>ERZ772764.894-NODE-894-length-19651-cov-3.536997_pt1 | contig 19651 bp, 19 predicted proteins | sample MGYA00512163_ERZ772764 | MGnify/ENA primary metagenome ERZ772764 (study PRJEB29015, sample SAMEA2737903) | human oral metagenome | biome: human oral; feature: human-associated habitat; material: dental | place: China | collected 2094 ... | reverse complement strand
TAAACGCGGATCAGGCATTGGCACCACGCCGGTATTTGGCTCAATGGTACAAAACGGATAGTTTGCCGCTTCAATGCCGGCTTTGGTTAAGGCGTTAAAGAGTGTTGATTTGCCCACATTCGGCAAGCCTACGATGCCACATTTGAATCCCATAATTTTTCCTTGTTGGTGAAGAGAGAAAGTGCAGTTGAAATTTACGAAATTATGCAGCAGTTACACAACGCTAAAATTACTCTTGCAAAATAGCACCGCATTGGAGCCGCTTTCAATGCGGTGCTATCGTTTGATACAAACGCATGCTTAATTCAAGCGGTTTTGTGCATTTGCTATATAATTATCAAAATTTAGCGTATTTTTTAACCGCACTTTTAGGTTAGATTTTAAAACTATTCAGCCGATTAGTGGCTTTCACGATGCTTTCTTTGAACAGCAGTTCTACGCAATCCGAGGCTTCCTCTAAGGCTTTATCTAATGCCTCGCGTTCGCTCGGGGAAGGTTTGTTTAACACATAACCCGCCACCAAATCGCGATGCCCGGGGTGACCGATGCCGATGCGCAAACGATAAAAGTTATTGTTGTTACCGAGCTGCGCCACAATGTCTTTCAGGCCATTATGCCCGCCGTGTCCGCCGCCTAATTTGAGTTTGACGCTGCCCGGCGGTAGATCCAATTCATCGTGCAAGACTAAAATTTCTTCCGCTTTAATGCGATAAAAATTTGCCAGTGCGCCCACCGCTTTGCCGCTTAAATTCATGAAAGTGGTTGGCACTAAAAAACGGACTTCGTTGCCGTTAATCATGGCACGAGCGGTGTAGCCAAAAAATTTGCTTTCGGCGTTGAATGTCACATTAAAGCGACGGGCTAAACGTTCCATCAACCATTCGCCCGCGTTATGACGGGTGTCCGCATATTTGTCGCCGGGATTGCCAAGCCCGACAATAAGTTTGATTTCTGCCATTGTTATTCGCTACGGTAAATACGGTTAAAAATAGTGGCGCATTGTAGCGAAAAAGCCCCAAATGCTCAATCTATAACGCTAGAACGAGCACGCCGGACAAAATTAAAATGCTCCCGGCTACTAATTTCAAACTAAGCGGTTCCCCCAAAATCACAACGCCTAAAATAATCGCAATGACCACGCTTAATTTATCAATGGGTGCCACCCAAGATGCCGGTGCAAGTTGAAGGGCGCGATAATAACAAAGCCATGAAAGGCCGGTGGCAATGCCGGACAAAATCAAGAAAGTAAACGGTTTAGCGGCGATATGTTGCGGCAGTTGCCATTCATTGCGGGCAGAAATAATACCGGCGGTGACCAGTAAAATCACGATGGTGCGAATAAACGTGGCGAGATTGCTGTTTATTCCTTCCACGCCGAGTTTACCTAAAATGGCCGTAAGACCGGCGAAAAATGCTGAACCGACGGCAAAAGTAACCCAATTCATTTGTTTCCTTATTAACAGCCTAAAAAACTCCGCTATAATAGCCCAAATTTTTTTGACGAAGAAGCAAAGATGAATCAGATTCATATTGAAATCGCCTACGCCTTTCCCGAACGTTATTTTTTGAAAGCATTCTGCGTGGATGAAGGCACAATGGTACAAACGGCAATTTTGCAATCGGGCGTTTTGCAACAATTTAGCGAAATTGATTTGAGTAAAAATAAAGTGGGGATTTTCAGCCGTCCGGCAAAACTGACCGATGTACTTCGAAATGGGGACCGCATTGAAATCTATCGCCCGCTACTTGCCGACCCGAAAGAAATTCGTCGTAAACGCGCGGCGGAACAAGCCGCTAAAGAAAAAAATACCTCGAAAGGAACGTCCAAATGACCGCATTTTTCCAGCCTGATTTTTGTTTACCGCAAGACATTAGCCCAGAGATTTTCCTACGCGATTATTGGCAAAAAAAGCCCCTTGTGATTCGTAACGGTTTGCCGGAAATCATCGGACGGTTTGAACCGCAAGATATTATCGAATTGGCACAAAATGAGGAGGTCAGCGCGCGTTTAGTGAAAACTTTTGCCGATGACGATTGGCAAGTATTCTTCAGTCCGCTTTCTGAGAAGGACTTCAAAAAATTGCCGGAGAAGTGGTCGGTATTGGTGCAAAATATGGAACAATGGTCGCCGGAATTAGGTCGATTATGGAATAAGTTCGGTTTTATTCCCCAATGGCAACGCGACGATATTATGGTTTCCTATGCGCCGAAAGGTGGCTCGGTAGGCAAGCATTACGATGAATATGACGTGTTTTTAGTGCAAGGCTATGGTCGTCGCCGTTGGCAACTCGGCAAATGGTGCGATTCAAGCACGGAATTTAAACCGAATCAACCGATTCGTATTTTTGACGATATGGGCGAGCTGGTGATTGATGAAGTGATGAATCCGGGCGATATTCTTTACATTCCCGCACGTATGGCACATTACGGCGTGGCGGAAGAAGATTGCTTAACTTTTTCTTTTGGCTTGCGTTATCCGAATTTGAGCCATCTTATTGACGGCATTAGCAAGAGTTTATGTCAGCCGGAGCCTGATTTGAATTTAACCGAATTTGATTTACCGTTGCGTTTAACTCAAACCGCACAACGTACCGGTAAGCTTGCCGATGAAAACATTCAAGCGATGAAACGCCAATTATTGGACAAACTTGCCCATTCGGAAGCTTTCAATGCGGTGCTCAAACACGCGGTCGCCGGCGCGCTGAGTGCGCGTCGTTACGAATTGTTGGTTTCCGATGAAATGAGCGATCCGGACGAAGTGCGCTCTTCCTTAGAAGATGATGCGGCTTTACTTTCTCAAGATAACAATTGCAAATTGCTCTATACCGAAAATCCGTTGCGCATTTATGCTAACGGCGAATGGCTGGACGAACTTAATACCATCGAAACGGAAGTGCTGAAACGTTTGTCCGACGGCGAAAGCTTAGATTGGGCGTTTTTGACGGATTTAGTGAATGAAACGGAAGATTCGGAAACTGCCATGATGCTTTTGTTGGATTCCATTTGTAATTGGCTGGATGACGGCTGGGTATTGATCGAATAAAAATCACCTAAAAGGTTTTTCTGGTGAATTTTCCCGCTGTTTACGAAGGGAGCAAATTTACCCAATAACATAAAATTAAACTATGTCAGAAAATATTTATTCCGTTTCTCAACTCAATTTTGCTACGCGCCAAATGTTAGAAAGCCATTTTTCACAAATTTGGCTTACCGGCGAAATTTCGAATTTTACTCAGCCTGTGTCGGGGCATTGGTATCTCACGCTGAAAGATGAAAATGCGCAGGTACGTTGTGCGATGTTTCGGATGAAAAATCTGCGCGTGGCCTTTTGTCCGCAAAACGGAATGCAAGTGCTGGTGCGCGCCAATGTGAGTTTGTATGAACCGCGCGGCGATTATCAGTTGATTATCGAGTCCATGCACCCGGCCGGTGAGGGATTGTTGCAGCAGCAATTTGAAGCGTTAAAAATGAAACTCGCGGCGGAAGGCTTATTTGCGCAAAATTTGAAGAAAAATTTACCGCCTTTTAGCAAAGCAGTGGGGATTGTGACCTCTTCTACGGGGGCCGCATTGCAAGATATTTTACATATTTTGGCACGGCGCGATCCGAGTTTAAAAGTGGTGATTTATCCTACCGCCGTACAAGGCAAAGAAGCCGCAGCGGAAATTGTGCAAATGATTGAACTGGCCAATAAGCGACAAGAAGTGGATGTGCTGATTGTGGGGCGAGGAGGCGGTTCGTTGGAAGATCTTTGGTGTTTTAATGAGGAAACGGTGGCGCGTGCGATTTTTCGTTCCGCTTTGCCGATTATCAGTGCTGTAGGGCACGAAACCGATGTCACCATTGCGGATTTTGTGGCAGATCTTCGTGCGCCGACACCGTCCGCCGCGGCGGAATTAGTCAGTCGCAATCAAGATGAACTTGTTCAGCGATTACGCCATCAGCAACAGCGTTTGGGGATGGCATTTGACCTTGTGTTTACGCAAAAAAGTCAATGTTTAAAACAACTTGCGTTACGTTTGCAAAACCGGCATCCGCACCATCAATTGCGCATTCAACAAGCGAAAAACGAACAGCTTACGCATCGTTTGCAGCTAGCCATGCAGCGTCAATTTGAAAAAATGCAACAAAAATTGAGCGCGCTTGCCCTGCGTTTAAAACAAAACCCGTTGCCGTATCGCATTCAACGTCATCAACAGTATTTAGAACAGCTACAAGTGCAATTGAATTTCAGCGCAAATCGTCAAGTGACAGAGCGTCAAAACAAAGTTGCCGCCTTGTGCGGAAAATTGGATGGATTAAGCCCGCTGAAAGTGCTGGCACGCGGTTATTCCATCGCGAAAAACGGGCAAGGCAAGACGGTTGTTAGTGTAAAAGATGTGAAGCCGGGAGAATTGCTTACAACGCAAGTGGCAGACGGGAAGATTGTTAGTCGGCTTGTATAATCATTTTCTTATGTAAGCAGAAATGCCGTGACGGAGAAAATCGTCACGGCATTTATTTTTGTGAGCCATTTCAAAGTTTCAACAAAAAGTATAGTTCTTGTATTTTTTTTGACACACTTTGAGCGTATGATTTTTCGCCGCAGTATTTTGGAGAAAAAAATGTTAGAAATTCAACAGTTTGGTCAGCGTGATGTGAAAATCCTCAACGAGGAGATTTTATATGACGGTTTTTTCACGCTCAAAAAAATTCAATTCAAACATAAACTTTTTGCCGGTGGTGAAAGTGGCGCGGTAACCCGTGAATTACTTATCAAAGGCGCTGCTTCCGCCGTCATCGCTTATGATCCAAAAGAAGACGCGGTTGTTTTAGTGGAACAAGTGCGTATCGGTGCAGCGTATCATCCCGAACCGCATTGTTCGCCTTGGTTATTGGAATTGATTGCAGGTATGGTAGAAAAAGGCGAACGGCCAGAAGACGTTGCGTTACGCGAAAGCGAAGAAGAGGCCGGGATTAAAGTTGAAAATTTGCTCCATTGTTTGAGTATCTGGGACAGCCCGGGTGGCACGGTTGAACGAATTCATTTGTTTGTCGGGCAAGTGGACAGCTCGCAGGCAAAGGGCATTCATGGGTTGGTCGAAGAACATGAAGACATTCGGGTTCATGTAGTAAAACGTGAACAGGCCTATCAATGGATGTGCGAAGGAAAAATCGATAATTGCACTGCTGTCATCGGATTGCAATGGCTTCAATTAAATTACGCTCAATTGCAACAGCGTTGGCAACAAGCTTAGGAGGCATCTGTGAAAAATACATTTGTCTATCAAGCGAAACGACCCATTGTAAAAGTGTTACAGATTACCGATCCGCATCTATTTAAAGACGAACAAACAGAATTGCTCGGCGTGAATACGCAGGCGAGTTTCGGGCAAGTGTTAAAAGAAATTCAACAAAACGATACGGATTTTGACCTTATTTTCGCCACCGGTGATCTCGTGCAAGACGGAAGCGAAGAAGGCTATCGCCGTTTTGTAGAAATGCTTAAACCCTTTGGTAAATCGGTATTTTGGATTCCGGGCAATCATGATTTTCAACCAAAAATGGTGGAATATTTAAATCAACCGCCGGTGCAAAGCGCAAAACATATTTTACTCGGCGAACATTGGCAGGCTATGTTATTGGATAGTCAGGTTTACGGCGTGCCGCACGGTGAACTAAGTCAATATCAACTCAATTTATTAAAAGAAACCTTAGCAAAATATCCACAACGTTACACGTTGATTGTATTGCATCATCATTTATTGCCGACCAATTCCGCCTGGTTGGATCAACACAATTTGCGTAATCCGCATGAGTTGTACGATGTACTTGCGCCATTTGAAAAGGTGAAAGCAATTGTATATGGGCATATTCATCAACAAGTCGATAGCCAATGGTACCGTTATCAAGTGATGGCGACGCCTTCCACCTGTATTCAATTTAAAGCGGATAGCCAAAATTTTGCCTTGGATGCGGTGCCACCGGGCTGGCGCGAAATTGAGTTGCATCCGGACGGTTCGATTATAACGACAGTGAAACGCATTCGGCAGGCTGAGTTCTTACCGAATATGCAAGAAGAAGGCTACTAAAAAAAGAAAGCGATAAAAAATAGCGTGCGATCAAACTGGTCGCACTTTATTTTTTCGATGTTCAATGATTTTTTCGATGTTCAATGCGGTGCTGTTTTGAGAGTGGTTTTATTACAGCCTAAAATTCAGGCTCGCTTTGGTTTCAATGCGGTGCCAAAATCATCCTCCGTTTTTAGTATGCGAATGCGTTCTGGCTATTTTTAGAAAGTCCGCTAGAATAGCGCCCGAAATTGCAAAGTGCCTAAAAAGAGTAACGGCACGGTGAAGGAGAAAATATGGGCAAGATGCTAATTGATTTGCAAATCGCCAGCGAAAATATAGATGGTTTGCCAACTTTAGAACAAATCGAACAATGGGCAACGGCTGCGGTTCAACCGGAATCGGACGATGTGGAAATGACGGTGCGCATTGTGGACGAAGCGGAAAGTCAAACGCTGAATCGGACTTATCGCGCCAAAGATCGCCCGACGAATGTCCTGTCGTTTCCCTTTGAATGCCCGACCGAAGTGTCATTACCGCTATTGGGTGATTTGGTGATTTGTCGTCAAGTGGTCGAATACGAGGCGGCAGAACAAAAAAAACCGTTGATGGCGCACTGGGCGCATATGGTGGTGCACGGTAGTTTACATTTGCTTGGTTACGATCACATCGACGATACCGAAGCAGAAGAAATGGAAAGTTTGGAAACGAAAATTATGCAAGGATTGGGCTTTGTTGATCCTTATTTAGCGGAAAAATAACGTTATTGGTATTGGGAGTCATTATGTATAAAGCCGTATTTAGTGATTTTGATGGGACTTTATTAACCTCGGATCACAAAATTTCGCCGAGAACCTTGGCCGCCATTGCGCGTTTAGCCGAGCGGGGCGTGCCTTTCGTGCCGATTTCCGCCCGTTCGCCGCTTGGCATTTTGCCTTACTGGAAACAGTTGCAAACCAACAATGTATTAGTGGCGTTTAGCGGCGCGTTGATTTTGGATCATCAACTACAACCGATTTACAGTGTGCAAATTGACGCGGCAGATATGGAAAAATTAAATCGAGTATTCAAAGATTTTGCACATTTAGCGGTGAATTATTACGTCAACGACGATTGTTTTACCAATGATTTAGCAAATCCTTGGGTGAAACTGGAAGCACAAATTACCAAAATTCCTATCGAAGCGGCGCAAGCGGATAAAATTTATCCGGCGCATAAAGTTCAAATTATTGGCGAACCGCATGAGATTATTCACATCGAAGCTTTGCTGAAGGAAAAATTCCCGCATCTAAGCATTTGTCGTTCGCATCAAAGTTATTTGGAAGTGATGAACAGCGCGGCCACTAAAGGCAATGCAGTGCGTTTTTTAGAAAAATATTTCGGCCTGAAAACCGAAGAGGTGATTGCTTTCGGCGATAACTTTAATGATTTGGATATGTTAGAACACGCCGGTCTTGGTGTCGCGATGGGCAATGCACCGGAAGAAATCAAACAAGCAGCGAATCGGGTAACCGCCGGCAATAATGAAGACGGTTTGGCACTTATTCTAGAAGAAGTGTTTCCGGCATAAAATGTATAAAAAATGATCGCATCGCGGTCGTTTGGGTTGGCAGGTTAAGCAATTATTTCGATTTTGCTTTTATAATCCGCCAGTTCGTTATTTCAACATCAGATTAAATCTAACTGCGTATTTAGCACCGCATTTTAGCACCACATTGGAATACCATATGAGCACCGCATTGAATACGGGCGGCGTGTCAGCGGAGAGGGAGTTGGCAGCGTAGCGTTTGAGACGATGATTTGATGAACTTTATAGAAAGGAAAAAAACCGCACTTTTGCTCTAAAAGTGCGGTTTTTAGTATTTTTTTAGTTTTTAAACTCAGCGCCTAAACAAGGACGGATCTTATTGAGCATATCTTTTAATACGCGCGTTGGTGCTGCGATGATATTGCCGCTGCGTAAATAGCCGCTGCCGCCTTCAAAGTCACACACCAAACCGCCCGCTTCGCGCACGATTAAATCCCCTGCCGCGCAATCCCAGGCTTTTAAGCCCATTTCAAAATAGCCATCAATGCGGCCGGATGCCACATAGCATAAATCCAATGCGGCGGAACCGGTGCGACGGAAATCCGCGGCATTCTCAATTAATGCATTCATCATCGCGAATTGAGTTGGCATAAGGTTAGGTTGTTTGAACGGGAAACCGGTGGCAAGAATCGCGCCTTGTAGTTCGCGTTTCGCATCAACGCGCAAACGTACGTCGTTTAATTTCGCACCTTCGCCGCGCACGGCGGTAAATAATTCGTTACGGATTGGATCGTAAACCACGCCTACTTCAGTACGATTTTTCACGCGAATGGCGATAGACACGGCAAAGTGCGGAAGGCCGCTCATAAAATTACGGGTGCCGTCTAATGGATCGATGATCCATTGTACATCATTGTCTTCGCCTTCAAGTGCGCCGCTTTCTTCGGTGATGATGGTGTGGTTAGGATAGGATTTGCGAATGATTTCAATGATTTCCGCTTCTGCAGCTTTGTCGACGTTAGTTACGTAATCATTGATACCTTTTTGGGTGCTTTCGATAGCATCGCGGCGTTCATCATTTTTAGCAATCACATTGCCCGCTTTTCGTGCCGCACGAATCGCGATATTTAACATTGGATTCATATTTCCACCGGATTTTAAAGAACAGAAAATCGGGCGCCATTATAGCGAGATTTGTCCAAATAACCAGCGCAAAATCGTTTAATATCGTATTTTTAAATGATTTCCCGCAAATTTTGCGATTCGTATCGTAAAAAAGAACCTTTATATTTATCGAATTTTAAAGGGAGATTAAAGTGCACCTAAAAATTGCGGGGGTTTTTATGTATAAAGGTGCGACGTTGATGGAGTTATTAATCGGTTTGGCGATTATCGGTATCGCTTTGAGTTTTGCATTTCCTCTTTGGCAAACCGATAATTCAAAAATGATTCTGGCGAAAGAACAACATCGTTTATACTTATTTTTACGTCAAATTCAGGCGAGAGCGGAAAATTCTTCCGATGTTTGGCTTGTTTTGATCAATCAAAATCCGGCCACACGAGAATGGTGTGTGAGTGCTCAATTAAAAAACGACAAACTTTGCGATTGTTTGCATCCGACCAATTGTCCGAAGGATGTCTACGCGCATTTTTACTACCCCTATTTTGCGGAAAAAACCAATATACTCAGTCCAAAAATTTATCCTACCGCGATTGCACGATTTTATGGGGTAAGAAACACCTTTGAGGCAAATTGCTTTTCCTTACAGAGCGGTGATGAGATTACCGTATTTTCCTTTTTTAATGTCGGTAGTTTGAAATTGAAAACCGGTCAGTCTATGAGTGCCTGTGCAAAGTGAAGCGTATATTAAAGGGTCAAACTTTACTCGGCTTAATGATTTCATTAGCCGTTTCCTCTTGGCTATTACTGTTGATTTCGGCGTTTTATGTTTCGACTCAAGTACAAAACCGAGAAATTTTGTTACGCCTAAAATTGCAAGCCGAATTACAACGTACGATTCAACTCATCGGAAAAGATATTCGGCGAGCCGGTTTTCGTGCGTTGAATAGCGGTGTTATTGAAACGAATTTGCCACTTTTTGAATTGGATGAACAAGGAACGGCCATTTTTTTATCGCAAGAAGAGGGTGCAGCTCCGCGTAGTTGCGCGTTATTTTTCTATGATTTGGATGGCAAAGGGTGCATTGGCAAAGGGACGACGAAGTATTGCGCAAAAAATAATCGAAATACGGCAATTGAAACGACAAGTGAATTGTTCGGTTATAAATTAAGTCAAAAAATGGTGAAAACGAAATTGACCTATCAAACGGCCATTCCCGCTCATTGTAAAGCTGAAGAATGTCGAACAGCGTTGCAACAACAAGCTTGCAATCCCGGAGGCGGTTGGCGAAGTTTATTGGATGAAGAAGAGTATGAAATTACGAAATTACAATTTGATTGGTTAATTGAGGGGAAAGGAATGCAGATTCAATTGGCGGGAAATTTAAAGGCGCATCCGCATATTAAATACGAAACCGCATTGGTGATAGGTTTATGGAATCAAAAATAAATATAGGAAGAAATCTTGAAAAGGGTGTGATTACATTATCGCTGCTAATTTTTTTATCAGGCTTGTTGACGCTGGCTTTACTCTTTGACGACGATTCATTAAGTTTTTTTCGCGCACAACAAATGCAACGTCAAAACTATTCGGAAAGAGCGTTACTTTTACAAAAAATGATGCAACAAGAAAAGCAACGCCTATGTTCGGATTTACCTTTAAACAAGAAAAGCGCATTTCGACAAGTATCCACAACTTTGGCGGGGGCAGAAGATATGCTGCAATATTCAGTTTGGTGTCGGTATGCAGCGATATTTAAAAAAACACCGTTAAAACCGAATAACGAAGGTTTGCTTGAACAGTTTGTACGAATCGATGATAAGGCCGATTTTAAAAATGAGTTCGCATCCTCATCAAATCCTTTGGTGCCAACCAAAGAACCTCAACTATATTGGTTTGATAAGACTCAATCCGAACGGGAAGTCAACGGCGATGTCGCGGCCGTTATCATCGCTGAAGGTGACCTTAAACTGCATGGTAAAGGCACGATTACCGGTACGGTGATCACCGGTGGCGAATTGACTCTTGATGGCGTCACAATCGCTTATAGTAAAAAAGTTGTTACGCCTTTAGTGCAACAATACAACAAATGGCAATTAGCGGAGAAAAGTTGGAGTGATTTTAAACCTCAAAACGAATAAGGGAATATCGCTCATTTCGGTGATGTTTACGTTGGCATTATTTAGTTCATTGTTTTTAGCATTTAACCAGTGGACTGCAAATCAACGTAAAAACGCGATGAAAATTTATTATGATTTTCAGGCATTGCAGATTGCAGAGAATCAAGGACATCGCCGATTTTTAGGTTTATCTTGCGAACATCAGGTGAAACAAAACGGTGTGCAATTTCACATTCAATGCTCGGGCAATCAAATTATCGTTCGTTCTCCGCAAGGTGAATTCTCCTTGAAAACCGAGTAAAATGGCGGCCTGTTTTGTCTATAAAAAGGCGCCGTTTTGTTTACTGTTTACTATTCCAATCAGCTTGAAAAACAAAAAGATATTCTGGCTTTTCTGTTTGAACAACTCCCTCCTAGCGACCCTTTCCAATCAGATATTATTTTGGTGCAAAGTCCCGGCATGGCTCAATGGTTGCAAATGGAATTGGCGAAGAAAAACGGCATTGCAGCGAATCTGGAATTCCCGATGCCGGCCAGTTTCGTTTGGCAACTTTATGCGGACAATTTGCCCGAAGTTTCGTTACAAAATCCTTTCGATAAAGATTCTATGATGTGGCGTTTAATGCGCTTGATCCCCACTTTTTTAAGCCAAGATGATTTCGCTCCGCTACGTCGCTATTTGGAATCAGCACCGCATTCGGAACAGTACAAACGCTATCAACTGTGCAGTAAAATCGCCGATTTGTTTGACCAATATTTAGTCTACCGCCCTGAATGGATTTTTGCCTGGGAAAATGGCGAGGAAGAGCTTATCGCCGCGCAAATCAAGGCGCAGCAAACAAATTTGAACCCGTCGTTACTAAATCAAATTCAAACTAATGTGACGTGGCAAGGAACATTGTGGCGCGCTTTAACGATTGATGTGAAATCCAATATTGGCAGTCAAGCTACTCATCGAGCCGCCTTACATGAACAATTTTTAACCTTACTGAAGGATAAACATCAACCTAAAAAATTACCCGCCCGCGTATTTGTTTTTGGTATTTCAGCCCTGCCAAATGCCTATTTATCGATTTTACAAGCCATATCGTCGAAAACGGACATTCACCTGTTTTTTAATAATCCGAGCCAAGAATATTGGGGCGATATTCGCGATTTACGGATGGAATATTTGCGTGTACGCAAGCGCCATTTTTGGGCAAAACAAGATGAAAATCGCTCGCTCTTTTCAGAACAGCGAATGGCTGAACTAGAAAAAGGCATCACTGAAACGACGTATCATGATGAAGCGTTACAAGTGGGCAATCCATTATTGGCAAGTTGGGGGAAGATGGGGCGTGATTTTCTTTATAGTTTGGTACGTGATGAAGAACGTGTTGCGGTGCGTTCGATCGAGGCCTACCAAGAGATTTCCGGCGAAACCTTACTTGCTCAGTTACAATCGCAAATTTTACATTTAGCCCACACTCCTTTAAACATTGCGAAAAATGACCGTTCTTTAACCTTTCACGCCTGTCATAGCGCTATGCGCGAAGTTGAAGTCTTGCATGATTATTTACTGGATTTATTTAACCGAGAGCCGACGCTCACACCGAAAGATGTGGTGGTGATGGTCGCGGATATCAATCAATACGCACCTTATATTCAAGCGGTATTCGGACAAAAAAGCGGTGATGTACCGATGATTCCGTTTTCTATTTCCGATAGTAAATTGTCGGAAAGCGACACATTAGTGTCCTGTTATTTATCCTTGTTACGTCTAAAAGAAAGCATGTTTAGCGCGGAGGATATGCTCGCCTTGTTGGATATTCCGACGGTGCGGGCGCGTTTCAATATTTCCTTGGCCGATTTACCGCTGGTCCGCGAATGGGTGGCGGATGCCGGCATTCGTTTCGGTTTACCAAAAAATGAACATGGTGTGAATTTTAACTCATGGCAAGCCGGGTTGGAGCGTATGCTATTGGGCTATGCGATGCGCGAAGAGCACGGCATTTGGCAAGAGAGTTTGGGTTTAGATAGCAGTTACGGCTTAAAAGGTTTGCTGGCAGGCAATTTATCATGTTTTTTCAGCGTGCTTTTAGCGTGGCGGGAAACGCTTCAACAACCGCATTCAATGGCAGCATGGCAGAGGATTTTAAGCTCCCTTTTAACCGATTTTTTTGCGCGACAGGAAGACACGAAGGACACGCAGCTTTATATTCAAGAGAAAATCGACGAACTGGCTACACAGTTGGCAGAGTTGCATTTCAGCACCGCATTGGAAGCAAATGTGGTGGCTGATGCAATGACAAGAAAGTTGGAGGAGGCACCGAACAGCCTGAAATTTCTGGCGGGCAAAGTAAATTTTTGCACGCTTTTGCCGATGCGTTCCATACCTTTTAAGGTGGTTTGTTTGCTTGGTATGAATGAAGCGGATTACCCGCGTACGCAAATGCCGAACAGTTTTGATTTGATGCAATACCATCACCAAAAAGGCGATCGCGTGCGACGCGACGATGATCGTTATTTGTTCCTCGAAGCCTTATTAGCCGTGCGTGATTATTGCTACATCAGCTATATTGGCCGAGCAATTACCGATAATCAACCAAAAGAACCTTCCGTACTAGTGAGCCAATTACTGGATTATGTGAATTATGGTCAACCCGAGGCGCAAAAATTGCAGGTCGAACAACACGCAATGACGCCGTTTAGCCCACATAACTTCAATTGTTCCGCAACATTCAATCGTTCCTTCGCCGCCAAATGGTTGCCAACGGCACAAAGCGCCGGTTACTCGCTACAAAAAGAGTTTGCCGTGCCAATGGAAAATGGCGAAACCGTTACGGAAATCGAATTGGATCGCTTCGTGAGTTTTGTAGAAAATCCGGTGAAATTTTTCTTTGAAAAACAACTCGGCGTGTATTTTCGTACCGAAGACGAACGCATTGCCGACAGTGAAAATTTCACATTAAACGGGTTAAATAAATATGCGTTAAATAACGATTTGGTTTATTCGGATGAATGCGAGTTTGACGCTTATTTCGCTCGAGCTGCGGTGAAAGGCATCTTGCCGCGCGCGGAATTCGGGCGCGTGGCCGCGCAAAAGGTGCGCGATGCGGTGCTGGAATTTAAACACAAAATCGCCGATTTGGGCGAGCCGCACAATGCGCCCGTTGATTTCACGTTGAATGTGATGTGGCAAGATCAAGCGCGCTCAATTCGTTTATTCGGCTATATGGAAAATTTGTTCGGCGCAGAAAATCGGGTCGTCGAATGGCGTTTTGCGAAAGAAAAAGAACGCTATCGCATTCGACCTTGGATTTATTATTTAATTCAATGTGTTACGCAGGAAAATGTGGTTGCGCCAAAACTTGTTACGCAAGACAAAATCGTGGAGTTGCCGCAAGTCGATTTCAGCACCGCATTGGAGCAGCTTCAAATCTATATGCGGGCTTATTTGCAAAGTCAGATTGAAATTCAACTGGTTCCGACCGTGGGGAAAATTTCCGATTTTATCGTGCAAGACGAAAGGGCGGTTGATGTTGACGACGTGTTGGCAAAACTACGAAAACTTACCGAAAGCGATAATTTCGGCAATTATGCCGATCCTTATTGGTCTCGCGTGCTGGCACAAACGGCAAAATTTGAACGACCTGAAAATTTGGAATTATTGTTAATGCAAACCAAGGCGTGGTTCGGATTGTTATTTTCTGGTATGGAAAATAAAGCCGTGAATAAAGGGGCGAAGTAAATCGTCAAAAGAATCATTTTTTGTTAAGATGTCGCCCGTTTTTGCGAGGATTTTTTATGCGCTGCCCGTTTTGTTCCACAGAAGAGACCAAAGTTATTGATAGCCGTTTAGTTTCCGACGGTTACCAAGTTCGCCGCCGCCGCGAGTGCGGTCATTGCCACGAGCGTTTTACAACGTTTGAAACGGCGGAATTAGTGGTGCCGAAGGTGATTAAAAACGATGGTTCGCGCGAGCCGTTTAACGAAGATAAATTGCGCAGCGGCATTCAACACGCATTGGAAAAACGCCCGGTGAGTGCCGACGATGTGGAAAAAGCCATCAATCACATCATTATTCAATTGCGCGCTACCGGCGAACGCGAAGTGCCAAGCCACTTGGTGGGCAAACTCGCGATGAACGAACTGAAAGCGCTGGATAAAGTGGCCTATATTCGTTTTGCCTCCGTTTACTTGAGTTTTGACAACATTAACCAATTCACCAAAGAAATTGAAAGCCTGAAGGATTAAGCATGTCCGAATTCTCTGTTCAAGATCGCCAATTTATGCAGCGTGCGCTAGACTTGGCCGCCAAAGGCGAATACAGCACCGCACCGAATCCGGCAGTGGGCTGCGTATTGGTAAAAGACGGTGAAATTGTAGGCGAAGGATTTCATTTTAAAGCGGGACAGCCGCATGCTGAGCGCGTTGCCTTAGCCGAGGCCGGTGAACGGGCGAAAGGTGCTACTGCTTACGTGACGCTAGAGCCTTGTGCACATTACGGCCGTACTCCGCCTTGTGCATCGGGCTTGATTGAAGCGGGCGTAACGAAAGTGCTGGCGGCGGTGCAGGATCCGAATCCACAGGTGGCCGGCAAAGGTTTGCGTATGTTGGCGGAGGCGGGAATTGAAAGTTCGGTCGGTTTATTGGAAGAATCGGCGGAAAAATTAAATAAAGGTTTTTTTAAACGCATGCGTCAAGGTGTACCGTTTGTGCAATTAAAATTGGCCATGAGTCTGGACGGGCGAACTGCGCTGGCAAACGGCGAAAGCAAGTGGCTCACGAGCACCGCATCGCGTTCCGATGTGCAAAAAATGCGAGCCAAATCCTCCGCTTTGTTATCCACTTCGGCAACCGTATTGGCCGATAATCCGAGTCTAAACGTGCGCTGGGAGGATTTCCCAGACGATCTTAAAAGCGTTTACGCCAAACAAGCCGTGCGTCAGCCAGTACGAGTCCTGTTAGATTCTCAGCACCGCATTCGACCTTCGCATAAATTATTTAAAACCACATCGCCGGTATGGTTGGTGTCAAGTGTTGAACGTGATATTTCCGCTTTTCCCGATTTTTGCGAACAAATTATTTTGCCGAAACAAAATTTGTTGTCTGAATTAATGTTTGAGTTAGGCAAGCGTCAAATTAACTGTCTTTGGGTGGAAGCCGGGGCGAATTTGGCCGGCAGCTTAATCGAACAAGAATTAGTCGACGAATTAATCGTTTATATTGCGCCTAAATTATTAGGCGAGCAGGCGCGCGGTTTATGTCGATTACCGCACCTCACGCGATTAGCTGATGCGTCTTTGTGGCGACTCGATGCATTTCAACAAATTGGCGACGATATAAAATTAATTTACACGCCAAAAGGATAACTTATGTTTAGAAAACTCTTTCATGCCGCCTTGTGGGGGCTGGCTGCTGCTGGCGTGATTTTATTTGCCGTGCCGAGGTTAAATTCGAGCAATATTTTTACTTCGGACGACATCGTTTCTTTTAAAAATGCCGTGCGTATTGCCTCGCCCGCAGTGGTGAACGTATATAACCGTTCTTTTTCTTCCGCCAGCATCAATGAAGATGAGCAATTACAAGTCAATAACTTGGGATCCGGCGTGATTATGAGTAAAGATGGTTATATTTTGACTAACAAACATGTGATTCAAAATGCCGATCAAATTGTAGTGGCGCTGCAAAACGGTAATATTTATGAGGCGAGTCTTATCGGTTCCGACAATTTGACGGATCTTGCGGTATTAAAAATTCGCGCCGACAATCTTTCTACCATTCCGCAAAATAAAAACCGTCAAGTGTATGTGGGCGACGTCGTTCTTGCTATCGGCAATCCGTATAATCTTGGGCAAAGTGTGTCGCAAGGCATTATCAGTGCGGTGGGACGTAGTGCGGTAGGTGATTCTCTCGGTCGCCAAAATTTTATTCAAACCGATGCGTCGATTAATCGCGGTAATTCCGGTGGGGCGTTGATTAATTCGGCAGGCGAGTTGGTGGGTATAAGTACCTTAAGTATCGGCAAAACTTCAAATGAAATTGCTGAGGGACTGAATTTTGCTATTCCGATGGATATCGCCAATGATGTACTGTACAAAATTATTCGTGACGGACGCGTGATTCGCGGTTATTTCGGTGTACAGAGCGATATTAGCGCCAGTGGCGAGCAAGGCATTTTGATCACCGATGTAAGTCCGAATAGTCCGGCAGCAAAAGCAGGCATTCAGGTGGGCGATGTGATTTTGAAATTGAATAATCAAGAAGGCATTTCTGCTCGCGAAATGATGCAAATTATTGCCAATACGCAGCCGAATACACAAGTTATGGTCACCATTGTGCGTCTCGGCCGAATGTTCGATTTACCGGTAATGGTTGAAGAATTACCGTCTAATTAGAGGTGATATGCAGATTAAAACCAGCCACTTTTTTGCTTGTTTAGATCGTCTGCGCTTGATTCAACGCTGGTCGTTAATGCGCAATATTGAAAAAGAAAATCTGGCCGAACACAGTTTACAAGTAGCTTTTGTGGCACAAGCCTTAGCAATCATCAAAAACAAATTTTTTGGCGGTACGGCCAATCCCGAACGCATCGCCGTGATGGCAATGTACCACGATACTTCCGAGATTTTCACCGGCGATTTACCGACGCCGATTAAATATTTCAATCCGGAAATCACTCATGTCTATAAGCAAATCGAAAGTGCGGCAGAACGGCATTTATTGAGTTTATTGCCGAACGAATTACAAGCTGATTTCGCGCCTTATTTGGACAGCGAAAGGAACTCAGCTGAAGAAAAACATTTGGTAAAACAGGCAGATTTAATTTGTGCTTACATTAAAGTTCAATTTGAGCTCGACCACGGTAATCAAGAGTTCAAAACCGCCAAAGCAAGATTAGAAGGCTTAATGCAACAATGGCACAGCCAAGAAATGGATTATTTTTTGCAAGTATTTATGCCAAGTTTTAGCCGATCGTTGGATGAGATTGCGTTGTAGCAAGGTTTCAATGCGGTGCTATTTTCAGAGTACAAAAATGGCGTTTATTAAAAACGCCATCTTGATATTTAAGCAATGATCTGTCCGACGATGCTCCGCGTTTCTTCTTTCACTTCCGTGAGCTTCACTTTCACAATATCGCCGATTTTGTAAATGCGTTCGCCTTTGATGTAAAGAGCAAGCTCATCAGGGTTTACCTGCATTTCTTCTTTGTTATTGTGTAATGTGGAAGCCGGAATAAACATCGATGCGCCGTTTTCTAATAATTGCACGCGTAAACCGCCACGCATCACATCTTGCACTTCCGCCTCGAATTCCGCATTTTCCGCAACTTTGTCGGCAAGATAGCGACAATATAGCCAATCGGCAATGTCGCGTTCCACTAGACGATTTTGTCGGCGTGCTTCTTGCAAGCGGGAAATCACACTATCTTGCGGTTTTTCCGTAGGTTGCCCTGTGAGCACCGCTTTGATTAGGCGATGATTCACCATATCGGAATATTTCCGAATTGGCGACGTCCAAGTGGCATAACCTTCTAAACCTAAGCCAAAGTGCGGTGCGAGTTCTGTTTTAAATTCCGCAAAAGTTAAGTAACGACGCAAACGGAACTCTAAATAATCGCCTTCAATCGGTTCAATATCATGACGCATTTGGCAATAACCGTTTAAGGTTGCTAAATTTTCCACAGAATAACGTTCGGCAAGTTCGGCTTGGTTTTCTTCATTAGCGAGATTTGCCATTAAGAAATTATGGGCGTTTTCTAAGAATTTTTTATCAAAGCCGGTATGCGTGTTGAAGATGCCCGTCTGCGCTTGTTCGTGCAAGAATTGTGCCGCGCAAATATTGGCGATAATCATTGATTCTTCCACAATTTGATTCGCAATACGGCGATATTCCGCTTTGATTTCCTGAACGTGACCGTTTTCCGCCAATACAAAAGAATAATCCGGTTTTTCTTTGAATAATAAAGAATGGGTTTTACGCCAGTTTATCCGCGCTAGGGTAAATTGGTGCAAACGTTGAATTTGCTCGGCAATCTCGGCAGTTTCGGGTTGCCAGGCTCCTTCTTGCCCTTCTAGATAATCGGACACGTTGTGGTAAGCGAGTTTTGCTTTAGATTGCACATAAGCGGATACAAAATGCGGTTTGGCCGTGATGTTGCCTTGTAAATCCGTTTCAATATAACACACAAGCGCCGGACGGGTTTCGTTTGCCATTAAGGAGCAAAGCTCATCGGAAAGCTCGCGCGGCAACATCGGAATATTAAAACCCGGCAAATAGTTGGTGAAACAGCGTTGTTTGGCGTCTTTTTCGATTTGCGAATCCAGTGCGATATAAGCCGTTGGATCCGCGATCGCGACTACCAATTTCCAGCCCGTTTGTTCCCCGTTTTGTTCAGTTGGCTCGATGTAAAGCGCATCGTCCATATCTTGCGTGCTTTCGCTGTCAATGGTAACGAAATGAAGTGCGGTCAAATCTTCACGCGTTTGGTTATCCAGCATTTCATAACGATCCGCGCCTTGTACCGGATAACGCGATTGTTCGTGACGAGCCAGCGTTACCCACCAAGGCGCGAATTCATCGTCAGCGCGGCAAATGAATTGGTTGATGGTGGCGTAGAAAAAACGATCATCGCGCAACGGGTGGGTTTTCAGCGTCGCCACTACCCAATCGCCTTCCTGCAACTCCTCTTTCACCGCTTTGGCTTGTTGCGCACCGATAGGCTGATTGATGTTCGGGTGATCGACCAATACTTGCAATTTCTTGTCTTTATTGAATCGTACTTTGGCGATAAAACGGGTGAGCATCGGCTCAATTAGAGATTCCGGCTCAGCTTGTTCTTTGTCGCCTT
>ERZ772764.890-NODE-890-length-19698-cov-32.079876_pt1 | contig 19698 bp, 13 predicted proteins | sample MGYA00512163_ERZ772764 | MGnify/ENA primary metagenome ERZ772764 (study PRJEB29015, sample SAMEA2737903) | human oral metagenome | biome: human oral; feature: human-associated habitat; material: dental | place: China | collected 2094 ... | reverse complement strand
CCGTAGGCTCCGGCCCCCTGCCGCCCCCGCCCGCCGCCCCCGCCTCGTCGGCTGGGTCCGCTCCGGCGCGGCCAGAGTCAGAACCCGTCGAGCGGGGCGAGCGCTTCTTCTCGGGCTCGCCCGAGGCTGACGAGCGCAACGCGGCCATGGCCGGGCGCGGGTACGACGACGAGGAGGACGAGCGGCGGCGTTGAGCCGCGCAGCCGACGGCGCGCCACGGGAGGAGGGAAGGGCCACAATAGGGGCATGAGTGATTTCCCCAGCCTCGACGAGGCCTCCGCCCTCACAGACGCCCAGTGGCGCTCCCGGCTCACCCCCATGCAGTACCACGTGCTGCGCGAGGGCGGCACCGAGCGGCCCTTCACGGGGGAGCTGCTCGACGAGCACCGCCAGGGCGCCTACCACTGCGCCGCCTGCGGGCAGCGGCTCTTCGACGCGGACACCAAGTTCGAGTCGGCGTGCGGCTGGCCCAGTTTCTACGAGGCCGACGAGGGGGCGACCAGGGACCTGGTCGACACCAGCCACGGCATGGTCCGCACGGAGGTGCGCTGCTCGCGCTGCGGCTCGCACCTGGGCCACGTCTTCCCCGACGCCCCGGACCAGCCCACGGGGATGCGCTACTGCATGAACTCCGCGGCGCTGGTCTTCACCCCGGCCCAGTAGATGGCTCTCGCCGACCGGCTGCCGCCGCAGCTCTTCATCGTCGGCTCCGGGCTCATCCAGTACGTCGGCGCGGCGGTGGCGGTCGTCGCCTTCGCGGCGGTCGAGCCCGCCTCGGTCGCATGGTGGAGGGCTGCCACGGGCGCGCTCGTCCTGTGCGCGTGGAGGCGCCCGTGGCGCGACGGGCTCAGCCGCCGCGACCTGGCGGCGTCGGCGCTCTTCGGGGTGGTCCTGGTGGCGATGAACTCCTCGTTCTACGAGGCGATCGCCCGTCTGCCCCTGGGCACCGCCGTCTCCATCGAGTTCGTCGGTCCAGTGGCGGTCGCCGTCCTGCGCGGGCGGGGGTGGGCGCCGCGCGTCGCGGCCGTCCTGGCCCTGGCGGGGGTCGCGTGCATCGGGGGCCTGGGGCTCGACCTGTCGCAGGGGCGGGTGCGCGCCGGCCTGGCGTGGATCTTGGCTGCGGCCCTCGCTTGGGCGCTGTACATCGTCCTGGGGCAGCGGGTCGCCTCCACACGCTCGGGTGTGACGAACCTGGCGCTCGGGTGCTTCTTCGGGGCGGTGCTCTTCGCGCCCGTTCTGGGGCCGGGCGCGTCGGTGGCGCTGACGGACTCCCGCTTGTTCGCCGCAGTGGTCGGTGTGGGACTGCTCTCAACGGTCGTCCCCTACTCACTGGAGGCCCTGGCGCTCACGCGCCTGCCCGCGGCCGCTTTCGCGCTCTTCACGGCGCTTCTGCCCGCATCGAGTGCCGTGGTCGGCGCTCTCATGCTCCGCCAGGTCCCCGCTCCTGCGGAGCTCGCCGGGCTGGTCCTGGTGTCAGTGGCCGTGTGGATCGCCTCGGGCAAGCACCACTCGGCGCGGCGGGGGGAGTGACGCGGGCCGTGTGCGCCTACTGCGCGGCCCCGTCGGTGCGCGCGCCGCGCCCGCCCCGGGCGACCACCCAGAACGCCAGCCACGCGCCGACGGAGCCCGTGACCATCACCACGATCATCGGGGTCGCCGATGAACCGCCGGAAGTCGCCAGCGGCGCGGAAACCGCGTTCGCCAGCGACTGGGCGACGCCGAGGACCGACGAGGCGGTCCCCGCCAGCTCGCGCGACTGCCCGAGCGCCAGCGAGGCCGCGTTGCCGAAGATGAAGGCGTTCGCGCTCATGATGAGCATGAACCCGGCGCACGTGGGGACCAGCGCGAGGTCCAGTGCAGTGGCCGACACCACCAGGGTCACGACTCCCAGGGCCGCCAGCGCCAGGCCCACGGCAATGAGGGCGCGGGGCTCGAAGCGTGTGATGAGGCGCACGTTCACCAGTGCCAGCAGCGTGGGCACCAGGGCGTTGAGGGCGAAGACCAGGGAGTACTGGAAGGGGGAGAGCCCCAGGGACTCCTGCAGCACGTAGGTGGCGTTCGAGATGTACCCGAACATGCAGAAGCTCGACAGCGCGTTCGTGAGCATGAAGCCGGCGAAGGGCCGGATCCGGACCACTTGGGCCAGGCCGCGGAAGAAACGGGGCACTCCGCCGCCCTGGCGCTCCCCGGGCGGCAGCGACTCGGGCACGAAGCGCCACGCGAGGACGGTCATCAGCAGGGTGAAGGCCGCGAGCGCCCAGAACACGGCCCTCCAGGGGGCGCGGGTGACGATGAAGCCGCCGAGCACGGGGGCGACCATCGGCGCGAAGCCGACGACGGCCTGCAGCAGCGACATGGCCCGCGCCAGCATTCTTCCGTGCGCGACATCGACCAGGACGGCGCGCCCCACGGACGAGGCGGCGCCGCCCCCGAAGCCCTGGAGTACCCGCCCGGCGATGAGGACGCCCGCGTTCGGCGCGAAGACGCACACGAGGGACCCCGCCAGGGCCGCCAGGCAGCCGACGACGACGGGTCCGCGCCTGCCCAGCTGGTCCGAGACGGCCCCGCCCAGCACCTGGCCCGCGGCGTAGCCGATGAAGAACGCGGTGAGCGTCAGCCCGACCATGGTCGAGGTGGTGGACAAGGAGGCCGTGATCTGCGGGAAGGCGGCGGAGTACATGTCGGTCGCCATCGGGGGCACGGCGTTGAGCGCCGCCAGTGTGAGCAGGAGGGCGGGGGTGAGGGGGCCCCCGATCAGGGAGGCGCGGGGGGCGTCTGTGTTGCGTGGCATGCGTGTCCTAATGATGGGCGAGGGCGCGGGAGGCGGCCTCGATCTCGGTGCGGGACGGGCAGGTGGCCGGGCCCACCCGGGTCGCGGCGAGGGCGCCCGCGCAGTTCGCCAACCGCAGGGCTTCGAGGATGTCCGCGCCCTGCGCCAGGGAGGCGGCCAGCACCCCGGAGTGCGCGTCCCCGGCGCCGTTCGTGTCGACCGCCGTGATCTGCGGGGTGGGGATGAGGACCGCTGATGGGGGGCGCTGCCTCCGGGTCCGGCCGTCCGCGGAGGCGGGGGGCTCGACCGCCCAGCGGGGGTCGGCTGGCTCCCCCGGGGCGTACCACGCCCCGTGGGCGCCGCAGCGCACGACGACGGGGGAGCCCAGGGCGCTGGCGAGCGCGGCCGCGAGGCGCTCGGCGTCCCCGGGGGCCGCTCCGGCCGGTGGCGCCGCCTCCCCCTGGGGAGCGCCTCCGTGCGGGGGCGCGGCGGACGCCCGCGCGAGGCGGCCCGCGAGGATCCCCGCCTCGCGCTCGTTCATGGACCACAGGGGGGCCAGGGCCCGCAGGGCGAGCAGGTCGTCGAGGTCGACGTCGCCGACGACGGGGGACACGTCGACGATCGCGCGGAGCCCGGCGGGCAGGGGCGCCAAGAGGAACTCCCGCAGCGCGGCGGTGTTGGCCGGGTGGGCCAGCGCGTAGCCGTCCACGTGCACCACGTCGCCGCTGCGCAAGCGGGCCGCGTGGGCGGACCACGACCCGCGCGGCAGGCGGGCCTCCGCGCCCCTGGTCGAGACGAAGGTGCGCTCGCCGTCGCCGTCCGTGATGGCCACGCAGTACCCCGAGTCCGTTCCCGCGATGCGCGGTCCCTCGCAGGCGGCGCCGATGCGCTCCAGCGCAGCGGTGATGATCGAGGCGAATCCGCCGTCCCCGACGCCGGAGAGGCTCACTGCCTGCGCTCCCATACGGCGGGCAGCGGCCAGCACGTTGAAGCCCCCGCCCGCGTGCATGCCCGCGTCCTCTGCGAACACGTCGCCACCGGGAGCGGGCACGCGCGGCGCCAGCAGTGCGAGGTCGACGACCACCTGCCCGAGCAGGACGACCCTGCCCTCCAGCGGTGCCGCGACCGGCTCCCCGTGGGCGGGCGGTCGGGAGCCGCGGGCGCGCAGGCGGAGCAAACCGTCGGCGGTCTCGCGCAGCCGCAGCCCGGAGACTCCCTCCACCCGTTCCATCTCCTGGGCGGGCCAGCACCGGGCCCCCAGGGCGGCGCCGAGCACGGCGCCGGTGATAGCGCCGATCGTGTCGGTGTCACCGCCGAGGTTGGCGGCGACGCACAGGCCCCGCCACGGATCGGCGGCGTAGCGCCACGCGATGGCGAACGCCGCGGGGACGGACTGGGCGGCCTCCACGGAGGCTCCGACGCGTGCCCGCAGCGCCCCGGCGAACACCCGGTCGTCGTCGGCCGTACCGGGGGCGAGGTCGCGGGCGCGCGCGAACCGCAGCGCGTAGCGGGTCCGCTCGCACACGTCCGGCTGGGGCGTCCACGCCCCCCGGCGCCCGAGTCCCTCCACGAGGGCCAGGGCGCGTTCCAAGGAGGCGCGGGCGGAGTCCGAAGGGCTGCCCACCCCCGCTCCGTCGATGCCGAGGGAGACCGCTGCCGCCACGAGCGCGGCGGCGTGGAAGCCCTGTTCGGTGGCGTGGGTGACGCGGCACGACTCCCACACGGTGCCGGCGAAACGCGGATCCCGGGTGGAGGAGGCGATCCCGACGGGCGCGACTCGCATCGCTGAGCCGTTGGTGGTGCCCGCGCCGCCCACGTGGAGGGGGTCCTCCCCGGCCCGCACGCGTTCCAGGGCGGCCTTCGTCGATGGGCCCAGCAGGTCGAGGGAACCGCGGGCCGCCATCGAGTCCTCCCAGTCCAGCAGGGCGCGGGAGAAGGCGTGGGGGTCGATGCCGCCCCCGCCCGACACCAGCAGGTCGGCGACGAGCAGCGACTGCTCCGTGTCGTCCGTGACGCTGCCGGCGGGCATGCCGGGCGCGTAGGGCTGCGAGGCGTCGGCTGGCACCAGGGCGTCCACCCACCCGTAGGTCCGCGTGATCTGATCGGCGGTCATCGCCTGGGTCGGCATGCCAAGGGCGTCTCCCAGCGCGAGTCCCGCCAGGGCGCCGTGGGCCCTGTCCGCGTCGTCGGACATGGCGACCTCCATCCGTCGGCAGCGCGTTCGTACTGGCGCGGTGCGGCAACCGCCCCAGCCGACGGGGCTGGGGCGGGCGAGTAGGCCCAGGGGGACTCGAACCCCCAACCTACGGATTAAAAGTCCGCTGCTCTACCATTGAGCTATAGGCCCGTCGCACACCATTGTAAGAGGATGATGCCAAAATGGCCGAACCGACCAAACCGAGGCGTCCCGCGATGCTCTCCGCCTCCCGAGCCGAGGCGATCATCGGGGACGAGGACCCCGCCGAGTCCGCTGCCGTCGCGCACACCGCGGCGTGGGCGCTCATGGGCGTGGGCGACGACGAGTTCGACGACGAGGCGGTGGCCCGCCTGCGCGCCCACGTGCGCGGGCACGGGGCTGACGCCATCGCGCACGTGTGGGCGCGCAGCCCCGCGTTCACGCTTCCTGGCGCGCTGTGGCGCGCCTACCTGTTGAGCGAGTGGTACCACCGGGATCCGGGGGCGGTCGCGCGGCGTTACGAGGCGGGGGCCGCTTCGCCCCGCATCGATGGACTCGAGGCCCCCGTGGATGTGAGACCCCTCCCATTCGTGATCGAGGAGGTCGATTCCCTGTTGCGGGGGGACCTCACCGATGACGACTTGGACTTCGTCTTCGCCCAGGCCGCCCGGGCCTGCCGCGTCCTGGCGGCCGCCGACGCCACGTGGATCGACGACCCCGACGACCCGTTGGCCCACGCCGTCACGACGCGGAGCCGGGCGCTGGTCCGCACCGCCGACGAGCTCGACGCGGCGGCCCGCGAGGCCGCCTCCGGCGCACTCGACTAGGGCGTGCCCGCGGAAGGGCCCGGTCCACATCGCCGACGGGCTCGACTAGGGCGCGCCACCTCGGAGGACGAGGCGCTGCGGATGCCCCGCGAGGCCGCCTCCTGCGCGCCCCCGGAAGGACTGGGGGGCGAACGCGCGCGTCGGCGCAGCCTCCCCCTTCGGCGCCTGCGGGCCGCGGCACATGGCCCGTCACCGCCCGTCCTCCTCGGTGTCGCACACAAGGGCCGGAATTAGGCAACACGGCATCGCACACAGGGGCGGAATCAAGCCCTTGTGTGCGGCGGGTGTTTCGTAAACCGGGGTCCTTGTGTGCACAACCCCGGGACTGGGGCCCAACCCAGGGGCATAGTGGCGCAACCCCGGGACTGGGGCCCGCGCAGCGCACAGGGCGCGGGCGCAACGCACGGGGCGCGCGGCGCATGGGGCGGGGGTGCGAAACCCCGGCCACCGGTCCGGCGGTGCCCGACGCGGGCCGCTACCCTTGAGAGGTGACTCCCACCCCTTCCCCCAGGCCCCAGAAGCTTGTGCGCTCCGCGGGGGCGCTCGTCTGGCGCTTCGCAGACCCCGGGCGGGTGGACGTCGTCGGCGAGGCGGTCGATCCGGCTGACATCGAGGTCCTCATGGTCCATCGACCACGGTACCGGGACTGGTCGTGGCCCAAGGGCAAGGCAGAGCCGGGGGAGCCCATCGTCGTCGCCGCCGTGCGCGAGGTGGAGGAGGAGACGGGGATCGCCGTCATCCTGGGCGTCCCACTGGCCACACAGAGGTACCGCCTCGGCTCGGGGCACACCAAGGAAGTCCACTACTGGGTCGGCGCGCCAGTGCCCGCTGGATCCGTCGCCGAGAGGCTGCGCGCGCCGGTGGTTCCCGCTCCGCGCGGCGAGATCGACCAGATCCGGTGGGCCCGGCCCGACGCCGCCGAGGCGATGCTCACCCGCAGGGGCGACCGGCGCCTGCTGTCCGAGCTCGCCTCCCACGCCCGTGCGGGCACTCTGCTCACTACCGCGGTCGCGCTCGTCAGGCCCGGGGACGCCGCCGGCCCCGGCGCGCGAGGGCGGGGGGGCACGGCCCAGGGCACCGCAGCACTGGTGCGCGCGAATACGGACGAGGAGGCCCTCGTTCCCCCCGGCGCATCCGCCGCTGCCTCCGGGGCGGGCGCTGCTGCCCCCACTGCGGGCGCCGCTGCCCCCGGGGCTGCCCTCGTTCGTCCAGCTGCGGGCGGGGAGCCCGCCACGAGTGGCGAGGGGATGCTGAGCCGCCTCGGCGTGCGCCGCGCCTTCGACCTCGTCGAACTCATGAGCGCCTTCGGTGTCGACCGGGCCTACGCCGCCCGCGCCGCCCGCGCGCGCAGGACACTGGCGCCCTGGGCAGCGGCCGGGGGCGGGCAGGTGCTCGTCGCGGAGGGGGAGGCGCCCCGTGGGCCCACCACTGCAGCGGGGCCTCCCCATGGGGCGGCCGCGGGAGCGGAGGCCGCGCGGGCGGAGGAGGAGCGGCCCGGCCCCGCGGCAGTGGCCGCGGCAGTGGCCGCGGCCAGTGGCCTCGTCCCTCCGGGACGGCGCCGCGCGACCGGTCCTCCGGCACAACTGGCCGCAGCAGCGGACGACACGCGGTCCCCGCAGCGCGCGGAGGGAGGGGGTGCGGACCCGCAGGGCGCTTCTGCTTCCGGTTCCGTTCAACGGGACGCGGGCGCGTCCACCGGCTCCGGTTGGGCGGGCGCCCTCGTGCGCTCGCTGCTCGGACGGAGGCGGGGGGCGTCGCTGGTGTGCGCCCCCGGCGAGGCGCTGGAGCGGGGCATCGGAGCCCTCCGCGGGGCGATGGCGCCGAACGCGCAGGGAACGCTCCCGCAGGGCCTCGACCGCGCCCAGGTCGTCGTCGCCCACGTTGCCCACCACGACGGCGGACACGCCGTCATCGCCGTCGAGTGCCACGCCCTGCGCACGAAGCGCGCTGCGGTTCCGGCGGAAGGGCCGGAGGAGGGGCGCCCTCGTGCCCACAACCGGTCGAAGCGCCCTGCGGGCCCCCGCTGAGACGGGCCGGTGCGGGGCTGAGAGGGACCGGTGCGGGCGGCTGACCGCTGGACGGAGCCGTTGGAGGGAGCCGTGGGGCCCGGCGCATTGCGCGCCGGGCCCCACGGCAAGCCCTCAGGCTCACAGGCCGGAGTTCTTCACGGACTGGCTGAGCTGTCCGCCCTGCATGTCGACAACGAGGCAGACGATCTTGCGCTCCTTGCGCCGCCAGGAGTCTTTGTTGGGGATGATCCACCGCGCGTCCAAAGAGCTTTCCACGTAGTTGCTGCCGACGTAGGCCTCGAAGTTCTGCACGCAGACGCTAAGGGCAGTGTCGTTGATCAGCGAGTTGCCGGGGAAGTCCTCGCCGTCTCCCTCGACCTCGTGGATCAGGAAGACCTCGGCGTAGTGGGGAGTCGAGCAATCGACGGTATCGACGGTGGAGACGGTGTCCGCTTCGGGCTTCTGGATGCACTGGCCCACTCTCATGTGCATCACCGACGACGACGAGCACCCCGCGAGCGCCATACCCGCCACAACGAGCGCGGCGGCGCCTGCGGTGACGGGCCGGAGGAAGGGGCCCCGCGGGCGGCGCGCGCGCCATCGGGTGGGGAAGGGCACTGTCAAACTCCTACGATCCAGGCGGCGACCCAGTACAGGACTGCCGAGACTGCCGCGGCGGCGGGGAGGGTCAGGAACCATGCGACCACGATGTTCCCCGCCACGCCCCATCGGACCGCGGAGAACCTCCTCGTGCAGCCGACGCCCATGATAGCGGTGGAAACCACCTGGGTGGTAGAAATTGGGGCGTGGACGACATAGGAGCACAGGTACAGGATCGAGGAGGACACGGCTTCGGCGGTGAAGCCGCGCGCCGGATCCAGGTCGATGATCTTGCGGCCGATCGTGCGCATGATGCGCCCGCCCCCGGCCATCGTGCCCAGTGAGATCGCAAGGGCGCCGGAGATCTTGACCCACATGGGCACCGTCATGTCGCCCGTCACCGGGTCGTAGATCTGGTGGGTCTCGCCGTAGCCCCCGGCCACCAGCGCCATGATGATGATGCCCATCGTCTTCTGCGCGTCCTGGATGCCGTGGCCCAGGGCCATGGCCGCCGACGAGAAGCGCTGCGCGGCGCGGAAGCGGCGCATCGTGCGGTGGTACTGCGCGTTGCGCAGCAGCCGCAGGACGCAGTGCATGACGAAGTAGCCGACGACGAAGCCGATGATCGGGGAGGCGAACATCGGGATGATGACGTGGTCGAGGATGCCCTGCCAGTGGACCGCCGTGCTGCTCACGATGCCGGCGCCGACGAGGCCGCCGATGAGGGCGTGGGACGAGGAGGAGGGCAGGCCGAACCACCACGTGATCAGGTTCCAGACGCATGCGCCCAGCAGCGCGGCGAGGATGATGACCAGGCCCTTGTGCTGCATCTCCGCCTGTGTCGATTCGGCGTAGCGGCTGATCGAGATGATGCCCTGGCCGACCGTCTTGGCGACGGCGGTGCCCATCATGGCGCCTATGACGTTCATGGCCGCCGCCATCAGCAGGGCGGCCCGCGGCGTCCAGGCGCGCGTGGACACCGAGGTCGCGATCGCGTTCGCGGCGTCGTGGAAGCCGTTGGTGTAGCTGAAGAACAGCGCGACGGCGATGACGACGCAGACGAGGATCAGGTTGAGATCCACGGCTCAGGATTCCTTCAGCGCGAGGGACTCGATGACGTTGGCCAGCTCCTCGAACGCGTCGGCGCAGGATTCGAGGCCCTGGACGATGTCCTTGAGCTTGATGATCGTGACCGCGTCAAGGCCGGAGTCGAAGAGGGCCGTCAGCGTGCGGCGGTAGGCCAGGTCGCCCTCGTTCTCAAGGCGGTTGATCTCGATCCAGTAGTCGCGCATGTCCACGGGCGACTTGAGCTTGGGCATGTTCTCGGCGGTGAGGTCCGCGCAGTTCTTGATGACGTCGATCTGCGCGTCCAGCAGGGAGTCCAAGGAGGAGGGGATGTCGGCGATCCCGTAGACGACCAGCAGGTCCCCGGCCTCGTCGATGAAGTCCAGGCAGTCGTCCAAGTGGGAGGCCAGGGACTGCAGGTCCTCGCGGTCGAAGGGGGTGATGAACGAGGAGTTGACGCGCTGGATGATCTCGTGGTTCAGTTCGTCGCCGCGGTGCTCGACGGCGTGGAGCTGGTCGCGCAGCGCGACCCTCTCCTCCGGGGAGGCGGCGTAGATCTGCGTGAGGAGCTCGACGCCTTCGACGAGGTGGTTGGCCTGCTGGCTGAAGTACTCAAAGAAGTCGGGGCCCTGGGGCTTGCTGCGGATTCCCACGTTGTTCCTCCGGTCTGTGTCTGGTGGCGGAGCGCGGTGTTGCGTCCCACACCAATCGTCCGCTAAGGCGGGACCGTTCTTCAACTCCAGGGGCGGGCGGGGGCCGCAGGGCCGGGTGTTCTCCACCACACGAGGGGGCGGGATCCGTTAGAATCAGCTGTTGACCGGGACCAAGCGCCCGCATTCCGGCGCTCCTGGTCCGGCATGATTGACCCTGTACGACGAGGGCGCGAGAGGCGGCCTCGGAAACTGAATGCCCAGGAGGCAAAATGTCCGTGACTGAACAGGACGTGCGCGCGGCGGCCCCGTCCAACACTCCCGAAGACGTGCTCGAGTGGGTCGCGAAGATCGCCGAGCTGACGACCCCGGAGGCCGTCGAGTTCACTGACGGCTCGCAGGAGGAGTGGGACCGCCTCACCGCGCAGATGGTGGAGAGCGGCGTGTTCACGAAGCTCAACGAGGAGAAGCGCCCCAACTCCTTCCTCGCCCGGTCCCTGCCCTCGGACGTCGCCCGTGTTGAGTCCCGCACCTTCATCTGCTGCGAGAAGGAGGAGGACGCCGGCCCGACCAACCACTGGGCGGATCCCACGGAGATGAAGGCCACCCTGAAGGAGAAGTTCACGGGCGCCATGAAGGGCCGCACGATGTACGTGATCCCCTTCTCCATGGGCCCCCTGGGCGGCCCGATCTCGCAGCTGGGCATCGAGATCACCGACTCCCCCTACGTCGTGTGCAACATGCGCATCATGACGCGGATGGGCACGGCGGCGATGGACCTGATCGCTGCGGGCAAGCCGTGGGTCCCCGCCGTCCACTCGGTCGGCATGCCCCTGGCCGAGGGCCAGGAGGACACCACGTGGCCCTGCAACGATGAGAAGTACATCACCCACTTCCCGGAGACCAACGAGATCTGGTCCTTCGGCTCGGGCTACGGCGGCAACGCCCTGCTGGGCAAGAAGTGCTTCGCGCTGCGCATCGCCTCGACCATGGCCCGCCGTGACGGCTGGATGGCCGAGCACATGCTGATCCTGCGCCTGACCCGCGAGTCCACCGGCCAGCAGTTCCACGTCACCGCCGCGTTCCCCAGCGCCTGCGGCAAGACCAACCTGGCCATGCTCCAGCCCACGATCCCCGGCTACAAGGTCGAGACCGTCGGCGACGACATCGCGTGGATGCGCCCCGGCCCCGACGGGACCCTGCGCGCCATCAACCCCGAGGCGGGCTTCTTCGGCGTCGCCCCCGGCACCTCCTACAAGACCAACCCCATGGCCATGGAGACCGGCAAGGCCAACTCCATCTTCACGAACGTCGCCCTGACCGACGACGGCGACGTGTGGTGGGAGGGCATCGACGCCCCGCTGCCGGACCACCTCATCGACTGGCAGGGCAACGACTACACGCCCGCCGACGCCGAGGCCGGCAAGAAGGCCGCGCACCCCAACTCGCGCTTCACCACGCCCGCCTCGCAGTGCCCGATCATCTGCCCCGACTGGGAGGCCCCCGAGGGCGTGGCCGTCGACGCCGTCCTGTTCGGCGGGCGCCGCGCCACCAACGTGCCGCTGGTCGCCGAGCAGTACGAGCCCGCCCACGGCGTGTTCATCGGCGCCTCCGTGGCCTCCGAGGTCACCGCGGCCGCGACCGACGTCAAGGCCGGCTCGCTGCGCCACGACCCCTTCGCGATGCTGCCCTTCTGCGGCTACAACATGGCCGACTACTGGGGCCACTGGATCGAGATGCAGAAGAAGGTCGGCGACAAGTTCCCGAAGGTCTACCAGGTCAACTGGTTCCGCAAGGACGAGGACGGCAACTTCATGTGGCCCGGCTACGGCGACAACGCCCGCGTCCTGGACTGGATCGTCCGCCGCGCCGCCGGCGAGGTCGAGGCCATCGACGGCGTGACCGGCCGCTACCCGAAGTTCGAGGACTTCAACCTGGACGGCCTGGACATCGACGAGGCCGTGTGGGCGAAGCTCTTCGCGATCGATCCCGACGCCTGGGCCGCCGAGATGGACGACACGGAGGAGTACTTCTCGCAGTTCGGCGATAAGCTCCCCGCCGCCATCACCGAGCAGCTGGCGAAGTTCCGCGAGCGCATCGCCGCGGCCAAGGCCTGAGCGCCAACGGAGTCCGCGCTTTCGCGCGGGCTCGGCGGGGCGGGGTCCGACCCTGAGGTCGGACCCCGCCCCGCTTTGTCTCGCGTCGCACATCGAGAGGCGGCGTGGCGCACTTCTCCGCGTTGTTCCGCCCTTGGCTCGTTCGGTAAACTTTCGTGTGATCGTCATTCTGGTCTGCGGTGACGCCTTCGTAAGGACACGCTCATGAGTACTCCGCAATCGGGCAGGGGCGCCAGGCGTTCGCGCCGGGGCGTGCGCGCTGCCCTGTTCGCGGTGCTCGCTGTCGTCCTCACCGCACTGGTCCCCGTCGGCGGAGCCCCCGCGGCGCGCGCGGCGGACAACGACAGCATCCAGGTCGTCCTCAAGGCGCTGCGCAGGACGACGCCCGCCAACGCCGACCTGCCGGGCGGTCTCAGGGTCTCCGACACGGTGGCCCTCGACTTCGAGTGGTCCGTCCGTCCCGGGGCGGAGGCGTCTTTGAAGACGGGCGACTCCTTCACGGTGTCGCTGCCCGAGCCGTTGCGGTCGCGGGTGCCGGGGCACTCCTCCGAATTGAGGGTGCTCCACGGCGGCGAGTCGGTGGCCGTGGGCGTGTGCGTCGCCGCCCCCGACTCGTTCACCTGCGCGCTCAGCGATGTCCTGCCCTCGAAGATCAGGGAGGGGTGGCGGGGCGTCGGCGGCACCGCGAGCTTCCAGATGTCCGCGGCGGCCGCCACGCAGGACGCCTCCCTGGCCTTCGGGGTGAGCGGCTACCCGAACGGGCAGGCCCTGGGGCTGCCCGGCGGTGGCGGCATCGCCGCGCTGCAGCGTGGGCCCTACAGCCCCGAACCGCTCGCCGTGGGGATGACGGGCATGAGCGAGTACTCGAAGAACACGCACTACCACTTGGGTTTCGACACCGACAGGATCTCCGAGTACTACGCGGCGGCGGGCGCCTCGATGGCGTTCGACGGCGCTGCGGAGCGGACGATCACCCTGGTCGATGCCCTCGGTCCCGGGCAGCGCTTCAGCGACCCGGGCGAGTGGGTGCTGCGCTTGAAGTACTCGAAGGGCTCCTACCCGCAGGTGGCGGACACTGTCCTGGCCAAGGGCGACGGCCGGGCGACGGCCAGCGCCGAGGGCGGGTTCGCCGTCAAGGCGGTCCTGGGCGAGGCGGGCGCCGACGGGCAGGAGGCGCGGATCGAGCTCACCGGGCCGTGGGACCCGTCGACGAAGTACGAGCTGGAGTACTGGGGGAGCCCGGTCGGCTCCGACTACCTCGAGCCCGGGCTCACGTACTCGAACAGGGTCAAGCTGGTGGACGACGCCAACGGGGACGGAGTGGAGGAGGTCCTGGTCGAGAAGCAGGTGGAGCGCTCCTTCGTGCCCTCCTTCTCCTCGACGGTGAAGACCGCGCCCGCCTACGGCTCCTTCCAGGTCCAGAAGTCCGTGGCCGGCCCCGGTTCCGCCCTGGTCCCCAGGGACCAGGAGTACACCATCAAAGTGGACTACGAGCTGCCCCTGGACGCGAGCGCCTACCACCCCGACGAGCAGGCGTACCCGGGGGGCTGGGCGGCCTACGCCCCCGGCGCGCTCAACCCCGACGGGCGCAGCGGGACCGCGACCATGTCGGTCACCCAGGGCGCCGCCGCCGTGTTCACCGGGAAGGAGCCGTCGATCACCTTCCCGAAGGGGACCAGGGTGACGCTCAGCGAGGTCGGCACCGACTCCCAGGCGCCGACGGGCTACCGCTGGTCGGCTCCCCGTTTCGATGTGGGGGGCGCGGCGACGAACACCATCGAGATCGGCGACGGCACCCTTCCGGTGGTCCAGGTGACGAACCGCCTGGAGCCGACGTGGGGCACCTTCACGGTCTCGAAGACCCTGGCGGAGGGCAGTTCGGCGGGCGCGGAGCGCGCGTACACCTTCGCGTACTCGTGCGACGACCCGGCGGCCTCCTCGGGGACGATCACGGGCGTCAGGCCGGACGGGGCCCCGGTGGCCTCGGGCGCCCTGGTGCGCGCGGGCTCCTCGTGCACGGTGAGGGAGGACGCCGCGGAGGCCGCGATCGACGGCCACACGCTGGCCCCGCCGGCTGAGCGCACCATCACGATCAGCGGGGCGGGCCAGGCCAGCGCGAACGCGTCCTTCGAGAACGCCTACGCCCCCGACACGGGCTCCTTCCGCGTCAAGAGGGCCATCACCGGCGACCGCCCTGCTGGGGCCGGGCCCTCCACCGTGGCCTACTCGTGCACGAACGGCGCGGCGGGGGAGCTGGAGCTGGCCGGGGACGGTGACGAGGCCCGCGGGCCGGCCCTGCCCTCGGGCGCCTCGTGCACCATCGAGCGGGCGCCGCGGACCGTGGACGGCTACGCGGTCGCGACCTCCTACTCGGCGACGCGCACCACGATCACGAAGGGGTCGGACGAGCTGCTCACCGTGACCGACGACTACCGCGCCCTCAAGGGGGCCTTCACCATCGCGAAGAGCGTGGACGGCGACGGAGCGGCGCTGGTGGGGGACCAGGAGTTCTCCTTCGAGTACACGTGCGCGCCGACGGGCGGGGATCCCCTCACCCGTACGGTGTCGGTGAAGGCCGGCCAGAGCGTCCAGGTCGAGGACGTGCCCGCGGGGACGTGCACGGTCAAGGAGGCGGCGGTGGACGTACCGAACGCCTCGTCGGCCCGGTCCTTGACGGTGAACGGCTCGGCGGAGGCGGTCGCCGACGGGGCCGCGACTGTGCGCGTCGCCGACGGCGCGAGCGCCGTGGTCGCGTCGACCAGCACCTACACCCTGGACGCCGGGTCGTTCTCGGTGACGGGGAGGGCCGCGGGCGGCGCCCTGGAATCAGCGCCGGGGGCCTTCGCCTTCGACTACGCGTGCGCGGACGCCTCCGGGCGGAGCGTGGGCGCGGGAACGCTGCGCGTGGGCGCGGGCGAGACGAGGACCGCCGGCCCCTTCCCCGTCGGCTCCTCCTGCGGGATCACCCAGGAGGACGCGCGCGTGGGCGGGGCGGGCCTGGCCACGTCGTGGACGGTCGACGGCGCAGCGGCGCAGGGCCAGCGGGTGGTCGTCGGAATCGGCGCCAAGGGCTCGACCGCCGCGGTCGAGGCGGTGAACACGTACACGCGCGAGACGGCCAGGTTCGCGGTCGTGAAGAACGTCGAGGCGAACGGCGCCCCCGTCCCGCAGTCCTTCACCTTCACCTATGTGTGCGGCGCGGGCGGCGAGTCGAGGGTCCTCACCGTTCCCGGCGACGGCACCCCCGTCGAGTCGGAGGAGCTGCCCGTGGGCACGCAGTGCGCCCTCGCCGAGCAGACGGACGCCGCCTGGGTGCCCGGCCACTCCCTATCCGCGCAGATCGCTGACGGCGGGGTGGTGGAGGTCGGCCCCCAGGGCTCGGTGGCGCGGGTCGTCGCGACCAACACCTACACGCCCATCGAAGCGGAGCAGGGGGATCCGGGGCCCGACGCGGGCCCGTCGGGGGGCGCGGGCCTGGCGCTCACGGGTTCGAGCGCCCCGGTGCTCCTGGGCGGCAGCCTCGCGCTGGCGGTCCTGGGCGGATCGATCCTGGTGCTGCGCCGCCGCGGGGCGGCCTCCGACTGACCGGCGCCGCCAGATGGGCCCCGACCGCCGCCGCGCCCCGGATCCGGCGCGCCCCGGCTCCGCCAGACGGTGGGACCGGCCACACGGCCCCCAAAACGCGCCCCGCGCATTAAACTAACCACAGCAACACTTTTCACCCGTGCCCACTAGGAGACTTCGTGGCCGCTTACCTGACCGACGCGGAACTCGCGCAGGCCAAAGACCTTCTGAACCGCATCGCCGTGATCTACCAGGCGAAAGTCGTCGGGCAGGAGGATCTGCGCAGAGCGCTCACGGCGTGCTTGCTGGCGGACGGGCACGTCCTGGTCGAGTCGGTCCCCGGCCTAGCCAAGACCACCGCCGCGCAGACCCTGGCCTCGGCCGTCTCCGGCTCGTTCCACCGCATCCAGTGCACGCCGGACCTGATGCCCAACGACATCGTGGGCTCGCAGATCTGGAACCAGGCCTCGGGCGAGATGGTCACCCAGCTGGGTCCGGTCCACGCGAACCTGGTCCTGCTGGACGAGATCAACCGCTCGAGCGCGAAGACCCAGTCGGCGATGCTGGAGGCGATGCAGGAGGGGCAGACCACGATCGGCGGCGTCAACCACCGCCTGCCCAGGCCGTTCATGGTGATGGCGACCCAGAACCCCATCGAGGAGGAGGGCACCTACGTGCTCCCCGAGGCCCAGATGGACCGCTTCCTGCTCAAGGAGGTCATCACCTACCCGACGCCGGTCGATGAGCTCGAGGTCCTGGAGCGCATCGACTCGGGCGCGATGAGCGCCCCGGTCGCCGCCGGCCCGATCTCCGTGGAGGACGTCCTGGTGCTGCAGGACCTGTCGCGCCGCGTCTACGTGCACAACACCCTCAAGGCGTACATCGTCGACATCATCAACACCACCAGGGGCGCGGGCCCGAACCCGCTGCCCGGGTGGGCCAAGCACGTGCGCGTGGGCGCCTCGCCGCGAGGCGGCATCGCGCTCATGCAGATCTCCCAGGCCCTGGCGCTCATGGACGGGCGCAACTACGTGGTCCCGGACGACATCAAGAAACTGCGCTACGCGATCCTGCGCCACCGCATCATCCGCACCTTCGACGCGCTGGCCGACAACGTCTCGGTCGAGGGCCTGATCGACGCGGTGTTCAACGCGGTGCCGGTTCCGTGACGGCCGCGGTTCTTTCCCGGCGAGGCGGAGGGGGACGGAAGTGCCAGTGAGGTCGCGTGAGATCCACGCATTGTCGACACGCATCCAGCTGCCCGTCATGCGCAAGCTCCTGTCCGTCATGGACGGGCAGCACTCGGCGCTGAGGTGGGGGCGCGGCTGGGAGTTCATGGATCTGGCCCCCTACCAGCCCGGCGACGACGTGCGCGAGATCGACTGGGCGGCCACTGCCCGCACGGGGACCCCGACGATCAAGCGGCACGAGGCGACGGCGAACGTGCAGGTCATCCTGGTCGTCGACACGGGGCGCGAGATGGGCGCCCTGGCGCCGTCGGGGGAGCCGAAGGAGGACGTGGCGCTGACGGCGTGCGAGGCGATCGCCTGGTTGTCGGTGGCCAGGGGGGACCAGATCGGCCTGGTCGCCGGGGACTCGCGCAGGGTCCGCTTCATGCCCGCCCGCACGGGCAACGGGCACGCGGAGACGATCATGCGCCGCATCGCGGAGGACATCACCCTGGGGTCCCCGCGCTCCGACGTGCCGCGCCTGCTGCGGCGCGCGCTCACGACGACGAGGCGGCGCTCCCTCATCGTGATCGTCAGCGACGAGACGCAGCCGCTGCCGTCGAAGGAGGCGGACGACGTCATCAAGTCCTTGAGCGTGCGCCATCAGGTGATGCAGATCTCTGTGGCCGATGTGGATCCGGCGGAGCTCGACGCGGAGATGACGGTCATCGACGTCAACGAGGGCGTGCTGCCGGACTTCCTGCGCAGGGACGAGCAGCTGGCCAAGGAGGCCCGCAACGTCGCCGAGCAGCGCCGCGCGGCGGTCGCGCGGATGCTCGACGCCCGGGGCGTCACCCAGGTGAGGGTGGGGTCCTCGGAGGAAGTGCCCCGTGCGCTCATGCGCGCGTTGGAGCGGTCGAGCCACCGCAAGTGAGAGCGCTCCCATGCAGCGGCGGCGCCCCGTTTTCGAGCGGGGCGCCGCCGTTTTCCTTGTCGGCGCCGCTGGTCAGTGTTCGGGCGCGGAGGGGGAGCGGGGGTGATGGGGGCCGCAGGGACTTCCCCGGTTTCCCGCGTGAAAGTAACGTCCGCGTCACATTTTCCGGTAAATATCGTATTGCCCTAAAGGTTCCTCTATACTCATTACCGAATCACCCAATCCCGTCACCACACAGAGTGCGGAAGTATTGAGAGGAAGACGAGTGAGCAGGAAACACGCGCCCCTCGGGCGGCGGATGATCGCCGCCGCCGGGGCCCTGAGCATCGGGGCGGCGGGCGTCATCGCGACCAGCGCCGCGGCCCTCGCCGCGGACCCGGCCTACGGCACCATCGATCAGAGCGCCATCGGCTCGATCATCGTCCACAAGCACCTGAAGAACGATTCGGGCACCATGGGCAAGGTCGACGGCACCGCCGACTCCGGCGGCGACGGCGTCGGGGGCGTCACCTTCAAGGCCTTCAAGCTCTCCGGGCTCGACCTGTCCAAGCCCACCGACTGGGACAAGCTGTCCGCCCTGGCCGGCAACGTCCCGGCCAACGCCTGCGCGGATCCGACGGCCCCGACGCTCGGCGCCGGCGCGCCCGCGGTCGATGCCACTGCCGCGGCCGAGGGCACGACCGATGGCGCGGGCGTGACCACGCTGGCGAACCTGTCGGTCGCCGCCTACCTGGTCTGCGAGACCGCGGCGCCCGCTGACATCGTCGAGAAGGCCAAGCCCTTCGTCGTGACGGTCCCCTTCCCGAACACCACGAACGACGGCGATGGCAAGTGGCTCTACGACGTGCACGCCTACCCGAAGAACCAGAAGATCGAGATCGACAAGACCATCGCCGATCAGAGCGTCAACGGCTTCGGCCTGGGCTCGGTCGTCGAGTTCCCCGTCTCCACGACCACGCCGAACCTGGACGCCGAGTCCCAGTTCACCTACTTCTACCTGCGCGACAAGCTGGACTCCCGCCTCACCGAGGGCAAGGTCACCAAGATCACCCTGGGCGACGACACCCTGGTCGAGAACACCGACTACGAGCAGACCAACACTGACAACCTGGTCGTCGTCTCCTTCAAGCGGGCCGGCCTGGCGAAGCTGAAGGCCAACCCCGGCAAGAAGCTCGTGGCGGTCTTCGCCGGCAAGGTGAGCGCCATCGGCGACGGCACCATCAAGAACAAGGCCGACCTGGTCCAGGACACGACCTACGGCGCCATCCCCCCGAACGAGCCGCCCTCGGTCCCCCCGTTCGAGCCCGACAACCCGCCGACCTCCCCCGAGGTCTCCACTGACTGGGGCAACGTCCAGCTCTTCAAGTACGACGGCGACACCGAGAACGCCACCAGGGTCGGCGTCCGCGGCGCGAAGTTCAACGTCTTCAACGCGGCCGATCCCTACGCCGCCGACTGCTCCACCGCGACCAAGACCGGCGACCCCATCCCGGTGAGCATCAACGGCGGCGCGCCCCAGACCGACTTCGTCTCCGACGTCAACGGCATTGTGAAGATCGACGGCCTCTACATCGGCGACTCCGTGGGCTCGGCCGGGGCCGGCTCGAAGGACGCCGCCAAGCGCTGCTACGTCGTCGAGGAGATCGAGGCCCCCGCCGGCTTCGTCCTGCCCCAGACGGCCACCACCCCCATCGAGGTCGTCAAGGGCGCCCAGGCCCTGGCCTCGTACAACGCCCAGATCCCCAACACCAAGCAGTCCGTGCCCCAGCTGCCCCTCACGGGCGCCAACGGCCAGCTGCTCATGACCATCGGCGGCG
>ERZ772764.889-NODE-889-length-19721-cov-4.335503_pt1 | contig 19721 bp, 9 predicted proteins | sample MGYA00512163_ERZ772764 | MGnify/ENA primary metagenome ERZ772764 (study PRJEB29015, sample SAMEA2737903) | human oral metagenome | biome: human oral; feature: human-associated habitat; material: dental | place: China | collected 2094 ... | reverse complement strand
TTTCTACAACTTCAGTAGCTTCTGGTCCCTGTTCATACATGATTACCTTACCATTTTTCTTTATAATTCCGGCCTTTTCATAGGCTACCTTGTCGATTGTATCCCCCAATACCTTGGTATGGTCAAGACTGATTGATGCTATTGCACTTACAAGAGACTTGTCGATGACATTGGTAGCATCATACCTGCCACCCAGTCCAACCTCCAAGACTACATAATCTACCCCCTTGCCTGCATAGTAGACAAAGGCAGTAGCGGTCACTAATTCAAATTCAGTCGGATGGGCCAGACCTCCTGATACCATCTTTTGGCAGGCTGCCTTGACCAATTCAACACTGTCTGCCAGGTCTTGGTCATCGATATTGTGACCGTTTAACCTAATCCTTTCGTTGAAAACTTCTAAAAATGGTGATGTATACAGGCCTACACTGTAGCCAGCTTCTATTAATATATTTGATATGAAGGTAGCAGTTGACCCCTTGCCGTTGGTTCCCGATATATGGATAAATTTCAACCTATCTTGGGGCCTACCTAGCCTATCCAGTAGGTTTCTTATGGAATTCAGGCCCAGGATCATTCCGAACTTCTCCACCCCATGTATAAATTCTAATGCTTCACTATAGTTCATCTATAAATTATTGGCCTAAATATAAATTCAAGCCAAGTTCTCCTTTCTAAATCATTTTTAACTTTTTTTCTATATATCCTATAATTTTACCTCATAATCTAATTTATGTAAAATACCCATCCCTAAATCTTATTAAAGTAATGCAGATCCTTATTATAAGGTCTTTTGAAAGGCATTTTTAGGGTTGATTAATTTACATTTTCTTGATAAATCCTAGCAAATGCGTTATTATAATTATAGGAAAGTTTATAAAATTTTAAACAATTTAGGAGGTTTAATTTATGAATAACTTAAGCAATTTGGAACCAAAAGAAGTGTTTAGATGGTTTTACGAAATCAACCAGCACCCTAGAAGTTCTGGAAACGAAAAAGAAGTAAGTGATTTTTTAGTACAGTTTGCCAAGGATAGAAACCTTGAAGTTTACCAGGATGAAATCCTTAACGTAATTATAAAGAAGCCTGGTACTCCAGGTTATGAAAACTCTGAGCCCCTAATTATCCAGGGGCATATGGACATGGTATGTGTAAAGACTGATGATTCTGACCACAACTTTGACACTGATCCTATAGAAATGATAGTTGAAGGTGACGTACTTAGAGCCAACAACACTACTCTAGGTGGAGACGATGGAATAGCCGTTGCCTATGGTCTAGCTATATTAGATGCTGATGATATCCCTCATCCTCCACTAGAATTATTGGTAACTACTAACGAAGAAACTGGTATGGATGGTGCCATGGCCCTAACAGCTGACCACCTAACAGGTACTCGTCTACTAAACCTGGATACAGAAGTTGAAGGTGAATTTTTGGTTAGTTGTTCAGGTGGATCAAATATCGACCTTAGCTTTGACATAGCTAGGGAAGCAAATTCAAGCAAGGCCTACAAGCTATCAATATCTGGCCTAAAGGGTGGCCACTCAGGTGTTGAAATAGACAAGCAGAGAGCTAATGCTATCAAGTTAGCTGCTAGACTTCTTTACCTTGTAAAAGCTGATGTTAGACTTGCATCATTTGATGGTGGTATCAAGCATAATGCAGTTCCAGGAAATGCTGAAGTTGTATTCGCTACAGACAAGTTTGATTCATTGAAGGAAGGACTAGATGCCCTAATAGCTGATCTAAAGGAAGAATACAGGGTTGAGGATCCTGATCTAACAGTAAATATCACAGAAGCTACTGCTGACCAGGTCTACACTAAGGACCTTAGCGATTCAGTAATCGACATGGTTATGGCCCTACCAGATGGAGTTCAGTACATGAGCAAGGATATAGAAGGCCTAGTTCAGACATCCCTAAACAACGCTGTAATCCTAGAAGAGGATGGTAAGCTAGTACTTACTGCTTCAGTTCGTTCTGCATCATCTAGCTCACTAAGAGAAATCCTAAACGTGGTAACTATTATAGCCAACAGAATGGGTGCAGTAGCAAGAGAGTACTCTGCATATCCAGCATGGCAGTATGAAGCTGTTTCTCCACTTAGGGATATAGCTGAAAAGATATATGTAGATATGTACGGAAAAGAACCTCATATCACATCTATCCATGCAGGCCTAGAGTGCGGACTATTAAAGGGTATACTACCAGATACTGACATGATCAGTTATGGACCAAGTATATTTGATGCCCATACACCAAAGGAACATATGCATATTTCATCTGTTGGAAGAGTTTGGGAATACACTAAAAAGCTACTTGCTGCTTTAAAGTAGTCATATAAAAGAAAATACAACCTTTAAGACTGAGATAAGAGAAACCGGCTGAATACCAACATATATCAGATTTCTCCCAATCTCAGTCTTTTTTATTTCCCCAAGCTTTCTACATACAAATCTAAAAAAAGTTCAATTTTTTGAAGAAATTCCCAAAAAAAAATTGACTATTGAGTTCCATTGTGAGATAATAAGTCCATAGAAAAGCGAACTATTTTTGCAAAACTTATAATAATGTGCGTATATTGTACATTTACTATATTTTTTATGGTTCTATTCATAGGAGGTTTAAAATGAATAAGATTTATACTGGTAAGACAAAGGATGTATTTGAAATTGATGATAAGAACGTCTTGTTAAAGTTTAAAGACGATGTAACTGGAAAAGACGGTGTTTTTGATCCAGGCGAAAACCAGGTAGGCCTACAGATAGAAGGGGCTGGTCGTTCAGCTGTTGCTATGACTAAGTTCTTCTATGAAAAGCTAAATGCTATGGGACTAAATACTCACTTCGTATCTGCTGATGTTGACAAGAACGAAGCTGTAGTTAGAAAGGCCAAGGTATTTGGTAAGGGTGTAGAAGTAATTGTTCGTTACAGGGCAGTAGGATCATTCATCAGAAGATATGGTGAATATATAGAATCTGGAACTGTAATCCCTCCATACGTTGAAGTAACTTTAAAGGATGACGATAGAAACGATCCACTAATCACTAAGGACGCTCTTGCCATATTAAATATCATGACAGAAGCTGAATATGAAGAGCTAGCAAAGCTTGCCCTAGAAATAGGTGAGGTTGTAAAGGCTGAGCTAGCTAAGAAGGACCTAGAATTATACGATATCAAGTTCGAATTCGGTATGGTAGACGGCAAGGTTGCACTAATAGATGAAATATCAGGTGGAAACATGAGGGCTTATAAAGGAGATGAATACATCGAACCTCTAAAGCTTGAAAAAATCATGTTGGGTTAATTTGGCCTCAATTTAATATAATTCACATATAATATGACTAGGGATTTTTTCCTTAAATATCTCTCTAGTAAAAAAGATGCACTTATGGCCTTTTCCTAAGTGCATCTTTTTGTATACTATTATATTTTCTATAAATCATCCAATTGGGACTTGGAATATCAGCTTATTAGAACTTGGCCAATCTTTCTTCAATAGTTTTAAGGATTTCTTCAAACTTTTCCTTCTTGGCCTTTTCTTCTTCAACCAATTTTGCTGGTGCCTTATTTACAAAGCCAGGGTTATTCAGCTTGCCTTCTACCCTCTTTATTTCAGCTAGGGCCTTGTCTCTTTCCTTATTCAGTCTCTCTTTTTCCTTTTCAAAGTCTACCAATTCATCTAGCGGTATAAATAGCTCTACCCTGTCTATTACTACGGATACTGCATCCTCTGGTATACCATCCTTGTTGTCCTGGATTTCAACTTCTGATGCTGATGCCAAAGACTTGAAGTATTCCTTGCCATCTTCCATGGCCGGTCTCTTGTCATCTGTAGGTACAATAATTATCTTGGCCTTCTTTGAAGGTGGTACATTCATCTCTGCCCTTACATTTCTAACATTTCTGATACCATCCATAATTAGGTTCATCTTTTCCTCTTCAGCTAGCATATCATCAGCTTCCTTGTAATGAGGATATTCAGCAGTGATAATATACCCTTCTACTGTTGGTAGGTATGAATATATTTCCTCTGTTATAAATGGAATAAATGGATGTAATAGCTTCAATATCTTTTCTAGTACATATGTTAATGTGTATAGGGCTGCCATCTTAGCCTCTCTATCATCACCATATAGTCTTGGCTTGACGATTTCTATATACCAGTCACAGTATTCTGACCATGTAAAATCATAGGCCTTCTGTAGGGCTATACCCAGGTCAAACTGGTCCATATTGTAGTTAACTTCTTTTACTAGCCTGTTGGCCCTGGAAATAATCCACTTGTCAGCTAGCGTTAAGTTGGCTTCAACTGACTCACGAGTCAAGTTGTCCAGTAGGCTTTCATCTTCTAAGTTCATAAAGACAAACCTGGATGCATTCCATAGCTTATTGTTGAAGTTACGGGCAAATTCAACCCTTTCCATATAGAATCTCATATCGTTACCTGGTGAGTTACCTGTTGTAAGGGTAAACCTCAAGGCATCTGCACCATACTGGTCTATTATTTCAAGTGGGTCTATACCATTACCTAGGGACTTGGACATCTTCCTACCCTCTGAATCCCTAACTAGCCCGTGTATCAAGACATGTTCAAATGGCTTTTCATTCATACAGAACATGGCTGAAAATGCCATCCTAACTACCCAGAAGAAGATTATGTCATAGCCTGTAACCAATACGCTAGTTGGATAGTAGTAGTCCAACATGTCAGTCTGGTCTGGCCATCCCATAGTTTCAAAAGGCCATAAACCTGATGAGAACCATGTATCTAGGACATCTTCATCCTGCTTTATATTGCTTGACTTACACTTAGGGCATTCATGTGGCGTTTCTTCGGAAACCATTATATGACCACAATCCTGGCAATAGTAGGCTGGTATCTGGTGACCCCACCACAACTGTCTGGATACGCACCAGTCCCTGATGTTTTCTAGCCACTGTAGGTAGGTCTTGTCAAACTTGTCTGGAACAAACTTTAATTCACCCTTCTTTAATATATCTATAGCTGGCTTGGCCAATTCATCCATCTTTACAAACCACTGTAATGATAGTCTTGGCTCTACAGTTGTATGACACCTGTAGCAAGTACCTACTGCATGGTCATGTTTTTCTACCTTGATCAGGTAGCCAGCTTCTTTTAGGTCAACTACCAAGGCCTTCCTGCATTCATACCTGTCCATACCAGCATACTTACCTGCTAGGTCATTCATTGTAGCATCATCGTTCATTACATTTATCTCTTCAAGCTGGTGTCTCTGACCAACCTCGAAGTCATTAGGGTCATGGGCTGGTGTCATCTTTACAGCACCTGTACCAAATTCCTTGTCTACATATTCATCGGCAACTATAGGCAATTCCCTGCCAACCAATGGTAATATGGCGAACTTACCAACCAAGTGGCTGTACCTTTCGTCTTCAGGGTGTACTGCCACACCAGAGTCTCCTAATAGGGTCTCAGGTCTTGTAGTGGCTATTTCCAAATACTCTTCACTATCCTTGATAGGGTACTTGATGTGCCAGAAGTTACCCTCCTGGTCCTCATGTTCTACCTCTGCATCGGATAGGGTTGTCTTACAGTCTGGACACCAGTTTATAATCCTGTTACCCCTGTAAATATGACCTTCCTCGTATAACTTTACAAAAAACTTAGTAACGGCCTTGTTGCAGCCTTCATCCATTGTAAATCTTTCTAGGTCCCAGTCACATGATGCCCCTAGTTTTTTTACTTGGTTTACTATCTTACCACCAAATTCTTCCTTCCAGGCCCAGGCATGTTCAAGGAATTCTTCCCTACCTATCTCATACTTAGACTTGCCAGTTTCCTTTTTGATCTTGTCTACTACCTTTACCTCAGTAGCTATAGAGGCATGGTCAGTACCCGGTATCCATAGGGCCTCATAACCATCCATCCTCTTCCACCTAGTCAGGATATCCTGTAGGGTATCGTCAAGGGCATGCCCCATATGTAGCTGACCAGTGATATTTGGTGGTGGCATTACTATAGAGAAGGACTTTTTAGTCTTGTCAATCTTTGACTTAAAAAGACCCTTGTCCTGCCACTCTTTGTATATTCTGTCTTCAAAATCCTTGGGATTGTAATTTTTAGCTAAATTCTTATCCATTCTTAAACCTCCTTAATTTATTTTCTTACAAAAAAAGCTTCCATCCACAAAAGGACGAAAGCTCGCGTTACCACCTTAATTCCGGCTAATAGCCGGCACTCAAAACCTATAACGGGGTCAACCGTACTACACTAACATATAATTATCTATTAGACAACTAGACTTCATGCAATATGCTCAGAAGCTACCTTCAACACACCATCTTTAAAAACCTTCCACCAATGATTTTCTCTCTGTAAAATAGGCCTGTTTACTCCTCTTCTTCAAGGCATAATATATAATTCCTATATAATAAGTAGATTATATAGCATATTAGACCATTTTTCAAGAAAATTTAGGGGCTTTTTGTAAATAATTCGTCTTAAGTGATATTTGATTTTTTTCTTCGAATATTTAGACAATTCTTATTTTTACTAGCATAAAAGCCTAGTATTTAGGTGTATTTTCTCATTTTAATTTAAAAATTTAAATCCATAACGAATACTTTTTTTGTAATTTTTTTTCGCAATTTTTTTGCTGGATTTACTAATTTAAAGAAACTTTAACATTTGTTTTATGGATATTTTTCTCTAATAATTAACTTTTTTATGCTTTTATTCTTATATAATATGTTGAAAAATTAGTTATTTTTTATAATTTGTTTAAATATATTAATATTCTTGTTTATTTAGAGGTATTTCTGTGTTATACTTTATACGAATACAAGAATTTTAGAGAATTTATTATTAGTTTATTTTTATATGGAGGTATACAATGAGCTTAAAAGGTATCTTTACTGCTATTGCAAAAGTTCGTCGTGACGTCTTCACAGAAGTGGCAAGATTTGCCTATGAGGATAGTCCAAATTACAACACATTAGAAGAAATTCCGTACAAGATAGTACCTGGTGAAATCGCTTCGCATAGAGAAAGTATTTTTTTAGAAAGGGCTATCGTAGGTGAAAGAATTCGTTTGGCGATGGGTCTTCCACTTAGACGTATTTCTGAGCATGCTCCTATACCAGCCGGTATAGATGAGAAGTCTCTTACAAATACTATCTACAAGCCACCATTTGTCAACATAATCAAGTTTGCATGTAATTCATGTCCAGACAATGTATATAAGACTACTGATATCTGCAGGGGATGTTTAGCAAGACCTTGCGTAGAAGTATGTCCAAAAAAGGCTGTCTCAATGGTAAACGGCAAGTCTTTTATTGACCAGGACCTATGTATCAAGTGTGGTAGATGTAAGGCTGTCTGTCCATATGATGCAATAGCTAAGTTGGAAAGACCTTGTGCTAGGGCTTGTGGTATGGATGCCATCACATCAGACAAGTACGGTCGTGCAGAAATAGACTACGACAAGTGTGTATCTTGTGGTGTATGTATTTCATCATGCCCATTCGGTGCCATAGCTGACAAGTCTCAGATCTTCCAGTTAATAAACGAAATTAAGTCAGGTTCTAGGGTTATAGCTGAAATAGCACCTGCCTTTGCTGGCCAGTTTGGACCTAAGGTTACACCAGAAAAATTAAAGGCTGCCCTACTAGAATTAGGTTTCTTCGATGTTGTTGAAGTTGCCATAGGTGCTGACCTTTGTACTATAGAAGAAGCAGAAGACTACATGAAGAATGTACCTGAAAAACTAGACTTTATGGCTACATCATGTTGTCCATCATGGTCTGTTATGGCCAAGAAACTCTTCCCAGAGTTTGCTGACAACATATCAATGGCCATGACACCAATGGTATTCACTGCTCGTTTCATCAAGCAGAGATACAAGGATTCTAAGGTTGTATTTATAGGACCATGTGTTTCTAAGAAATTAGAGGCAACTAGAAAAACAGTAAAGAGTCATGTTGACTATGTACTTACATTTGAAGAAGTAATGGGTATGTTTGAAGCCAAGAATATAGTCCTTGAAGAAATGGAGCCAGCAGATAATATGAGCTTTGGTACTGGAGCCGGTAGAGGTTTTGCAGTATCTGGTGGTGTTGCCAATGCTGTTGTGGATGTAGTCAAGAAGATTGATCCAAACAGAGAAATACCTATCGACCAGGCTGATGGTCTAAAGGAATGTAGAAATATGCTAATGCTAGCTAAGGCTGGTAAGAGAAATGGCTACCTGCTAGAAGGTATGGCTTGCCCTGGTGGTTGCGTTGCCGGTACAGGTACTATCCAGCCAGTCAACAAGAGTACTGCTACAGTAAATAACTACAAGAAGAAGGCTGAGAAGCAAATCGCTAATGAAAGTAAATATGCTGAAATGCTGTCTAAGTTGGACGAATCTTGGTTTGACGAATGGGAACTAGAAGTTGAATAAATAATAATTGAACGAAAATTATCATAAATAATAGGGGCTGGTGTGTATAGTATCTACGCACCAGCCTTATTTTTATAAATTTATATGTATACAATTTTATAGAGTATTTTACATACTTCCAATTTTATATGGCATTTACTTAAACCTAACATTGGCCGCATAAACTTCAACCATTACAATCACTGCTCCAGTATCTGAAGTAATTTTCAAACTATACCAACTTGGTAGTAAAGTCTTCGATATTCCAGACTTCATCTACTAAATCGTTGTAGAATTCAGGCTCATGACTTACCAGTAAAACAGTCCCCTTAAACTCCTTTATAGCCTTTTTCAACTCATCCTTGGCATCTACATCCAGGTGGTTGGTAGGCTCGTCCAAAACCAGGAAGTTAATATCTTTTAACATAATCTTACACAGCCTAACCTTGGCTGCCTCTCCTCCTGATAGGACCCTCATCTGGCTGGTAATATGGTCATTTGTCAAACCACACTTGGCCAGGGCACGCCTAACTTCTATGTTGTCCATACCTGGATATTCATTCCAGATTTCATCCATGGCCGTATTTGTATTTTCATGTGAAGATTCCTGCTCGAAATATCCAACTTCCAAGTAGTCACCCAATCTCAAGTTTCCCCCAAACGGCTTTACTATACCTAATAGGGTCTTTAGTAGGGTAGACTTACCTATACCATTCATTCCCTTTAAAGCTATCTTCTTGCCCCTCTCCAACCTAAAATTTAGTGGCTTAGTTAGTGGCTCATCATAACCCAATACCAGGTCGCTAGTCTCAAATATCAACTTGCCTGAAGTACGGGCATTCCTAAAGGCAAAGGTAGGCTTGATTTTTTCCTTCGGTCTTTCAAGGATCTCCATCTTGTCTAGTTGCTTTTGTCTGGAATTCGCCATGCCCCTGGTAGCAACCCTGGCCTTGTTCCTGGCTATAAAGTCTTCCAGTTTCTTCCTCTCTTCAACCTGCTTTTCGTAGGCCTGTTCTTCCTGACGCTTCTTAATTTCATTTAGCCTTTCAAATTCATCATAATTACCCTTATACCTATTTAATTCTCCATTTTCCAGGTGGTAGATAACATTACATGTATTGTTGATAAAGTCAATATCATGAGATACCAATACAAAGGCATTTTCATATTCCTCTAGGTACCTAGTCAACCAGGTAATGTGTTCTTCATCCAGGAAGTTGGTAGGCTCATCCAAAACTAATATAGTTGGATTTTCCAAAAGGAGTTTTGTCAATAGGACCTTTGTCCTCTGGCCTCCAGACAGGTCTGTAACATCCTTGTCCAGGCCTAAGTCACCCAAGCCCAAACCGTTGGCAACTTCCTGTATCTTGGCATCTATGGTATAAAAACCACTATGCTCCAACATGATCTGTATTTCAGCAGTATCTTCAAGATACTTGCTCATTTCCTCATCACTGGCCTCACCCATCTTGTCATATATTTCTAGCATTTCCTTTTCCAGGTCAAACATATGCTTGAAGGCATCCCTTAGGATTTCCCTGATTGTCTTGCCCTTTTCCAGGACAGTATGCTGGTCAAGGTATCCAACTGTAACCCTGTTTGACCACTTTATATCCCCTGCATCTGGCATTTGTCTCATTGTAATTATATTTAAAAAACTAGACTTTCCTTCTCCATTTGGACCTACCAGGGCTATATGTTCTCCCTTTCTAATCCTAAAAGATACATCTTCTAAAATAGTCCTGGCCCCAAAGCCATGACTAACATTTTCTACAACTAACATCTAATCCTCCTAATCTTTATAATTTTATTGTAAATTTTATCACTGTAATATTGTTTTATTATTAGCTATTATATCATGATTCACTACTATATAATATTATTAATTCGTGATTTATTCAAGCAAAAATGTTGTAAAATGCACATATTTACAGTATAATTATTAGATAGTAAGGAGGTTAATTATACATGAAAAAAGAAAATCCTGAAGATAACAAGATAAGAAGGAAACCTGCTGGTCAATCTAGCAAATCTTCTAATCGTAGGCCATCTTCGAATAATTCTGATTTAATGTTACCATCAGAACGTTCAAAGTCGAATGGCAGCTCAGATAGAAGAAAAAGTAAGACCAGCTCATCAAATTCCAGAAGGTCTTCTACCTCTAGTAATCCTCAGACAAAAACCAGGGCTGTGAGTCCAGGTTCTAAATCGGGAACTAGAAACAGAAATAGCAATAAAAACTCTGCAAATGCAAATGACAATAATAAAAAGAATATTTCTAAGAGTAATAATTCAAAAACACTTAAGAGAAAGATGAGGTCAAGAAGAAAGAAAAAGATTATAGGTGGTGTAATAGCCTTCTTCATAATCGCATCAGCTCTTGTACTCGGTTTTGTATTCGCATCTCTAAAGGATGTAAAGCCAGTCAATGAAGCCTTGCTTGACAAGTTGACCCACCAGACTACTACTATCAAGTATTCTAATGGTGAAACTATGTCTACAGCACCTTCCCAGTACAAGAAGACACCTATCCCTCTAAGTGACATGTCGCCTTATCTTAGAAAGGCTATAATATCCATAGAGGATGAGCGTTTCTACTCTCACAGTGGTGTAGACTATTGGGGGCTAGGACGTTCTGTTGTTAAGACTCTTGTTGGTAAAAAACAGGGTGGTAGTACAATACCTATGCAGGTATCAAAGATACTCCTAACTAGTAGTGACCAGACTATGAGCCGTAAAATTAAGGATATCTACTATGCACTTGAAATGAGTAAGTCAGTCAACAAGGACAAGATTTTGGAAACATACCTAAACAACTACTTCGTTGGTAAGAGCTTATCTGGTGCTGAAGCCAGTGCCATGGGATACTTTAACAAGCATTCAAAGGACCTTACTTTAGCAGAGGCAGCCATGTTGGCTGGTGTAACTAGGAACCCATCTAAGTATGCCCCATATTCATCAGCAAGAATAACTGGGGATGAATCCAAGTCAGACCTAGACCATAAACTTTTATTCTTCCTTCCAACAGAGGGACTAGAAGGGGCAAATTCAACTGAAAAATCTATGTATGAAAAACTTTATGAGTGGGACCTAGTAGACCAGGATACCTATAAGCAGTTGAAGAGTGGTGACCTACTTGTCAGAAAGGCAATAAACAATCCTGATGCTAAGACTAGACAGGAAGTCGTGCTTAGCAAGATGAAGGAACTAGGAGTAATAACTGAAAAGCAGTATGTAGCTGCAATCAATGAAAAAATCAACATCCAGTTCCCTGATTCAAACGAAAAAATAGCAAACTCTGTAGAGAGTTTAATAGAATATGATGTAATAGACGCCCTAATGGAACAGGGTAAAACTGAAGAAGAAGCTAGAAACATGTATTACAATGGTGGTTTGATAGTTAATTCAACTATAGATCCTAAGATACAAAAGTCAATCGAAGCTGAATATGCTATTAATTCAAACTTCCCTAACGATACTGTAGCAGCTAATGGTCTGAGTGAACCTCAGTCAGCAAGTGTAGTTATAGACTACAAGACTGGTAATATCAAGGGCCTAATAGGTGGTAGAAACATCAAGGCAAGGAAGACTCTTAACAGGGCCATCACACCTTACCAGCCAGGTTCTACTATCAAGCCTCTATCAGTCTATACACCTGCTATAGACACTCAGAAGGTTACCCAGTCTACCCTAATGTCAGACACAAGGGGTGGCTATAGGTTTAAGGAAAATAGGGCAGACAACCCGGAAACAACTACTAACGGTTATGGTTCTATGAGTTTGAGACATGCCTTGGCACTATCATCTAATACAATCGCTTACAAGACAGGTGAATTACTAGGACCAACATATGATGATGCCATAGATGTTATGATGGACTACTTGAGAAACTTCGGTATTACTTCTATCCTTGACTTCAAGGAAGAGAAAAAGGCCGGTATGCAACGTAGTGACCGTCACTTCAACTCATTGGTATTGGGTGGTTTGACTAAGGGTATATCGCCTCTACAAATGGCAGCAGCCTTTGGTACCCTAGCCAATAATGGTGTCTACATCGAGCCAGAAGTATTCACTACAATAACTACATATAACGGTGAATTAATAATCAAGAATACGCCTAAGACACATAAGGTTGTAGACCCTGACGTGGCCTATGTTGTAACTGATATGCTAACAGCCGTTATCAAAGAAGGTATTGGTAACAATGCAGCCCTAAGTTCTGGTATACCGGTAGCTGGTAAGACTGGTTCTTCCAACAACTATCTTGATACTTGGTTTGTCGGCTATACCCCATACTATGTAGGGGCAACTTACATAGGTGATGATGCCGGGGTCAAGAACGAAGACGGAACGATTATGCAGAGGCGTCGTATCGAAGGTGGTGCCGCAATGACATCATCAAGGTTGTGGGCAAAGATAATGAATAGGATTCACCAGAACCTAGAATATAAGACCTTTACTAAACCTGATAATGTGTATATGACTACTATAAATGCTATAGATGGAGGTCGTGCATCTTATGGTGTATTAGCAGCCTTTATAAATGGAACAGCACCTGATAGGTACAGCTATGCTGCAATACAAACACCAAAGAAAAAGACACCTTCAACTAGACAACCCGCTCCTGGAGGTGGCCAGACTACTCCGAGGACACCACAGAATCCTCAGCCTAGTCCTCAGCAACCAGGGACAACACCCGGCCAGCAACCGGGGACAACACCAAGTCAGCCATAGTTTGACAGGTATGGGGTAAAATATCTAATTTAAAAATATATATAAGTAAAAGGGAGTCACATTTTATGACTCCCTTTAGTATTATCTAATTACTTTTTTCTTCTTGAGCGATTGCTCCTATTGGCCCTCTCTATATTGAGTTTGTTACCCTTTATCTTCCTATTTTTCATTTTTTCAATTATTTCTCTTGCCTTGTTCTTGTCTACATCAACAAAGGTATACTTGTCATATACATCTATGTTCCCTATAAACTTGCTCCTGATACCTGTTTCGCCAGCTATGGCCCCCAAGATATCCTTGGCCAAGATTCTCTGGTTCTTACCTACATTTAGGAATAATCTCGTTACATCCGACTGGTTCAATCTATGCCTATCCCTAGACCTTGGTGCTTCTTCGACTATTTCCTGCATTTCTTCATCACCCATGCCGTTTTTCAGGATGGCAGCACAAATATCTATCATAGAGTAGTCTTCCTCATTACAGAAGTCCTCTATCCATTGTACATGCTTGGCTATATTTCCTTCCTCTAGGGTTTCCTTTACACCTTGGAAAAATTGACTAACCTTCTTTTCCTCTACATCATTTACAGACGGTATGTCGTGTTTTACTATCTTTGACTTGGTATATCTTTCTATGTCCTTTAGCTTTCTCATTTCCCTACCAAAGGCAAAAGAAAAAGCTATACCCTCTCTACCGGCCCTACCAGTCCTACCTATCCTGTGTACATAGTACTCATCATCCTGAGGTAGCTCGTAGTTGATTACACACTCTACATCATCTATGTCTATACCCCTGGCAGCCACATCAGTTGCCACAAGTATATCTATAGTACCAGCCCTGAACTTATCCATAACTATATCTCTTTGAACCTGCTTTAGGTCACCGTGTAGCGAGTCAGCCCCATAACCCCTGGCCTGTAGGCTTGATACTAGTTCGTCTGCCCCCTTTTTAGTATTAGTAAATACCACTGTTAGCTTTGGGTTGTATACATCAAGAAGTCTAGTCAAAACTTCAAGCTTATTGGACTTCCTTGTTTCTATATAGTACTGCTTGATATTTGAAACTGTAAGGGTCTTTCTTACAACCTTGATATGGACAGGGTCCTTCTGGTACTTCTTAGTTAATTCTAAAATAGCCTTAGGCATAGTAGCTGAGAATAGGGCTGTCTGCCTTTCTTCTGGCACATTTGACAGGATAGTTTCTATATCCTCCCTAAAGCCCATGTCTAACATTTCGTCTGCTTCGTCCAAGACAACCATCTTTACCTGGTCTAGCTTTAATGTCTTTCTATTTATATGGTCGATTACACGTCCAGGTGTACCTATTACGACCTGTACACCACCCTTCAGGGCCTTTATTTGCCTGTCTATAGGCTGTCCACCATATATTGGTAGGGTACGTATACCCTGCATATATTTGGCAAGCTTCCTGACCTCCTCAGAGACCTGTATCGCCAACTCCCTAGTTGGGCACAATACTATTGCCTGCAACTTTCTATTGCCTCTATCAATATTTTCTAGGATTGGTATACTAAAAGATGCAGTCTTACCTGTCCCAGTCTGGGCCTGACCTATTACATCATGACCCTCTATCATGCATGGTATGGCCTGGGCCTGGATTGGAGATGGCTCTTCGTATCCTAGGTCCTCTATAGCTCTCTTTATTTCTTCACTTACTTGTAATTCATTGAATTTTGTTATTTCCATATATTTTCCTTTCCTTGTACATACTTTGTACACATTCTTGTTATTATACATCTAATGAAAGAAAAAATCAATTGTTTTTATATAAAAAAGTCTTATATATCCTATAGTTCTCCCTTTACACTTAAAAAATTTCATTCAAATTATAAACATATTTATCCGAACATATTTATCCGAACATATAAAAAATCCTCCCTGATGCTAGCACCAAGGAGGAAAAATAGATATTGTTTATTATCTTTATTATAATTATGTATTTTTATTAGATGGGTATATAATCTATCTACTGTTCAACAGTAAAGACTACCTCTGAATCATTTGCTCCATCAAAATGGAATATTGCTGTATATTCTCCAGCTTCAGCGAAGTGATTAGCCTTTATTGATAACATGCCTAGAGACTTATAATAGCTACACTCATTGATATCAACTCTTATCTTCTCTTTATTTGGCTTTATTATATCTACACTTGTAACTGCTGGTGCGTTGAAGTCCTGAATATCAAACTTGGCTTCATCATTTACCTTCATAACATTGTCAGTATATCCTTCTGCCCTAAACCTCACTTCTACATTTATGTTAGTAGACTTTTCAGGATTTGATGTTTCGTTTGAATCCTCATACACCCTCATATTGTATATTGGTGCACCTAATCCATTTACAAATGCATACTTGAATGTATTGTATCCATTTTGAGTTAGGTATACAGACTTGTCATTGTAATATTCAGCAAAAGTCTTGTATACGCCATTATTCAACCTGTTATTTTGAACATATGTAAGGTACCTATCCCAAACTACCCTCTTATTTATGCTTCCATTCATAAAGGCTATTTCCTTTGATGTACCTTCCCAAACATCTACTAACTTCTTTGCATTAGGTAGATTGTAAGATAACTTTTCTAATATAACTGCATTAGCAACCATATCAAATTTGAAGGCTATTTTGGCTGGCATATTAACACTTCCGCCACCATCTCCTCCAACTGAAGGCTTAGATGTTCCACCTCCTGTAGCAGATGTTATTACATCAGCCCTAGCGGAAACACTTCTTGCACTTCTTTTTTTAGGTACATCTTCTGGCTTTTTCTCATTAGGATTTGCATTTAGGACAAACTTGAAGTTACTATCATGGTAACCATCATACTGGACAGTTAGGTAATTTACACCCCTCTTAAGGTACTTTATACCATCATTTTTTATCCTAAATGTCTCACCTACTACATGCCAAGGATTTTCTGCTTCATTTTCTGCTACATCTTCACCCTTAGCCTTTAGGGCTTCATAGTTTTCATCTGGGTTTATTACTCTTTTTCTAGTAAGCTTTTGTCCATTTAAATACACAGTTTGGATACCTGTATCCTGCTGGAATATATATGAGAAGCCCTTTAGATTAAATATGATAGACTTTCCTGTCACATATTCACCTGAATCTGCTGTCAATATTACTTCAGGAGCCTTATCCTTTATATAAATAGTCTCAGTTTCAGGAGACTTATTGTCATAGTAGAACTTTAGTAGGTGCTTTCCATTTCTCTGGATTGGTCTTGAAGAGTTATATGAAATAGTAACGTATCCAGTACCATTAGATGGAGACTTTCTTACCCTAAGCTGGGCTTCTGAGCTCGGCTTAGTATAAAGCTTGCTTATCTTTGTTAGGTGATCGTACTTATTCTTTTCTTCGCTATTACTTAAGTTATACTTGAATACCAGGTCTCTCTTGTAGTCAAAGACTCTTGTGTCTGCCTTTTCAGTTGGGTTTGGATTACCAGCTGATGAAGGATTATTGGACTGTGAACCTGAATTTGATGGTTTCTTGTCATCATACACAATTTTTATCTTATCAGATGTCTTGTCCTTATACTCAATGATTAATTCATTTTCACCCTTTTTAAGAGTTGAAGTTGCATCATTTGCATAAATCTTTAATTTGGCCTTATCACCATCTATAGCTTTAACAGCGGGAAGTTTCTTTTTTGTACCGTTATCGGAAAGATATATCTTTCTAGCAGCATTAAACTTGGCCCTCTGGTCCTTATTTGAATAAGTATATTCTAGTTCAACATTTTCTCCGTACTTAAAGAATGGAAGTCCACTGTTAGCTAGATTTGACCCCTGTGAATCATTTGGTGTAGCTGTAGTCGTAGTATCTACATTCTGTTTTGTTTTATAGTCTACATCAAATGTAGAATCTGTAGGATAAGTCAACTCCTTGCCATTTTCATCTTTTGCAACACTGTGATAATCCCAAACTGCCATTATAGCGTGGCCAGTTACTACCTCTGGAGTAGAATCCTGACCTGTACCTGTGTATTTATAAGGGAATCTCTTATATATGCCAGAAATATCCTCTTCAACCACCTTATTATTGTTTAATACTACTTTGATTCTTGAGTGAGATCCATCAAATTCTCTTTTAACTATTTTCTGCTCTTTGTCAACACTTGAGAAGTCCTGCTTTACTCCATCAAGGTATACTTCCTTTACACCTGATTCGTACTTTGATGCATCTACTACTAGATATGATACTGTATCTGCTACAGTAACTATCCTTACATCTAGTGATGTTTTTTCATCAGCTGAGGTTTTTGCTAGGCCTACTGCTGACAAGATTAGAACAAGTGACATTAATACTGAAATAATCTTTTTCATACATACCCTCTTTTTCTATATTACTTAATTATTATTTATTCAAATTCAACTGGCTTTTCAAAAGTAGGTTTAATAGATTTGTCTTTACTTACTATTTTTACAGTCTTATAACCATCTACTTTTATCCTATATACTTCTCCCTTAGCTGGATTTTCCACACCAAACCTAATATCTTTTACCGTAAAAACGCTGTTATATGCCCAGTATATATTATCTGTTTTATAACCAGATAATCCGTTTGCTTGATCATGTCTTAGATTAATTATAGTACCGGAACTATTAGTACGAGTAACTGTAGCTTTTCCATTTTTTACTGCCTCAAACCATTCATCATCAGATACACCAAGATAACCATAATAATTTATATCTACATCTGGTTTCTTCAACTGGTAAACAGTAACTGTTACTTCAGCCTTAACAGATGGATCTTTTTTAGATTTCACCTCTAATTTCACTTGACTATTATTTTCTACATCTTCATCTGGTGCTATTTTTATTGGATTTGTATCTTTCTCAATCTCTATAGCTGGATCATACTTACCTATTATTTTTGTAATTACTTCTCCATCTGCACCTGTTAACTTCTGTGATTTGTCATTTAGTACTTCAGTAGATAAATTTAATATCTTACCTGCTTCAAGTCTAGCTTGATAAACACCATTTGAACCAGTAACACCTTCTGGAGCACTTATCTTAACTTCCTTTACCACTACTTTTGGCTGGGCTGTTATTTTTTTAGTGTCAGACTTTCCTTTAGCTGTCAAAGACGCACTTATTTCTGTAGCTTCACTAAGATCCTTTACTACAAATTTCTGGCTGATAGTTATCTTATTTCCTATTGCCTCTACTGCTTTATCCTTTAATTCCACCTTATCAGCTGGTGTAATTGCTAAATTTAATGAATCTGCAAGACTCTTAGTAAGGTTTTTACCATTTATTGTTGCAGTAGCTGTTACCGTATCTCCTGATTTATAGCTACCTCCTTCTGGATTTGTAAAGCTTATACTCACTGTTTCTACAACAGATTCATTCTGACTACTATTAGACCCACCGCTAGATCCGCCACTTGAACCATTAGAACTTGGTGTTTCATTCACTTTTTTACCCTTGATTTCATCAACTAGTTTATTTGAAATTGTATTTTCTCCACCAATTACATATACCTTCTTAGCGTCTTTAACAAGTTTCTTTGCATTTTCACTAAGTGAATCCTTCTTTACTAGAACTATTGGGGCATTCATCTTCTTAGCTAGAGGAGCCGCTGCCAATGCATCGGCAAAGTTTGTTCCTGATGCCAATACTACAACATCGCTCTTTCCGAATTCTTCTGCTATCTTTTCAGAAGTTTCATACCTGTTTGCACCCGCTATTCTCTTACCAAAGTCATTTGCAACACTTGACTTACCACCAAAAGTGTATATGCCCTTTAGTCCCTGAGGTAGGCTAGTCTGAGTCTTTCCATTTACTAATAGAAGAGGTAGGTTCTTCTTAGCAAGAAATGCTCCTGAAGATAGGGCATCTGGGAAGTCTTTACCTGTAGCAACACCAACTTCTTTTTTACCTGTTGATTCTACAATCATCTCAGAAGTCTTATACCTGTCTGTTCCAGCTATTCTCTTAGTCTTAAACTTAGAAGCTAGGCTCTTTTCTACACTTGAAGATATAGAGTTTTCTCCACCAACCAATGTAACTTCACTTATACCCTGCTTTGAAAGACTAGCATCTACGCTGCCCTTAGTTGCCAGCACAATACCCTCATTGTTCGCCGCTGCTACTGGGGCAATTGAAAGAGCATCTGAAAACTGGTAACCATTTACCAGGTATGTCTTCTTTACTCCACCTAATTTTTCCAATACTCTTAGGGAAGTTTCTGTTCTATCCGCTCCCCCGATTCTTTCTACTTCTGTTTTGTTAGTTGTTGTGTCTGCATATACGCCTGGCGTAATACCACCAACAACTACTGCCATTGCTAAAGCTATACCAATGGACTTAGTCTGCTTAATTTTCATACCAAATTCCTCCTATTATATCTTCTTTTAACCTATTTAAGGCTAAACTTTCCTATCATTTTAGCATATCTGCTATCTATTATCAATATATATTGCGATAGATTTTTTTTGTTTATTTTTAATTATTAGCACTTCATAGTATTTTTTATATAGAAGGAATTACGATTATAAACAAATAACCCTCCTTACTAAACTTTCGCCTAGTAAAGAGGG
>ERZ772764.888-NODE-888-length-19740-cov-3.800660_pt1 | contig 19740 bp, 18 predicted proteins | sample MGYA00512163_ERZ772764 | MGnify/ENA primary metagenome ERZ772764 (study PRJEB29015, sample SAMEA2737903) | human oral metagenome | biome: human oral; feature: human-associated habitat; material: dental | place: China | collected 2094 ... | reverse complement strand
GAGCGCTGTCCACGAGTATGCGGCGAGGAGTGTGCCCATGGTCGTGACGACATTGTCTTGGCTCGCCGCGCCCGCAGCGATCAAAGCCTTTTGGAGGGGTTCGTCAAAGACGTACTGCAGATACGCAGGCGTATAGACGATGGAGCTTCCGATGGAAACCAGGACAAGAAGAAAGACACGATGAAAACTTGTGAGGTCTTTCGCACAACGCTCCTGGGTGAGCATACTTAGCACTGGGGCCGCCTTTCATCATTGAAGGGTAGGGGATCAACTTTTGTCGAATGCCCCGCGACCGTCTTGCTCTTCTTCGAGAATTCCGAGGAACCCTCTGCTCACGACGATTCTCGGCCACCACCTTGGTCAACGTTAACCATGAAGCAGGACCTTAAGTCACACACACGGGGCGCTGTGTTCTCAATGTTATCTGAGGGGCACCAACTCCGTTCCGACCTTGGTCCCTCAACTTTCTCCGAACATTTTGGACATCTCTCGTCCAAAATTGACTTCGAGCAGCAATGAGGCCGATCGCGCCCACAGCACACTCATTCTGGACGATTTGAGTCCATTTATCCAAAGGTGCGCAAAGCAACAAATTTACAGGTCAAACCCCCACCCGTCGACAAATTGTCTGACAACTCAATGGTATATAAATTGACCAACGATCACATTTTCGAAATGCCAAAACTATCAACACAAAAGAAGCGGTATTCGACAAATACAAAATGTCTGACAAGTTGGAAACTGTCTGACACACCGAAGGCATAACGAAAAGGAAACTCCCGTTTTAGTCAACGGGGTGATTCAATATCAGGCGATTCGGCAAAGATATTTCTTCTGCACCGTTAAAGAAGACTCAAGTGCCTGCGGCAGCCACCAGCAGATCACTTGCGAACACGAACCCGCCGAACACCCCTGAGCGCCGAAGGCAGCACCGAAATACCACTCCTGACACGCCACTGGACTTGACCAGTATCCCGCGTGACCGATCTGTCTCTGCGACCTCAAAGCCTCCAGGAACGCGCCCGCGGGTGCAGCCCATGACCTGGCCTGGCAGGAGCATGAACGCGACTCCCCGACACGCGCCCACGGGTGCAGCTCTCGCATCGACTGGAGGCCCCTCCTGAGCGCAGCAGCCCACATGCGCCCGCAGCTGCAGCTTGTACGGTAGCGACGGCTAGGCGCAGGGGTGCGCCCCAGACATGCACCCTGGGTGCAGCCGACTCGACAACAGCACAGACAAGCCCCTCCCTAAGTCCCGCGCATACCGAAGATGAGCAGTTCCAGGGCAGTCGTGTCGAGTACGCCAGCCCTGAGCTCTGCAGGCAGCGAAGGGGAGAACAATCAGAGGAGGACTGCGAACCTCACAGGAGCCCTGCGGTCTTCAAAGCAAGCCGCAGGCCCTCGATCTCCTCAGCCCCAGCCTCCACAAGCGGCAGACGCAGCTTCGGAGTATCGATAACCCCCTGGAGGTGAAGGGCGTGCTTCGCCATGACAGCGCCCTGTCCACCTCCCATGATCGCCGCGACGAGAGGACGCAGTGAATAGGACAGCTCGCGTGCCTCCCACACCTTGTCCCTGTCGAGAAGATCAATCATCTCCCGGTACTTCTTCGCAGCCACGTGCCCAACAACGGAGATGAAGCCAGAAGCCCCACCCGTCATCCATGCGAAATTCAAGCCGTCATCCCCGGAGTAGTACTCCAAGCCGGTGCGGTGCATCCGTTCTACGCCCTGCTCGACATTACCGGTCGCATCCTTCACCGCCTTGATTCTCGGGTGCTGAGAAAGAACGTCGAGGGTCTCATCGGAGAAGGCCAAGCCGGTGCGTCCAGGAATGTCGTAAAGCATGATGGGCAAGTCACTCGCCTCAGCGATGGCGCGAACATGAGCGACAAGCCCCGCCTGCGAGGGCCGGTTGTAATAGGGGGACACGACGAGCAGCCCATCAGCGCCGTGAGCCTGGGCGCCCTCGGCGATCCGAACCGCATGGGCGGTGTCATTCGATCCCGCACCACACAAGATGAAGGCGCGATCCCCGACCCCTTCCTTCACCGCAGCAGTCAATTCATTCTTCTCAGGCTGATGAGTCGTCGGGGATTCACCGGTCGTACCGGACAGAAGGATCGTGTCGCAGCCATCATCGACGAGCTTGGCCGCCAAACGCACCGCAGAATCAACATCGAGAGCCCCGTCCTCGGTGAAGGGCGTGACCATGGCGGTTGCGAGGCTGCCGAAGAGTCGGCTCGGAATGTGGCTCATGACATACAGAATACGGATGGCGCTGCGCCCGCGTTGTGATTGTTCGGTTTTCGGACCCGCTTCCCAGGTGCAGGACTACTCGCCCACTGCCGCCCACCACAGGTGTTCCATGAGAAGACTCCCATCGGGCTTTTCCAAAGTGCGGCGAATCCCGGCTGGCGCAAAACCGGCACTATGAAGGAACTTCGTCCTCGCCTCGTCTTCAGGACGCGCCCAAGCGCGCAGGTTCTCAGCCTTCGACAGCTCCGCGATCGCGGCGAGCAGACGCGAAGCGTGCCCTGAGCGAGTGAAATCGCGCTCAATGAGCAGTTCGGCAATGAGCGCTCCAGCGGGGATCTCCTCTCCCCCGTCAAGACTCAAAGGATCCGCGGGGGCGACGAGGGCGAAGCCCACGAGCGTGCTCGCGTGGAGGGCAACGAGGACCTGGTATCCCTCGGGCGCAGGAGCTGAAAGGCTCTGCTCCCATTGATCTGCCAAGGCGGAGGCATCAACAGGTGATGCGACTCCGAGTACTTCCTCCAAGGCCTGCGCCTGAATCCGTCCGATCGCCTCCGCATCCTTAGCGCAAGCCGGGCGGACCGAGAAGCGAGGGGCTGTGTCTGCGTCGTCCCTCTCGGATATGAAAGGTGCGTCGGAGAGGCTGGTGCTGCTGTGATCCGAGCAAGCGTTGCGGCTGGTGCCGGGGAGACTGTTGCCGCTGGAGCCGGAAAGGCTTTCGCCGCTCGGATCGGAGAGGCTTTCGCCGCTGAACTCAGGCAAGTTCTCTTTCCTGAACTCGATTGTCATGAAACCCTCAGATGTCGAGGATCTTGTCGAGGCCGATCGTCAGACCGACGCGCCCCCGAATCGAGCGGATCGCGAGAATCACGCCCGGCATGAAAGAGACCCGATCAAAAGAATCCGTGCGGATAACGAGCTGCTCACCCGGATTGCCCAGGAGAATCTCCTCCGAGGCGGTCAAACCGCGAAGGCGCACCGCATGAACCGGGACGCCGTCAATGAGGCCGCCGCGAGTGCCCTCAGGATCCGATTGCGTCGCATCAGGCATGGAATCGAGGCCCGCGTCCTTGCGTGCGGCTCCAATCCCCCGAGCTGTTGCGATCGCCGTCCCAGAAGGCGCATCCACCTTATTCGGGTGATGCATCTCAATCACCTCAGCAGACTCGAAATACGGGGCGGCGAGAGCCGCGAACGTCATCGCAAGGACCGCGCCCATAGCGAAGTTCGGCGCAATGAGAACAGCTCTGCCCAATTCCTCGGCGTGCACGCGAACTCGCTCATAAGACTCCTCGGTCCAGCCGGTCGTTCCAACAACGACGTCAACGCCCGCATCGAGCAGGGCATGAACATTCGACTCCGTCACGCTCGGAATGGAGAAGTCAACAGCGACCTCCGCAGCGTTGAGGGACTCGGGGGAGATCTCATCCTCGGCGTCGAGGGCTGCGACGAGCTCCATACCTTCCGCCGCTCGAACGGCTTCGACGACGGTCGAGCCCATACGGCCCTTAGCTCCGGTGACGGCAACGCGAATAGTCATGAGACCAGGGTATCGCTCGAGTCCTCGTCGGCGCTGAAAAGGCCGAACGCCGAGAGGGGTATCTCTTCGGATTTCTCTCACACGAGGCGCGGGCGCGCGGCCGGGAGACGAGCTGGGCGGCGAGGGCGTGCACGTCATCGGTGGTGACGGCGTTTGCGGCGTTCGCAGTTAAGAGCACATACGGGAAGGCAGACTCATACGTGCACGGATGCTAAAACGTATTCAGTCGACAGCACGAATGAACTCCTGCCGAATGGCATTCAGCTCATCGGTAGTCAACCGTCGACTCCCCTGGAGCTTCGATACCGAGGCAATCAAACGACCGTCGAATTCTCTAGGAATTTTCCCCTCGATCTCGATCTGCGCTCGGATCTGCTCCTTATCTCTTTCGTCCATTCCGTTGACGAGTTGGTGGACCACTCTGCTAGTCGAATCATTAATCGTCTCTCCCTCAATGGGATCCAATTCGACTCGTCGTGTTGATCGCCTCCCGATGCCGACCTGCGTCGATTGGCAATCAACCACGCTTTCGACCGTCGGCGCTGTTATCGCCCCTGTTACTAAGCCCGGAACTTCGAGAACCTCGGTGAACCACTCACTCGGCAGTATTCCTACAGTATCCGCTTCCTGGCGCAGCAATCGGCTCATATTCTTTGACACGTCCCCGGCGCCGAGCAAATGGACGCGAATACCATAGTTCTGTGCTAACTGCACTCCCAGGCGAATATCTTCATCCCCGGAGAGCACGACCGCATCGACGACTGCTCGATGGCGCGCCAAATCGATAAGATCCGTGACAATCAGGGAGTCAACTCCCTTTTGTTGTCCGGCGCCGTTGAGAACGCCGAGCCGAAGCTTGACAGAAGGTAACAGCGCCAATTCAGCCTGATCCGCAGACAATTGATTTCCAGGCATGGCATCATACCAGTAGGTACGCAGGAGCGGCGCATCCGATGCCAATCGTTGGGAGATCTCAACCAGCTTATCGATCATCCGCATCGGGTCCTTGAGGCGAATCTGGTCGCGTCTCAGCTTCTCTCCAAATGCTACGCGTATCCCCGCGGCATAGAAGTATCCCGCATCTACTAGGAGCGCACAACGGTCCACATCGACCCCCAGATCAAATACATAGGCCCCCTTGCGGGGGCCATACGCTGACCGTGCAACTAATAACGACCAGCGGACTATCAGGCTACCAGATTTGGTAGCGGTCCACAATCGTTAAGGGGCGTGTCAGTTCTCAGGAAGGACGAGGGCGCTGGAACGCGCTTGCGAAGCCAGGCGCTGTGCAAGCACACGGACGTCCTCGGCCCCGACCTCGTCGATCGCACTGAGAGTCTCAGGAACCGTCCGGTACTCGCCCGACATCTCCGCCCGGCCCAGGCGCATCATGCGAGACCAATTGTCCTCAAGGCTCAAAGCGATGCCGCCGCGTACCTGGCCCCTCACCCTTTCGAGTTCATCTTCGCTCGGCCCGCTCGCGGCAAGGTCTTCGAGCTGGCCGAGCATGATGCGCTCAACCTCCTTGACCTTTGCAGGCGAAGTGCCGACATACATGCCGAAAGAACCAGTGTCGGCGTAAGCGCTGTGGAAGGCGTAGGTCGTATACGCCAGACCCCGTTTTTCACGCACTTCTTGGAAGAGGCGCGAGGACATCGAACCTCCGAGCACGCTGATCAGCACGGACATGGCCGCCCAATCCTCATGTTTGGCGCGAAGGCCAGTCGTGCCGACGATCAGATGCGCCTGTTCGACATCACGGCGATGAACGATATGGCGCTCATGATCGCAAGGCGCAGGCTCTTCAGTTTTTCGACGGGGCCTCGGTGGCTTCGCCTCATTGAGGCGCTGCGCCCACGAAGAAGATGCGAGAGCCTCCTTCATCATCTCGGCGAGGCGCTCATGATCGACATTCCCCGCTGCCGCCACGATCAAAGAATCCGGACCGTAAGAATCCTGGTAATGCGCCCAGACATCCTCCCGGCTCACGCGGCGAATCACCTCGGGAGTTCCACCGATCGGGCGGCCCAAGGCCGCATCCCCGTGGATGGCGGTCTGGAACGCCTCATGGAGGACCTCAGTCGGACTATCGTCCGCCATTGCGAGCTCGTCGAGGATGACCTCGCGTTCCATCTCGAAATGCTCGGGCTCGATCAAAGAATCAGTGAGCATATCTGTGAGCACCTCCACCGCCATCGGCAGGTCCTCGCCGAGGATCCTCGCCCAATACGCGGTATGTTCTCGCGCAGTCTCCGCATTCGATTCGCCGCCGACCCCGTCGAAAGCGGCCGCAATATCGAAGGCGCTGCGTCTCTTCGTCCCCTTGAAGAGGAGGTGCTCTAGGAAATGTGTGGAGCCCTGGTGCTGCGCCGACTCGTCGCGAGAGCCGATCGGCACCCACAAGCCGAGTGCGACTGAGCGCGTTGTGGGGATCTGCTGGGTGATGATTCGAGTTCCCGAGGAGGTGACGCTTCGCGAGATATCGCCCTCGGAGTCGTCAAGCAGGTGCGCCCGGGTTGCATCAAGGGGCAATTCGATCGGCGGAGTCATGGCGATGATTCTAACCGTCCGACGGTGATGCTCCCTTCAGGGGCGACACAAGCACAGAACAGCGCATATTCGGGGCTAGCGCGACGACGCTCTCCCCGACTATGCGGCAGTGGAAGATGGCTACTAAGCGTTCTGGTGGGCTGCGGCTCGCTCGTCCATGATCCGACGCCGATTGCGGTCGTAGTCCCCCAGACCCCGCCCCACCGCGAACAGTAGGAATGCCACCATCCAGGTGTTCTGAGGAATCTGGTCCTTCATGATCATCGCGTATCCGAAGCTCATCACTAGGACCGCGATCGACAGCCAGTCGCAGACGAGACCGACCTTCCCCCACGCGCTCATGTTCTTCCATTGAGCCATTGCGCTTGTCTCCTTCTCTCACCTGTAGTAGCAGTACGAGTGATTGGGGCATTCTTTCTGGAATCCGTGACTCCACCCATGGTATCCAGCGATTCCTATCGGACCGAGTCCATAAGCAGCTCCCATCCGGCTCCATCCCCAGTCGCCGCTCCACATGCTCCATGTCACTTGGCCTGTGGCAGCACGGGCAACACCATCGTTGTAAGCCACGGTGTGACCTGCCATCAGAACGGCAACAATAGCCGCTATCGGAATCGCTCTCGTCTGTTCGGATTCTCTTCCGAGTTCCGCTCCTCCGACAGTGGCAGACACGTCGTCACGGTCTTGCATCGTGACAGCATCAGTGGAGCCATATGCGACTCCAGCGCCGCTGAGTACGAGCGCACACGAAGTCAGCGCACCGATCGCAGTCCTCTTCAATGTCGTCATTGTTGTCTCCTTTGAGACAAAGCTGCTTGAGTGATTGTTGGCCGACGCCGTCATTCTATGATTTGCGACTCGTTCTCCTCTATCGAGGAATGTTAATGATTGTTGGGATGGTGCCTGTCTCGGCGTTCATCGCCAGATAGCATCCGACCGAAGACGCACGGCATACCCCGCTTCCACGACACGTGGTACGGCACAGACGCGTGAAACACGTTGAGTACGAGAATCTGGGCCTTTGCAGGTGAGGGTAGGGGTCGTGGGGTGGGACTGGGTGGTGGTGGGGGTTGAGGTCTCTCGGTGATGGGAGTTCGTACACGACCTGTCAGACAGGCCGGGGCGTGTGTCACGTTACCAGCAGTCTTGCTGATCTCACTGCTTTCTTGTCCCTGGATCGGCTCGGTCTACGAGCGCTGTGGCAGCAACTCAACGAGCAGCCCACCGTCATCGGGTGTGCCGTCATCGAGTTGTATCCGTGGTGTTGTGCTCGTGGTGGCCGGGGGTCTGCAACCCCGACAACAACCACCTCAGAATACTGCTCAACGGCGGCGGCTCACACACCTACCCCAGACTCAAATACGAAGAACCGGTTTGAGTCCCCACGCACAGGATCGATGGCACAACCCTCTTTCCGGGGCCGTCGCCCCTCGATCGAGGAAAGTCAACAACCCGGAGTCGACCCGATCCGAGCGGCGCGAACGGCGAGTTCGGTCCGTGAGGTGCAGCCGAAGCAATCGAGGAGTTGGGTGACGTAGGTGCGCACGGTACCCTCAGAGTAATTGGTCAGCTCTGCAATCTCCCGATTTGTCGCGCCCTGGATGAGCCGTTCATATACGGCCCGTTGTCCGATGGAGAGCGAATCAACGGTGCGAGCCCAGCCTTCGGTGCGCTCCTGTTGTTCTCCAAGTGATCGCAACGTGTCGAGCGCAAAATCCATCGCCCTGGGCGCGAGTACGCGGTGCCCCGAATAAATATGGAGGAGAGAATCCACGATCTCAACCACGGGTAGGTCCTTCGTAAGAAACGAACAGGCTCCCGCGGCGAGGGCCTCACTGAGGCGATGCTGGACCTCGAAGGCCGTGAACATCACGACTCTCACCGATGAGTGGCGCTCGGACATGATCCGAGTAGTCTCCACTCCGTCAAGCACGGGCATCTCGACATCCATCAGGACGATGTCGGCAGGGCGGTGTTCCACAAGCGCGAGGACCTCGCGCCCATCAGCAGCGGTCCCGACAATGCTGATGCGAGGATCCATGCCCAGAAGGGAGGCGAGGGCGTCGCGCAGATTGGGATCATCGTCCGCCAGGATCACTCGGATGGGGCGGATATGTTCGGGCGGCGACATGGGGGCGGTCATTCCACTCCCCCGATTCGGACAGCATCGATCGGCATGACGAGGGATATTATCCATCGTCCGGGCACTGTACCGAAGCAAACATCACCACCGAGCGTCTGTGCTCGGCTCTGCAGACTCATGATGCCCAGTCCGGACGACAATTCGAGTTGAAGATCCAGTTCTTCCTTCGACAGATCCGATACGACGGTGACTTCCACGCCGCGCTCCGACACATCCGCCGACACGTTGACAATCGAGTTAACAGGCGCATACTTCACGCAGTTCATCAGTGCTTCCTTGAGGAAAACAACGAGGAATCGCAGTCGCGTGGCACCCAGAAGCATTGACAGCTCGTGTTCGTCGGGAAGGGCGCTGTGCAGTCGTCGACGCCCCATACGAAGCATCTGGGCGGCATCATCAAGCGCATGAGACACCGACTCGCTCATCGGGTCGTTGCGGGGTTGCAGCATTGTTACTGTACGACGCAATTGAGTGATGGCACGCGCTATTGATTGTTCAATGTCGGCAAGTGCGTACAAAGGCTGATCCCGATTGGGCACTTGGAGGGAGCGGACCATGACCAGGGCCTTGGTCAGATCCGTGATCACCGTGTCGTGAAGCGTCACGGCGAGCTCTGTATTCGTCCTATGGGCGAGGTACTCCACCTGCTGTTTGAGCAGTTCAATTTGCTTACTGCTCGTCAGCATGAGTAGACCAATCGAAACAGCGATAACCATTTGAAGCAGCAACAACCAAACAAGCAACGCACCAGAACGGTCAACAGGCTCAAGATAATAAGCACCAGACACGGCGAGGCCGGAAATCACTACGAGACCCCACCGATTCTGTGAAATCAACTCAGCTGTAGCGAGGACGACAAGAAACGTCGTCATCAGCGCGTCGAGGAGACTAGCGGGTGAGATGATGGCGAGGCAGCTCACGGCTATGACTGTCACACTCCCGAGAGTGGAGAACCACGCTGCTGCTGCCATGGCTCCGGCAATGACCGTTGCTACTAGAAGGGAACGCCATGGCATCCTCCCCGAAGTGAGCAGAGAGTAGCAGTCGAATGAGAGAAAAACCAGCGCGACCGCCGGATAAGTGAAATGCTTCCCCCAGCATTGAATCCTTCTGACAGCAGAAAGCAAACGCTGGAATAGCCTCACTATCACGACGCGCCTCGACACGCGGGATAATTCGGGAAGAAACGACAAAACAACTCCACAGGAGACACACGAACGCTCGACGTGTCATCAGCATCCTGAGAGACTGCAGGATTGACCATACCCATCATCCTGGACATCGCCGCCATCATTCCAAGCACTCGACGAATCACAGTTGACCTCCACTGGTGTCGCTGGACAGCTCCATTCATCCATTCAACACCGATGAGGACATCCGCGACTATCGAGGAATGTCGATCTCTTCCCCGTAGTCTCTCCCCGCATCAGCCGAACGCGCAACGCCAGCTACGTCATGAGCAGGGCGAATACGCCACAACAACCCGGCCCCGGACATGTAGTGACACAGTGGGGCCGGGGAGCATGTTGGGCTGCTCCCCGGCCCCATCTCAATCAGCGAGTGGCACCGCCTACACGAGGATCACTCCTCAGAAGCGGACTCCTCCTCGTCCTCGCGCTTACGACGCGTGCGAGTACGGGGGCGGCGCTCACGGCGCTCAGAACGATCACGGCGCTCACGACGCTCCGTGCGCTCCGTCGATTCAGGGCCCGCAGCCTCGGCAGCTGCGGCATCCTCGTCGAGGACGGCGTGCAGGCTGAGCTTGCCACGATCACCGATCTCAGCGATTTCCACCTCGACCTGCTGGCCGACCTGGAGGACATCCTCAACCGACTCGATGCGCTTGCCACCAACAAGACGACGCACCTGTGAAATGTGCAGGAGCCCATCCTTACCGGGGGTCAGTGACACGAAAGCACCGAAAGACGTGGTCTTGACGACCGTGCCGACGAAGCGCTCGCCGACCTCGGGCATCTGCGGGTTCGCGATCTGATTGATCATCTGACGAGCTGCCTCAGCGGACTGGCCAGAAGCAGAGGCGATGTACACCGTGCCATCGTCCTCGATCGTCACATCGGCGCCAGTATCCTCCTGGATCTGATTGATCATCTTGCCCTTCGGGCCGATGATCTCGCCGATCTTATCGACCGGGACCTGAACCGTGATGATGCGCGGCGCATTCGGGCTCATCTCATCGGGGCCGTCAATCGCCCGGTTGATCAGATCAAGGATCGCAAGACGGGCGTCGCGGGCCTGAGCGAGAGCGCCGCGAAGAACCTGCGAGTCGATGCCGTCAAGCTTCGTATCCAGCTGAAGAGCCGTGATGAAGTCCTTCGTGCCCGCGACCTTGAAGTCCATATCACCGAAACCGTCCTCGGCACCGAGGATGTCAGTCAGGGTCACGGACTTCTGCACGCCATCGACCTCGCCGGTCATCAGACCCATGGCGATACCCGCGACCGGGGCGCGCAGCGGGACACCTGCCTGCAGGAGCGACAGGGTCGAAGCACACACGGACCCCATCGAGGACGAACCGTTCGAGCCCATCGTCTCGGAGACCTGGCGGATCGCGTAGGGGAACTCGTCGCGCGGCGGAATCACCGGGATGAGGGCACGCTCGGCGAGATCGCCGTGGCCGATCTCGCGACGCTTCGGAGCGCCGACGCGGCCCGTCTCGCCCGTCGAGAAGGGCGCGAAGTTGTACTGGTGCATATAGCGCTTCGCCGTCACCGGGGACAGGTTGTCGAGCTGCTGCTCCATGCGGAGCATCGCAAGGGTCGTCACACCAAGGATCTGCGTCTCTCCACGCTGGAAGAGAGCCGAACCGTGGACGCGCGGGAGAACCTCGACCTCGGCGGAAAGGGAACGGATCTGACGCGGGGTGCGCCCGTCCATGCGGATCTCCTCGCGGAGGGTGCGCTGACGGATCGTGTACTTCTCAAGAGAGCGGAAAGCGGCCTTGAGGTCCTTCTCCTGCTCCGGGTACTTCTCAGCGAGCCCCTCGAGCATCTCAGCCTTCACCGCGTCAACGGCCTCGTCGCGGGCGAGCTTGCCCTCCGTGAGAAGAGCCTTCGCGAGCTTGTCGCCCACGAACTCCTCAACGGCCTTGTACTGCTCATCCGTGTAATCGATGAACAGCGGGAACTCGGCGGTCTCCTTCGAAGCGTGCTTCGCGACCTCGATCTGAGCCTCGCACAGCACCTTGATGAAGGGCTTGGCGGCCTCAAGACCATCGGCGACGACATCCTCGGTCGGAGCGGGGGCGCCGGCCTGGATGAGGTTCCACTGGTTCTTACCGCCACCAGCCTCGACCATCATGATCGCGACATCCTCGGAGCCGTCCTCAGCCTTGACGATGCGGCCCGCGACAACAATGTTGAACACGGAGCGCTCAAGCTCAGACCAACGCGGGAAAGCGACCCACTGGCCGTCAATGAGGGCGAGTCGAGTGCCGCCGATCGGGCCCGTGAAGGGCAGGCCCGCGATCTGGGTGGACATCGAGGCGGCATTGATCGCGAGGACGTCGTAAGCGTCGTCCGGGTGGACAGTCAAAACGGTTTCGACGACCTGAACCTCGTTGCGCAGGCCCTTGACGAAGCCCGGGCGCAGCGGACGGTCTATCAGGCGTGCGGCGAGGATCGCCTCAGTGCCTGCGCGGCCTTCGCGGCGGAAGAAAGAACCGGGGATGCGGCCCGCAGCGTACGCGCGTTCTTCAACATCAACGGTGAGCGGGAAGAAGTCGAACTGGTCTTTCGGGGACTTGCCGACAGTGGTCGCGGAAAGGACCGTGGTCTCGTCGTCCAGGTAGGCGAGGGCGGACCCAGCGGCCTGCTTCGCGAGGCGGCCGGTCTCGAAGCGCACTGTGCGCTTGCCGAAGCTGCCGTTGTCGATGATCGCCTCAGCGGCGATGATGTCGGAGCCTTCCATCATGGTGGCGTTTCTCCTTGTTTCGGGGATATGAGAGTCGCGCCCGGCTTCGGCCTTCGATCGAAGTCCACGGCATCAATCCGAACGACCCAATGTCGCGGAGGTCCGTGAACCACTGTCGAAAACCGTCGGTCGGTGCGCAGTGGAACGGGCAAGAGGCTTGGGGCCTCGGCGAGGCCTTTCGAGTGGCCTCAGGGTGAAGGGCTGGCGCTCATCCGGGAGAGTGATGCGCGTCCAGGAGAGTGGTGCGCATCAGGGAGACCCGTGTGGTCTTCCCGTTCTCTTCCGATTTTGCGACAGCGTCCTCGATGATGGGGAGCGGCCCTCAGGAGTCGAATGAGACCTGCGGGCGCGCCCCTCGTGGTCGATTGCTTGCGCGCCCCGTTCGGATGCGCAAGCAAAACCGGCCCGGTCCTCAAGAAGAGGATCGGACCGGGACGGCTCAGCGGCGCAGGCCCAGACGCTCGACGAGGGAGCGGTAACGCTCAATGTCGATCGAGGCCAGGTAGCCGAGGAGGCGGCGACGACGACCGACGAGCAGCAGCAGGCCGCGGCGCGAGTGGTGGTCGTGCGTGTGGTACTTGAAGTGCTCGGTCAGGTCCTTGATGCGCTTTGTGAGGAGCGCGATCTGAACCTCGGGGGAGCCGGTGTCGCCCTCGTGGGTGGCGTATTCGGCGATGATCTGATCCTTGACGTCCTTGCTCAGGGGCACAGGCTTCTCCTTATGACTCGTTGCGCGGGGCGGAAGGGCTATTCCCTCCCGCTGACAGTCCGCGGCCGATCTGACGGCCTTCCAAGGCTAGCACGGGCGAAGATACGCACTTTCACAGGTATGGGCTGATCCGCGGGCAAAAGGGTGTGCGATCGGGCACGTCGGAAGGGAGGGGGAAGAGGAACGGGGGCGACTCGAGGCGTGGGCAGGGGCGGGAGGGGCGGGCGCTCGGAGAAGCTGGGGTGTGGGAAAGGCAAGGGGCACAAGTCGGACGACGCTCGCACCATGCCCCATTAGAGCCCGCGCCGTTCTGGGATTTTTCCATTCGGCACGGCTAAATCTGGCTCTGCGTGTCCGACTTGTGGCCGAGCGGCCGCCCGCCCCGCGAAACCGAAAGCGAAGCGCTCGGTCTCAGGTGACGCACAGCCCTGGTGCCGCGCCCGCCCCGAGGGAGCACCGCGCGGCCCCTGCGGCGCGCTGCGCAACCCCGGGGCAAGCTGTGCCGACGCGCGCCCACGCAAGTCTTGCGCCCCGCTGGCCTTGCCCGACTCTTGGGACGCTCTGGCCTCGGAGCTGCTGGCCTCGGAGCGCTCTGGCCCTGCACCCAAGGCAGTACTCAGCAGGCGGTGACGTCTTCAGGATCAATCCTCGAGGCGACCCCCACCCCGAGGACATACGCCGATTGACGCAAGTCATCATCCATCTGGGCGAGCAGATCTTCAAGCGAGTCGAAAGCCAGCATCGGCCGGATCCTCGACACGAAGACAACAGCAATCCGCTCACCATACAAGTTGAGGTCCGAACGCCCCAGAACATGAGCCTCGACCGTCCGCTTGACACCATCGAACTGCGGATTCGTCCCCACCGAGATCGCAGACGGCAAGAACTCTGCCGACTCCGTCCCCGGCACCTGGCGCACGACCCATCCGGCGTACACCCCGTCAGCGGGCACAACCCCCTCGATCCCCTCCTGCAGGTTCGCCGTCGGGAATCCGAGTTCGCGCCCTCGTTTGAAACCGTGCTCAACAGTGCCGCGGATGCGATGGAGATGGCCGAGGACTCGTGCAGCACCGGCGACATCGCCCTCGGCAAGAAGCTCCCTCACCCACGAAGACGACCAGCGCCTGCCCTCGGGCGCTTGAATATCAGTGACCATTGTGACATCGAAGCCATATCGACGCCCCAGTTCGCGAAGCGTGTCAATCGTCCCGAGGTTCGCGCGCCCAAAGTGGAAATCCTCTCCGACAACGACCTCGACCGCACCGAGACGCTCCACGAGAAACTCGACGACGAACTCCTCTGGTTCGAGCATGTACACACTCGCGTCATAGTGGACGACGAGAGTCGCATCAAGCCCCGATGCTGCCATCGCGTCAAGACGGTCGCGAAGCGGGAAGATGAGCTGCAAGCCTGCTTCCGGCGCATGCACTTGGATGGGGTGCGGATCGAAAGTGATCGCAACCGCGTCGGTCCCGCGTTTGCGGGCGCGCTCCACGCACGAAGAGACGACGCGCCTGTGCCCATTGTGCATTCCGTCGAAGTTGCCGATCGTGACGACAGACCTCTCGCCTCCGGGCACATCGGACAACGTTGACCAGATCTTCATCCTTCCCCTCCGAAAAATACGCAGATCGTCTTCAGGCGCGGCTTCGACGCATCGATCAGTCCGAGGATTCTCCCCTTCGGATCAGCCGCAGCGAAGATGGTGGTGTCCCCGTCGACGAGGACGGGGGCGGTTTCTCCTCGAATGCGGGCGTTGAGGCCTGCTCCATGATCGGGCATTGTGGAAGCGAGCGCATCTTTCGCTGATGTTCGAGGGCTAGACGGGTTGGGGGCTTCAAGGCTAGGCGAAGCAGACACCCCTGGGGCAGACGTAGCGGGCGCTTCGGGGGTAGGCGAAGCGAGGGCTTCAGGGGCAGGCTCAGGAGGAGGCACAGCGACGCCTGGGGCAGACGTAGCGGATGCTCCTGGGACAGGCGCAGCGGGCGCTTCAGGAGTAGGTGAAGCAGCGCTTTCAAGGGAAGAAGGAAGAGCAGCTTCTGGGGCAGGCGAAGCGGCTGCTCCGGGGGTAGGCGGCACAGGGGCTCTATGAACGGGGGCGGCCCGCATCAGGGCGTGAAGCTCCTTGGGGCCGCGCTTCGGGGGGTTGCCGTGAAGAAAACGCGCAGCTTCGGCCTCGTTCAAGGAAATGATCGGAAACATCGTCGTGACCGCTTCATCCAGCGGAATCAAGCCCGGAGCAGGTAAGGGCGCTTCTGAGTGAGAAGCGGATTTCAAAGCCCCTGTAGATGTCGGTGCAGGCAGCGGTGTCTTTGGATGAGACGGAACTCGCGAGTTCGCGGCCTCGTCCTCGAGCGAATCCAAAGTGCGGCAGTCCTCAAGAGTGAAGGCGCCGACGCGGGTGCGTCGCAAACGCGTCAGATGCGCCCCGACACCAAGCGCCGAACCGAGATCTCTCGCAAGGGCGCGAATGTAGGTACCGGAGGAACAATCGACGACCACATCCACGTCAAGAACCTCGAGTCGGCCCGAGGGCGTGTCGAGGGTCGCCCGGCGCAGATCCGAACAGCGCTCAAAACGCGAAACCGTCACTCGATTCGCCTTGAGCTCAACCTCAACGCCCTCGCGCACCAGTTCGTAGGCGCGTTTGCCGTCAATCTTCTTCGCCGACACCGAAGAGGGCACCTGGTCAATCTCCCCGCGAAGACCCTCCATCGCATGTTCAAGCTCATCGAGGGACAAGGAGGCACAGCCGAGGGCCTGAACAAGGGCGCCCTCAGCATCATCAGTGGAAGTCGTCAGGCCGAAACGGATCGTCGCCTCATAGGTCTTCGAATGCCCCGTAATGAAAGTCAACAGGCGAGTCGCCTTGCCCACGCCCACGACCAGAACGCCCGTCGCCATCGGATCCAAAGTGCCGCCGTGCCCGACTTTGCGGGTATGAGCCAGGCGCCGCACGCGAGATACGACATCATGGCTCGTCATGCCCGAAGGCTTATCGACGACGAGGATCCCTGGAACCGAATGATCTGGACGCTTCGCCATCCTCAGAGCGCGTCCTCGTCCTCGTCCGCATCATCATGCCGGTAAGGATCCTCATCGCCGGCATAGGCGGCTCCCTGAGCGTGGCGGGCGATCTGTTCGTCCTTGGCCTTCGCGGCCGCGAGCGCGCCCTCGATCGCGGCGACCGAGTCGGGCAATGCATCAAGAATGAACTCGATCGTCGGAGTCAGGCGGATCCCGAGGGCCTTGCCGACCTCAGAGCGGATGATGCCCTTGGCCGACTCGAAAGCACGAGCCGTCGCTTTACGGTCCTCATCGTCACCGAGGACCGTGTAGAAGATCGAGGCGTGCTGTAGGTCGCCGGTCACGCGCACATCCGTGATCGTCACGAAGCCCAGTCGCGGATCCTTGATCCTTCGTCCAAGCAGACGCGCGACCGTCTGCTGGATACGATCCTGCACCTTGCGTTGGCGGGCTTCGTCTGCCATGAGTCCTCCTGAAAGTCGTGGGTCGTCTGGCCATGCGTCTGCTCTGGCCGAGCCTGTCCGAGGTGCGGCGTCCACTCGAACTCGCGCAACGCGGAGTCCACTCGAAGCTGTGCGCAAGCTCGCGGGCGCGCAGACTAGGTGCTTGCCCTTTCAGGACTCCGCACGCCAGCGTAGCGGCATGCGGATTCGTGGCGTAGCCTCGCACGGCTTGTTGAGCCAGACGAAGTTGAGAAACGACCCGTATTCCGGTCTCCCATGGTACGGGGTTCTGCACAATCGAGAGCACCGCCCCCACGTGAGAGCTGGGATTGACAGGCCGATCATGGCTGCGGCGGCTCCGAACTCAACCATGCTCACGTGGGAGCTGGGATTGATGTTGGCGCTGACGGCGCCGCCAAGCGCTAGGGCGCCATGCCCACGTGGGAGCTGGGAAATCGTCGAGGGCACGATCCTCGGCGGTAACAGCTCAACCATGCCCAGGTGGGAGCTGGGATTGACAGGAGAAGTGGGGCTGGTTTGGAGAAACGCTGCGCGGTCTTCTCGCGGGCCACAAGTCGGACCCGCAGGGGCACAAGTTGGACTCGCAGAGGCACATGTCGGACCGCAAGTCGGGCTGGGGACGCATAACCCGGAGTCCCCCTTCATGATTTTCCTTCTGATCAGCGCAAACCCGCTCGCCCTCGTCAGGTTTCCAAGGCGAGCGTCCGACTTGTAGCCAAACGCCCATTTGCAGCCAAGGGCGCGTTTGTAGCCGAGAAGGAGCGGAAAGCCCAAAGCAGGCTTGTTGCCGAACGCCCACCACAAGCAGACCGAGCTGTAGCCAAGAACTTCCGTCGAGCCTGCAACACCAGCTGTATCCGAGACCCCACGTCGAGCCTGCAACGCCCCAGCCCGTAGCCGAGAACCCCCGTCGAGCCTGGAACACCCCACACCGTAGCCGAGAACCCCCGTCGAGCCTGCAACGCCCCCACTATCCCCAGCTCAATCCCGCACTATTCCCGGTCCACAGGACCCCTTTGACGGACTCGCTCAGATTCCCACAGAGAGAGAAGCTGCGCGCATGTCCGCAACGCCGAGCATCACCCAGGTCGAAAAACGAGTGCACTTCACCGGGCGCCGCCACAAGCACTGCCGCCTGAACGCCAACACCATCAAGATCGCGCGCGGAGTCCACCTCGAGTCGAAGTTCCTGCGCGACCTCGAAACCCCCTGGGCGCAACGACGAGCGGTGGAAATCGCACGGGTGTTCGCAGTCAGTCATCTTCGCCGAGCGAGCACCGCTGTCGGGCGTTCCGCTTTGCTTCTCCACGGGCTCGACCTGCCCGAGCCTCTCCCCGCCGAAAACGCTGCGAGGATCTCCTTTACCGGCGGCCGGGGCACTTCACGAGGAGCCCTCGTTCTTCCGGCAGTTGTTCTCGACGGAATCATCATCGCCCCTCAGATCCCAGTCACCTTCGTTGGTTCGACCCATGTAAGGACTCACTCGGTGAGGGTGCATGGCATCCTCGCACAGGACCTGGATGCTGCAGCAATCAGCACCGCACTTCTGAGCCCTCCACGGATCGCGTTCATACTCGTCAGTCAGGCTTATCGCACGATCCTCGATTTATTCGAGGGCGAAAGGCCCGCGCCAATGGCAAGTGACCGTGTTCGCCGTCAATCCCTCGCAGCATTGCATGAGCTCCCCAGAGGCCGAGGATGGGAGCAGGCTTCGAGAATCCTCGCTTGGGCCGACCCGGCCTGTGAATCCCCCGCTGAGGCCTGGCTCTTATGGAATCTGCTGAGGGCCGGTGTTCGCGGAGTTCACACCCAGATGCATGTGTGCGAGGCGGGACAACACTTTTTGTCGATATGGCACTGCCCGAGCTGCGCCTCGCGATCGAATTCGATGGCCGGGGCAAGTATGGGGCATCCGTGCAGCAGATCCACAGAACGATCGAGGCGGAGCGACGACGAGAGCGACTCCTCGTCGCCTCGGGTTGGACTGTGATTCGCTTCGATTGGGCGGATCTTCAGGATCCTGAAGGTTTAGCCGCCGAACTTGTGCGCATCATCGAGGCTCGGCGTCTGGGTTTGGGGATGCGCGAGTGACGGGGCTCGTTAGGGGCAGCTCAACGCCGGAGGGGGTGTTTAGGGCAGCTTGATGCCGGGAGTGACGTTTGGGGCACGCCGAGCGTCAAGGCGCGTTAGGGCCCTGCTCAGCGCCGGGCTCTGAGCATAAGCCATGACGGGGGTAGCTCGCGTGGCAGGTTCGTGCCGGGGTGGCGTTTGGGAAAGCTTGACGCCGGGAGTGATGTTTGGGGCACGCCGAGCGTCAAGGCGCGTTAGGGGACTGCTGCGTACCGGAGCGTATTTCGTCCCGGCTGAGTACGGGGCTGCGTGGCCTGCCTGGCACAAGTCGGACAATGCGCACGGAAGAGAGGGCACAAGTCGGACAATGCGTTTGAAGGCGGGAGCACAAGTCGGACAAAGGGCCAAGGTAGAAGCACACAAGCCGAACCAGACATCGATTAATTCCCCTCTGATCAGCGCAAACCGTTTCAGCAGCATTGAGTTTCCAAGGATATGGTCCGACTTGTGGACCGGGGAAAGCACGACCCCCAGGAGAAGGTCCGACTTGTGGACCGGGGATAAAAAAGGGGTCCGGGTTGACGTTACAGCGTCAACTCGGACCCCTCCTGCGCTCCTACGCGCACGCGTAGCGCGCGAGCAGGATCATCCTGGAAGGAACAGAGGACCTTCCCTAGAATCAGTCGCGAGGCTTCTCACGCATCGCCCAGGTCTCGATGAGGTCGCCCTCGGTGATGTCCTTGAAGCCGAGCGTGATACCGCACTCGTAGCCTTCGCGAACCTCAGTGACATCGTCCTTTTCACGACGCAGAGACTGGATCTCGAGGTTGTCGGCGACGACGACACCATCGCGGACCAGGCGCGCCTTCGTGCCGCGCTTGATCGTGCCCGAGCGGACGATCGAGCCCGCGATATTGCCGAACTTACCGGAACGGAAGACCTGGCGGATCTCCGCAGTGCCGAGAGACACCTCCTCGTAGATCGGCTTGAGCATGCCCTTAAGAGCGGCCTCAATATCCTCGATCGCCGAGTAGATGACGTTGTAGTACTTG
>ERZ772764.883-NODE-883-length-19763-cov-4.241374_pt1 | contig 19763 bp, 13 predicted proteins | sample MGYA00512163_ERZ772764 | MGnify/ENA primary metagenome ERZ772764 (study PRJEB29015, sample SAMEA2737903) | human oral metagenome | biome: human oral; feature: human-associated habitat; material: dental | place: China | collected 2094 ... | reverse complement strand
GCGGCGTGAATTATCGCACGGTGAACGCAGAAGATTTAGTTTTCCCGGGAAATTCAGTGGGCGGTTTGTTACGTTCTGGTTACGCCGGTAAAAATCGTGAATGGGTAAATACGGCGGGCGTTGGCGCAACAAATGAACATTTTGATGTGGTACTAATGTATTCCCATCGTCGTGGACATGAATTTAAAAGTGCAGGTGGCGATATTACGCTTCGTCCTAGAAACAGATGGGATTCCGCTTATGATATTGCCAGACGTGCCGAGATTGGTGAAGCGCGTATTCATCCAGATCCGTCCAATCATCGAAACCACAGCTATTTAGCCAAATTAACCTGGAAAATTAATCCGCAGCATAAAGTGGGTGTTTCCGTTAATGGCCAACGTGGAAAGCGTTATACCTGGGAATATTCTTATGCGATGAATACTAGTTGGCGTGAGGCGGATGATTATGAAAGACGCTTTAACGGTAATCTGTTCTATGAATGGAAAGCGGAGAATAATCCCGTCATCGGTTTAGTTCGTACCGATTTTGACTATCAAAAAATTGAAAACGGCGCGATAAATTATAAAGGAGATTATGAAAATATCGGTTCATGGCGCAATCCTAATTATGTGAAAGGCTCGTTGCTTAATGTGGATAACCGCAACATGAAAACCGAATATAAACGGGCGACATTAAGAATTGATTCGCAGCCGTTTACCTTGATTGGCGGGGAACATCTATTGTCGTTTAGAACCTATATTGCGCAACGTGATTTTAAAAATATCAATAATGATAAGGTATTAAATCCAAACGGTTCGGTGAGTAGCGAGCGTATTTATACGATTCAGCGTCCGGTAAAAACTGCTCAATACGGCTTTAGTTTAAAAAATGATACGTTTTGGAATGAGATTTTTTCGTCATTTATCGGTGTTCGTTACGATCATGAAAAATTAAAACCGCAGCCTTATGAAGATGGTGTTCCTTGTACACCGGCTTGTTTGCGGGCGGAAGAGCGGAACAAACCGAAAGACACGACTTTTGTTAATTGGAACGGCTTTATCGGGCTTGATGCACAGGTTAACCCAACTTGGAAAGTAGGCTATCAATTAGGCACAGGCTATCGTGTGCCGACCGCAACGGAAGTCTTTTTCACTTATGATAATCCGGCCGGTAACTGGAAAGCGAATCCAAATTTAAAAGCAGAACGCAGTATCAGCCACACCTTATATACACAGGCTAAGCATGATCTAGGTACACTGGATGCTAATGTGTATTACACCAAATATCGCAATTTCTTATTTGAACAAGAAACCACCGATATGTATTTCAACCCTCAATGTTCAGATCTTTATGATGGCCTTTACTGCCACAAATGGAGCCCAGCACCATTCCAACAAATGGTTAATTTAGACAGCGCCCGTATTTATGGTTTGGAAGTCAAAGGCAGTCTGAACTTAAATGAAGTCACACCGTTGCCGGAAGGGTTTAAATTGTCCGGTGCGATTGGTTACGCCAAGGGTAAACTCTCAAACAATGACAGCCTACTTTCTATTCAACCGCTTAAGTTAGTTTTTGGTTTGGATTATGAGGAACCGAATGAAAAATGGGGGATCTTTTCCCGCTTAACTTATCAAAGGGGTAAAAAAGGCGGCGACGCAAAAATTACCGAAAGAGACAGCGTATGTACGCAAAATAACTGGTTCACTGATCTTTGCGAACGATGGGATGAAGTAGTGACACACCGAGAATACCGTTGGTTAAATAAATCCTATTGGGTCTTTGATATGTTTGGTTACTACCGTCCGGTTAAAAATGTGACGTTGCGTGCCGGTGTATATAACCTCTTTGATAAAAAATACCATACTTGGGACAGCTTACGCGGCATTAACTACCGCAGCACGATTAATACGGTAGATTATCGCTACGGCAACCAAGGCTTAGAACGTTTCTATGCACCGGGTCGTAATTTCTCGGCATCTATAGAAATCCGATTCTAATTAGACTTGCGTTACAGCACCGCATTGGAGCAGGTTCCAATGCGGTGCTATTTCGAGAGTGTAATATCTACTTTGTTGCAATGACATAATTTTGCAAAAGTACGCATTTAACGCGTACTTCTTTTTATTTCAGGAGTAATCAATATGATGATCGACAAACGTCTCATCAACACTGTTGCCGACAGCAAAAAATGGATTGCGCGCACGGTGCTATGGAATTGGCTGGCGTTGGTAGGCGGTATCGTGAGTGCGGTGGCGTTTGCTTATGTGTTGCAAGCCGCGTTTTTGCGTGAACTGACAGCGTCAAGTGCGGTCGGTTTTGGGGGGATTTTAATTGCCGCTCTTGCCTTACGTGCCTTTGCCGGCAAGAAATCAGTGCAAGCCTCTTATTTTGCCAGCACGCGCGTGAAGCACGAATTGCGTAGTTTGATTTATCGTAAACTAGCCGGAATGCCGCTCAATCAAGTGAATCAACAATCCACCTCATCCATTATTCAAGTGGCTTCAGAAGGAGTGGAACAGTTGGAAATTTATTTCGGGCGTTACCTTCCTCAACTGTTTTACAGCCTGCTTGCGCCGCTCACATTATTCTTTTTTCTCGTCTTTTTTAACGCGCCAACTGCATTAATTCTACTTGTGTGCGTGCCGTTAATTCCCATGTCCATTATTGCGGTAAATAAAATTGCCAAAAAACTTTTAGCAAAATATTGGGCGATTTACGTGGGGCTAGGCAGTAGCTTTTTGGATAATTTACAAGGCTTGGTAACGCTCAAAATTTATCAAGACGACGGCTACAAAGCCAAACAAATGGATGCCGAAGCGGAACAATTCCGCACCATTACCATGAAAGTGCTGACCATGCAGCTCAACTCCGTGTCGCTGATGGATTTGCTCGCTTACGGCGGTGCAGCCGTCGGGATTTTGACCGCGCTTTTGCAATACCAAGAGGCACAAATCAGTATTTTCGGTGTGATTTTGTTTATCTTGTTGGCTTCCGAATTTTTCATTCCGCTGCGTTTGCTCGGTTCGTTCTTCCACGTGGCGATGAACGGCAAAGCTGCTTCCGATAAGATTTTTACGCTTTTAGATACGCCGGTTGAAGCACAACAAAGTGCGGTGGATTTTGCAGCGAAAAATAACGTTCAAGTAGCAATCAAAAATCTGCATTTTGCTTATTCCCCAGAAAAACCGGCAATTCAAGGTTTGGATTTAACCATTCAACCGAATCAACTCACCGTCTTTGTGGGCAAAAGCGGTTGCGGAAAATCCACCTTGGTTTCGCTTTTAATGGGCTTTTACAAACCGCAACAAGGGGAGATTTTGTTTAACGGACAAAACGCCTTTGAGATCGATCGCACTTCCTTCTACCAAAATGTTTCTTTGGTTAGCCACAGCAGCTACGTATTCAAAGGCTCGTTGCGCGACAATATGTTAATGGCGAAAACCGGTGCAACAGATGAGCAAATTTATCAATGTTTGGAACAAGTGAATTTAGCGAATTTTGTGCGCGAAAATGGCGGATTGGATATGCCGTTGTTAAGTCGTGGGACGAATTTATCGGGCGGACAAATTCAGCGTTTAGCCTTAGCGCGTGCGCTATTGCATGATGCGCAAGTGTATATTTTTGACGAAGCCACCAGCAATATTGATGTGGAAAGCGAAGAAGTGATTTTGCAGTTCATCCAACAATTTAAACAACATAAAACCATTGTGATGATTTCTCACCGCCTTGCCAACGCCGTGAATGCGGATTGCATTTATGTGTTGGATAAAGGCAAATTGATTGAACAAGGTACGCACAGCGCCTTAATGGCAGAAAACGGCGCGTACGCGGCAATGTTCCAACAACAAAAATCTTTAGAACAAATCAGAGAGGTGGCACATGCGTAAGAATGGATTTTTAGTGATGTGGCAGTTGCTTGCGCTCGTTAAACCGCTCGCGCACATTATGGCGTTTACCATCACCATGGGCACGCTTGGTTTCTTGAGTGCGATTTTTATTATGGTGTTGGGCGCGATGGGATTGAGCCATTTGCTTGGTTTTGAAGGGCATTTAAATTTCACCCAAATTTTGACCGCACTTATTGCCCTTGCGGTGGCGCGGGGAATTTTGCGTTATTTGGAACAAATGTCCGGTCACTACATCGCCTTCAAATTGCTTGCGCTTTTGCGCGATAAAGTCTTTTCCGCGTTGCGTCGATTGGCGTTTGTGAAGTTGCAGGATAAACAAGCGGGGCAACTGGTTTCCCTTGTCACCAACGACATCGAATTGCTCGAAGTGTTTTACGCGCACACTATTGCGCCGATTATGATTGCGTTCTTTACGTCCGCGATTTTAGTTGCCGTGTTTGCGCATATTTCCGCGTGGTTCGCGTTGGTGGCGTTGATCGCTTATCTTTGCATTGGCGTGGTGTTGCCGATTATCACCACCAAACTCGCACGTGAAGACGGTAGAAAATACCGCGAACTGGTGGGCGAAATGAACGATTTCTTTTTAGACAGCGTGCGCGGAATGAAAGAAATCCAACTCTTTGGCTATGCCAAACAACGTTTGGACGAAATCCAACAACGCAGTCAAGCCATCGACGGCGCGTTCCGTAAAATTAAAGATCAAGAAGCGAAAGTGCGTGTTTATACGGAAATTGCGGTTTCTGTGTTCAACATCATTATTTTGTTTACCGGATTGATTTTATTTAGTTTGGATAAATTAGATTTTGCCGGTTTTCTTGTGGGCGTGATTTTGCTGATGTCGAGCTACGGCCCGGTGATTGCCTTGAGCAATCTTTCCAGTAATCTCTTGCAAACCTTGGCTTCCGGCGAGCGCGTGTTGAGCTTATTAGCGGAACAACCGGCGTTGAAAGACGTAGAAAATGCGGTCAATTTAACGGATGTTTCTGATATTGCGGTGGAAAATCTCAATTTTGCTTACGGCGAAGAACAAATTCTTTCCGGCATTAATTTGCAGTTGACGAAAGGACAAATTCTCGGCATTCACGGTAGAAGCGGCAGCGGCAAAAGCACTTTGTTGAAACTGTTAATGCGTTTTTACGACCCGCAACAAGGGCAAATTCGTATTAACGGCGAACCGTTGGCGAACATTAATACCGCCAGCCTGCGCGACAATATGGCGTACATCACGCAACAAACCTATATTTTCAACGACACCATCGAAGAAAATATCCGCTTGGCGCACCGCAGCGCGACGCAAGAACAAATTATCGAAGCGGCAAAACAGGCGTCTATTCATGATTTTATTATGAGCTTGCCGGAAGGCTACCAAACCAAAATGACAGAGCTTGGCGGCAATCTTTCCGATGGCGAAAAACAACGCATTGGCATTGCGCGTGCCTTCTTGCACAATGCGCCGATTATTTTGCTCGACGAACCGACCAGCAATCTCGACAGCTTAAATGAAGCCATCATTTTGCAATCTTTGCGGAATGTGAAAACCGATAAACTCATTGTACTCGTCAGCCACCGACAATCCACCATGGCGATTTGTGATCAGGTGATTGGGATTGAGAGCGGAAGGATGTCATAGATAAGAAAGTCAGAGTGAATGGTTCAATCTTAAATCGATTCGGCTAGAGCGGCGTCCGGCAAGGCTTCAATGCGGTGCTGATCGTGAACTGCGTTTTACTTTGTCGATTTTGTGTGGTCACTATTTGTTTATGATGGCTTGCTTTGAGGCCAATAAAAAAGGCGGTCATTTTTGACCGCCTCAAAAGTCCGACGATGATAAACTCAAGGACTGATCTCGATATTCCGGCGAGCTCAGTCCTTTTTAATTTATGCTGCCAATTTTCCTTTCAAGAAGTCCAATAATTGTTCTTTGGCAACCATTTCTTTTGTACCGCTGCGGCGGTTTTTATATTCGATTTCGCTGTTCGCGAGGTTTTTCTCACCGATAACCAGCATATGCGGCACGCCGATCAATTCCATATCTGCGAACATGACGCCCGGGCGTTCTTTACGATCATCAAAAATCACATCTATGCCTTGCGCTTGTAGAGTGAGGTAGAGTGCTTCGGCGTATTGTTGTACGGTTTCGGATTTGTGCATATTCATCGGCACGATTGCAACAGTAAACGGTGCGATTTCATCGGTCGGCCAAATAATACCGCGTTCGTCGTGATGTTGCTCTATGGCGGCGGCGACTACGCGGGTTACGCCGATACCGTAACAACCCATAGTCACTACCATCGGGCGGCCGTCTTCGCCTTGCACGGTCGCGTTCATGGCTTCGGAATATTTTTTGCCCAGTTGGAAAATATGTCCCACTTCAATCCCGCGTTTGATTAAAAGCGTGCCTTTGCCGTCCGGGCTCGGATCGCCTTCCACTACATTACGAATGTCCGCCACTTTCGGCAGGGCTACATCGCGCTCCCAGTTGATATTGAAGTAGTGTTTACCGTCGATATTGGCGCCTGCGCTGAAATCGGACATTAATGCCACGCTGCGATCGATAATTACCGGAATATTTAGATTAACCGGACCGAGCGAGCCCACGCTTGCACCGATTTTTGCTTTGATTTCTGTTTCCTCGGCAAATTCGAACGGGGACGCCACTTCTTCCAGTTTTTCCGCTTTGATTTCGTTAAGTTCGTGGTCGCCGCGAATGACTAACGCTACTAACGGTTGTTCTTCGCTTGCACCTTTAACGATAAGCGTTTTGACCGTGCTTTTAATCGGTTGATTGAATTGTTCCACCAATTCTGCGATGGTTTTCGCGTTCGGAGTGTCGATAAGTTCCATCGCTTTGCTTGGCGCCGCGCGCTCGCCGATGGCTATTGCTTCAGCAAGTTCAATATTCGCTGCGTAATCGGATTCGGTGGAGAAAATTACATCATCTTCGCCGCTGTTGGCAAGCACTTGAAATTCATGGGAGGCGCTACCGCCGATAGAACCTGTATCCGCCTGCACAGCGCGGAAATCTAAGCCTAAACGGGTGAAAATGTTGCTGTAAGTTTGGTACATCACATCGTATGTTTGTTGCAAACTTTCTTTGTCGGTATGGAAAGAATAGGCGTCTTTCATAATGAATTCGCGACTGCGCATGACGCCGAAACGCGGGCGCACTTCATCACGGAATTTGGTTTGAATATGATAAAGATTTATCGGCAATTGGCGATAAGAGCTAATTTCGCGACGCATTAAATCGGTAATGGCTTCTTCGTTGGTTGGTCCGATTACAAAACCGCGTTCGCCGCGGTCGGTAAAGCGCAATAATTCCGGGCCGTATTGATCCCAACGACCGGATTCCTGCCACAATTCTGCCGGTTGCACTACCGGCATTTTGATTTCCAGCGCACCGCTTTTATCCATTTCTTCACGGATCACTTTTTCCACTTTGCGTAACACACGCCAACCGGTCGGCATCCAGTTGTAAAGCCCCGCGGCGAGGGGACGAATCATGCCTGCGCGTAACATTAATTGGTGGCTGACAATCGCCGCTTCCGCCGGAGTTTCTTTTAACGTGGAGAATAAATATTGACTTGTACGCATCGATTTAACCTTAAATGCTTTAAATTGAGAAAAAAAACGGCGAGAGTATAACAAAAAGTGCGGTTATTTTTAACCGCACTTTTGAGAAAGAAAATGAGAAAGAAAAATTAATTGGTTTTCAGTTTATTCCAGTATTTTTCGTAAAGATCCACGGCCTCGCCGACATCGCCTTGCATAATGCCTTTTTCCACTTGTTCCGCCGGTGGGAAAAGGGTTGTGTCATTGGCAAGTTGCGGGCTCAATAAGGCTTTTACGCCTTCATTTGGCATAGAGAAACCCATGCGTTCTACCACCACTTTGGCGTTTTCAGGGCGAAGTAAAAAGTCAATGAACTTATGCGCATCTTCGGCATTTTTGGCCGTTCTTGGAATGGCGTAGTTATCCATCCAGAAAATTGCGCCTTCTTTTGGATATACAAACTGTAGGCTCGGGTTTTCTTTGTGCGCCAAATAGGCGGAACCGTTCCAAATCATACCGATAGCCGCTTCGCCTTGTACGTAAGGCACTTCCGGCGAGTCGGAGTTAAACGTAATCACATTTGGCAATAATTGCACCAAGCGTTCGTAAGCGGCTTTGATATCGTCTTCATGCGTCGTGTTCGGCGATTTACCCTCTAACAATAACGCGATGTGGAACACTTCACGTGCATCGCTGGTTAACAATACTTTGTGTTTGAATTCCGGTTTCCATAAGTCCGCCCAGCTCGTAATGGTTTTCGGGTCGATGTCGTCGGAATTGACTTCAATTCCGGTTAAGCCATAAACATAAGGCAAGGAATATTTATTTTCCGGATCGAATTCTTTATTTAATAAATGCTTAGGCACTTGTTTTAAATTAGAAAGTTTACTTTTATCAAGGGGTTGTAACATATTTTCCTTGATCATTTTGTTTACATAATAGCTTGAAGGAAATACCAAGTCGTAACCTGAGCCGGTATTTTCTGTCAATTTTAATTTGGCATACATTTCTTCGTTGCTTTCAAAGGTGGAATAAATTATTTCCACGCCGGTTTCTTTGGTGAATTGGGCAACAAGATCAGAAGGCACATAGTCCGTCCAGTTATAGACATAGAGTTTGTTGGCGAAAGCGGATGTCGCAAAAAGTGCGACGCCGGAAAGGAGAATTTTTTTGATGGAACGAACAAAGGATTTTTTCAATTTATTGACCTCCGAAGGGAAATAAACCTAATAGGAACAGACGTTTCCACAATATTTCGCCTGCCGTTACGGAGGGGAAGGATTTCAATGCGGTGCTGATCGGCACTTCCGTTGCCATTCCCGTTGCCACTCCTGCCACTGTTCTGCGACGGTTGGCCCCAAACAGAGGCGCGAAAATTGTGAATTAAGCCAAGTAAACGCGCAAAATTTACGCGCGCGGCAGTATAGCATTTTTTCTAAAGGGTTTGACATATTTCCCGGGCGGGGTAAGATTTCGCCGATTTTTTTCAACGGACTTTTTTATGCTGACTTTTGCCCATCAAGAACATATTCCTTCCTATTATTTTGATTCTCGCAATCAAGACTTCCAATTGCCTGCTTTAAGTCAAATTGAACAAGCTGACGTATGCGTAATTGGCGCCGGCTTTTTTGGGCTATCCGCCGCCTTAGAACTGGCTGAAAAAGGTAAAAAAGTGATTGTATTGGAGGGCGCACGCGTAGGTTTCGGCGCCTCCGGACGAAGCGGCGGGCAAGCGATTAACGGCTTTGAAGAAGGTATTGACGAATACATTAAACAAGTGGGCTTCGACAAAGCGTACAAGCTGTGGAAAATGTCTTTGGAAGCCATTGACATCATCGACGAACGCATTGCCAAATACGGCATTCAATGCGATTGGAAAAAAGGCTATGCCACCTTGGCGTTAAACGATCGTCGCATGGATGATTTGATTGAAATGGAAAAAGCCAGCCACGAAAATTTCGGCTATCAAAATATGCAGCTTTGGGATAAAGCGCAATTAAAACGACATCTTGGCAGCGATATTTATGTGGGTGGCTTGTACGACAGTAATTCGGGCCATTTGCATCCGCTCAATTATTGCCTTGGTTTGGCGAAAGCCTGCCTTAATCTGGGTGTGCAGATTTTCGAACAATCGCCGGTGGTGGATTTAATTGAGAAAAACGGCGCGCTGGAAGTGAAAACCGACCGCAGTGCGGTTATCGCGCAAGACGTCATTTTGGCGGTCAACGCCTATATCGATGTTTTGCCGAAGTCCATTCATCATGGCATTAATCGTAAAATTCTGCCGGTAGAAAGTTTTATTATCGCGACCGAACCTTTGAGCCAAACGCTGGCGGATTCGCTGATTAACAACGGCATGTCGGTGTGCGACAACAATTTATTGCTCGATTATTATCGTTTAAGCGCGGATAATCGCCTGCTTTTTGGCAGTGATTCCAGTTCGGAAAAAGACATGATCGCCGTTATGCGGCGAAATATGCTGCATGTTTTCCCACAACTGGAAGACGTGAAAATTGATTACGGCTGGGCGGGACCGATTGGTATGACGATGAATTCCACTCCGCATTTCGGTCGTATTTCTCCACACATTTATTTCACACAAGGTTATTCCGGACATGGCGTGGCGCTCACCGGGCTGGCCGGTCGCATCGTGGCGGAAGCGATTTTGGGCGATGACCAACGCTTGCGAATTTTTGAAGGACTGAAAGTTCCGTCGGTGTATGGTGGGAAAATCGTGAAGAATTTAGCGACTAAAATCGGCGTGCAATATTACAAATTTTTAGATCGATTTCGTTAAAAATTCTCTGCAACCAACACGCAAAATAGCACCGCATTGGAATTGCTTTCAATGCGGTGCTATTTTGACATCATAACGGTTATCCGTACTGCTCACATATTCGCCAGCTTCTGTAATAATCGATCCATTGCGCGATATCCCAGCGCCTCCGCCAAGTGCGGTTGACCGATTTGGGTTTCGCCGTTGAGATCGGCAATCGTGCGCGAAACTTTCAAAATTCGATGATAAGCGCGCACGGAAAGGCCAAGCTTGTTGAGTGCCTTTTCCAAAAATAACGCATCTTTTTCATTTAATTTACAATCACGATCAATTTCTTTGCCGGTTAAATAAGCATTGATTTTTCCTGCCCTTGCCAGTTGAATTTCGCGTACTTTTAATACTTTTTCTCGTACTTGCTCGCTGGTTTCGCCGCGATCACCGGAATTTTGTAAACTGCCTTGCGGCAATAACGGCACTTCGATGGAGAGATCGAAGCGATCTAAAAACGGCCCCGATAAACGATTCAAATAACGCATGACTTGTTGTGGCGAAGTGCGGTTGTGCGTGCCGGTGTAATGTCCGGTCGGACTCGGATTCATTGCCGCGACTAATTGAAAACGCGCAGGAAATTGAATCTTCGCATTGGCACGCGAAATGATGATTTCACCACTTTCTAACGGTTGGCGCAGCGCATCCAAGACTTTGCGTTCAAATTCCGGCAATTCGTCAAGAAAAAGTACACCGTTGGTGGCGAGAGAAATTTCGCCGGGTTTCGGAATGGTTCCGCCGCCCACGAGAGCCGGCATAGAGGCACTGTGATGCGGTGCTCTAAAGGGACGTTGTTTCCAGTTCTGAAAATTCAATTCGTTTTGCACCAAGCTGGTGACGGAGGCGGTTTCTATCGCTTCTTGATCGCTCATTTCCGGTAAAAGCCCGGTCAATCGGCTTGCCAACATGGTTTTGCCGGTACCTGGCGGGCCTAGAAATAACAGATTATGCTGTCCTGCGGCGGCAATGGTTAGCGCCCGTTTGGCGTGTTGCTGCCCGATAATATCGGTTAAATCAAGCGGATTCTTGCCGGGAAAATCAATCACATCTTCTTGCGTTAAATCGGAGGCGAGAGGCAATCTCATCTGATTGTTGAGAAACTGCACCACATCTAACAAGGTTTGTGCAAAATAAGTATTTTGTTTGGAGACTAACGAAGCTTCATTCGCGTTCTGCTTAGCGATAATCAGTTCGCGTTTTGATTTTTGTGCCGCTAGAATGGCCGGAATGACGCCGTGCACGCCACGTAAATGGCCCGTCAATGCCAGTTCGCCGACAAATTCAAATTGCTTTAAACGGCTTATATCAAGTTGTTCCGAGGCAGCAAGAATGCCTAGTGCAATGGGCAAATCGAATCGTCCGCCTTCTTTTGGTAAATCCGCCGGTGCCAGATTGACGGTAATGCGTTTGGCCGGATATTTGAATTGTGCGTTCATTAATGCGCTGCGTACCCGATCTTGCGCTTCTTTTACCGTTTTTTCCGGCAATCCGACAAGCGTAAAACCCGGTTTGCCGTTGCTCAAATGAACTTCTATGGTGACGAGCGGTGCTTGCACGCCCATGGAGGCGCGGCTGTAAACAATAGCGAGGGACATAATATCCTTAACATACATTAAACTTAAAAAAGTTTTCGCACGATAAAAAAAGCGTCTGACGAAATCATTCATCAGACGCTTTTTTTGCGATCCGGCTCGCAAAGTACAGATTTTACTCGACAAAAACCGGCGAAAACCATTCGTCTAATTTGGCAGCAAGTTTGTCGATGCCGATTTTATTTTGCGCTGAAAAGGCTTCTGTTTGAATATCGCCTTGGAACGGCAAAATGGCTTCACGCACCATTTTAACTTGCTTAGCTCTTGCACTTTGGCTCAACTTGTCCGCTTTGGTCAGTAATAACAACACCGGCAAATCGGCGGAAACCGCCCATTCAATCAGTTGTTGGTCGAGATCTTTTAACGGATGACGGATATCCATCAACACCACGAGCCCAGCCAAACATTCGCGTTTTTGCAAATATTCGCCGAGAGATTTTTGCCATTGGCGCTTCATTTGTTCCGGCACGGCGGCATAGCCATAACCCGGCAAATCCACCAATTTACAGTTCGGCTCCACTTCAAACAAATTGATTAACTGCGTGCGCCCTGGCGTTTTGGAAGTACGGGCAAGGCTTTTTTGGTTGGTCAGCGCGTTCAATGCGGTGGACTTTCCCGCATTGGAACGACCGGCAAAGGCGATTTCAATGCCCGTATCACTGGGAATCGCGTGGATATTCGGTGAACTGGTTAGAAAATGCGTTTTGTGGTAATTCAATTTGACAGGCATAAAAATTCCTTATTACTTATTGATAGTGCCATTGCGCTCGAAAATTGCCGCGTAGCATAGCATAGATTGTTTTTTGGTGCGGCAAAACTTTCCAATGCGGTGCTGTTTTTGATTGTCACTTTATTTGCCAAGCCGGTTGCCGTCGACCATTAGTGATTGGAAAATAAAAAGTGAATGCGTCGTTAAAAACTATCGGTAATATTCGCGTTTCTCACTATCACTTCAAATCTGAATTATGATATCGTAACGCCCATCAATCGAGACAAGGAGCACACAATGACAACTCAATTAGATTCACTTCGCAGCATGACCGTGGTAGTGGCCGATACCGGCGATATCGAAGCGATCAAAAAATACCAACCGCAAGATGCGACGACCAATCCTTCATTAATTTTAAGCGCGTCCGCACTGCCGCAATATGCTCCGTTGATTGACGAAGCGATCGCTTACGCGAAAGCGCAAAGCGCGGATAAAGCGCAACAACTGGTTGATGCGGAAGATAAATTGGCGGTAAATATCGGCTTGGAAATTTTAAAAATTGTGCCGGGACGTATTTCCACCGAAGTGGACGCGCGCCTTTCTTACGACACTCAAGCGACGGTAGAGAAAGCGCGGAAACTTATCGCGCTTTACAATGCAGCGGGCATTTCAAACGAGCGTATTTTGATTAAAATTGCGTCCACTTGGCAAGGTATCCGTGCGGCAGAAATCCTGGAAAAAGAAGGCATTAACTGTAACTTGACTTTATTATTCTCCGAAGCTCAAGCACGTGCGTGCGCGGAAGCGGGCGTGTACTTAATTTCGCCGTTTGTAGGGCGTATTTTGGACTGGTACAAAGCCAATTCCGACAAAAAAGAGTATGCGCCGTCAGAAGATCCGGGCGTAATTTCGGTGACTAAAATTTATAATTACTACAAGGCACACGGCTATAATACCGTGGTGATGGGGGCAAGTTTCCGCAATGTTGGTGAAATCGTCGAGCTTGCCGGTTGTGACCGCTTAACCATTGCGCCGACCCTGTTAAAAGCGTTACAAGAAAACTCGACCGCATTGGTACGTAAACTTGACTATCAAGGCGAGCTGAAAGCCAAGCCACAACCATTGAGCGAAGCAGAGTTTTATTGGCAGCACAACAGCGATCCGATGGCTGTTGAAAAACTGGCCGAAGGTATTCGTAAATTCGCCATTGACCAAGAAAAATTAGAAGCGATGCTTGCGGCAAAATTGTAATTTTGGTCAAACCTGCAATGAATACGGTCGTTATTTGATGAAATAACGACCGTTTTTTATATCTCTAAGTTAGAGAAATCACTCTTTTTTAGTAGAAATCTGCATTTAATCTTGACTGGATCGCTAAATTGTTAAAGAATCTGTGTCCTATTTCGCTTTGGATTGTCGATAATTTATGCAGTTTCAAATGAATTACCTGCAGTCGGACAGTGAAATCAGCACCGCATTGAAACCCATTGAGGTTATCCGTCGTGACTTGCGCAATCGTATTACGCATGAACCTGATCCGGAAGTGTCTTTTAAAAACGCAACGGAATAAAATTATAAAAAATGTGGTGAAATTCACCGCATTTTTTTATACCGATTTACTTCCTCAAATTTAACAAAAAGTATTTGCAATGAGGAAGCGATTTGATTATAGTCGGGTCATTCTATTTTTAAGGAACAATATGATGAACTTAATTCGTACTAACCGCCATCACCACCACACCTGATTATCTTTCAGGCGTGTGTGTATGGCTGGAAGATATTGTACATCTTCCGAGTAATACGACGTCATAATGATACAACCCCTCGGAAGGCAACTTTCGAGGGGTTTTGCTTTTTTAGATTTTCACAAAATGAGGGTAACAACATGACTGACAAACAACGTTTACGCATTGCCATGCAAAAGAAAGGTCGTTTAAGCAAAGACTGCGCGGAATTGCTGAGTCAATGCGGTGTTAAAATTAACTGGAATGAGCAACGCCTCATCGCATATGCGGAAAATATGCTTATTGAAATCCTGCGCGTGCGTGATGACGATATTCCCGGCTTGATTTTTGACGGTGTGGCAGATCTCGGCATTATCGGTGAAAACGTGCTGGAGGAAGAAGAATTGGGGCGCTTAGCAGCAGGAGAAACAGTCGCTTATAAAAAACTGCGTCAGTTGGATTTCGGCGGTTGTCGTTTATCTTTAGCTGTCGATCGCGATCAGCAATACAACAACGTGCAAGATTTCGCCAATGCTCGCATTGCTACCTCCTACCCGAATTTACTCAAACGTTATATGAAAGAACAAGGTGTGCCGTTTAAAAGCACGTTACTGAACGGCTCGGTGGAAGTTGCTCCGAGTGCCGGACTTGCCGATGCCATTTGTGATTTGGTGTCTTCCGGCGCCACCTTGGAAGCCAATGGTTTGAAAGAAGTAGAGGTGATTTACCGCTCCAAAGCCTGTTTAATTCAACGTGCAGAACCTTTAAGCAGCGATAAACAAGTCTTGGTAGATAGACTGCTCACCCGCATTCAAGGCGTGCAACAAGCCGCCGAATCCAAATACATCATGCTACACGCGCCGAAAAATAAACTCGAAGAAATTACTGCACTTTTACCTGGCGTAGAAAACCCAACGATTCTGCCGCTGGCGCATGATAATTCCAAAGTAGCCATGCACGTGGTCAGCCAAGAAAATCTGTTCTGGGAAACCATGGAACAATTAAAAGAAGTCGGAGCCAGTTCAATTTTGGTGTTACCGATTGAAAAAATGATGGAGTGATTTGTTATTTTCTTTGTGTTGCCAAAGAAAGCAACCAAAGAAAAACAACGTTAAATAAAAGGAAGGTTTTGTATTATGGAAACACTAAATTGGAATAATCTTTCTGCAACAGAGCAACAACAAGCCCTTACCCGCCCTGCGATTTCTGCTTCAAATGAGATTAAAAGTGCGGTGGAAAATATCGTTAAATTTGTGCAACAGGATGGCGATAAGGCGTTGTTTGAACTCACGGAGAAATTCGATAAAACCAAACTCGACAGCTTGATTGTCACGCCACAACAAATTGCGGAGGCGACGGCGCGTATTCCTGAGCCGTTGAAGAAGGCGATTCAGAATGCCAAGCGCAATATCACTGCCTTTCACGAAGCACAGAAACCACAGGCGGTGGATATCGAAACCCAGCCCGGCGTGCGTTGTCAGGTGGTGACGCGCCCGATTAATCGTGTCGGCTTATACATTCCGGGCGGTTCCGCGCCGTTATTTTCTACGGTGCTGATGCTTGCCATTCCGGCGAAAATCGCAGGTTGTAAGAAAATCGTGCTGTGTTCACCGCCACCGATTGCGGATGAAATTCTTTACGCCGCCAATCTGTGTGGCGTGCAAACCATTTATGCGGTGGGCGGCGCGCAAGCGGTGGTAGCCATGGCGTTAGGCACGCAAAGCGTGGCGAAGGTGGATAAAATTTTCGGGCCGGGCAATGCCTTTGTGACAGAAGCCAAACGCCAAGTCAGCCAAATGATTAACGGCGCCAACATCGACATGCCGGCAGGGCCATCGGAAGTGTTGGTGATTGCCGATGAACAGGCGGATCCTGAATTCGTTGCCTCCGATTTGCTTTCCCAAGCAGAACACGGCGCAGATTCGCAAGTGATTTTGGTGACACCGAGCGAAACGCTGGCAAAACAGACCGCACGTTGCGTGGAACAACAGCTTGCCCAACTGCCTCGCGCAGACATCGCCCGCAAGGCGTTGTCCCACAGTCGCATTCTCATCGCCGAGGATTTGGCGCAATGTGTCGCCATCAGCAATGAATACGCGCCGGAACATTTAATCGTGCAAACGCAAAACGCCCGTGAATTATTGCCTCAACTGGACAATGCCGGTTCTATTTTCCTCGGCGCTTATTCGCCGGAAAGCATGGGCGATTACGCCAGCGGCACCAATCACGTTCTGCCAACCTACGGCTACACGCGCACATATTCCAGCCTTGGCTTGGCGGATTTCAGCAAACGCATGACCGTGCAGGAACTCACCCCACAAGGTTTCAAAGACCTAGCGGAAACTGTGAAATTGATGGCGCAGGCGGAACAGCTGGATGCGCACAAAATGGCAGTGAGTTTGAGATTAGCGAAGTTGCAATAAGAGGAAAACAACATGACAGTCACAACATTATCCCGACAAAACGTACAAGCGCTTACGCCATATCAATCCGCCCGCAAACTCGGTGGCAACGGCACGATTTGGCTGAATGCAAACGAATATCCCACTTCGCCAACGTTCCAACTTTCGGGCAAAGATTTAAACCGCTACCCCGAACCGCAACCGCAAGCGGTGGTGCAAGGGTATGCCAATTACGCCGGCGTACAGCCTGAAAATGTGTTGGTGACTCGTGGTGGCGATGAAGGCATTGAGTTGGTTATTCGTGCGTTTTGCGAACCGAATCAAGACGCCATTTTGTTCTGTCCGCCCACATATGGCATGTACGCCGTGAGTGCCGAAACAGCAGGTGTAGCGTGCAAAACCGTGCCATTAACCGCAGATTTTCAACTAAATCTTGCCGAAATTAAACAGCAGCTAGAAGGCGTGAAAGTCGTCTTTGTGTGTAGCCCGAACAACCCGACAGGTAATTTGCTTAAACGGTCGGATTTGCTTGAGCTTTTACAATTTACTGCCGGCAAAGCCATTGTGGTGGTGGATGAAGCCTACATCGAATTTTGCCCTGAAGCCACACTCGCAAAAGAACTGCAAAATTACCCGCACTTAGCCATTATTCGTACCCTTTCCAAAGCCTTTGCCTTGGCAGGATTGCGTTGCGGTTTTGTGTTAGCCAATGCGGTGCTAATTCAAATTCTCAGCAAAGTGATTGCCCCTTATCCCATCCCAGTACCAAGCGCCGACATCGCGGAACAAGCCTTGCAGGCACAGAATATCGCCCTTGTGCAAGCCCGCGCACAGGAGATCTTAACCAATCGGCAGTGGCTTGCTGAAGCATTAGCAGGTTTGCCGCAAGTGGAAAACGTGTACGACAGTGAAGCCAATTATTTGCTCTTTAAATGCCAAGATGGCGAACGCGTATTCAAGGCGTTGTGGGAGCAAGGCATTATCCTACGCGATCAAAACAAGGCGTTAAATTTGCAAAATTGCATTCGGATTACGGTGGGGACGAAGGAAGAATGTGAGAGCGTAGTAGGAGCGATCGGGCAAATCTAACGCTCCACGCCTAGGGTAGCAAAGCTACCCTAGGTTAGTTATAGCCGTACTCCTTTGGAGTACAAACCAGCTTGCCCCAAAGGGGCAGAATGATATGTAACCTAGGGTAGCTCGGCTACCCTAGGCAGACAGAGGAAGAATATATGCAACCCACCCTTTTCATCGACCGCGACGGTACGCTGATTGACGAACCGAAAACCGATTTTCAGATCGATAGTCTGGAAAAACTGAAATTTGAGCCGAACGTGATTCCCGCGTTGCTCAAGCTCAAAGGCAAATACCGTTTTGTGATGGTGTCCAATCAAGACGGGCTAGGCACGGATTCTTTCCCGCAAGAAGATTTCGATAAGCCGCACGATGCCATGATGGCGCTGTTTAAATCGCAAGGCATTGAATTTGATGAGGTGCTGATTTGTCCGCACAAACCGGAAGATAACTGCGCTTGTCGCAAACCCAAAACCAAACTTTTGAAAAAATATATCGACAAAAAATTGTTTGATCCTGACCGTTCTTTTGTCATTGGCGATCGCGCTACAGACGTGCAATTGGCGGAAAACCTCGGCATTCGCGCACTGCAATATCACCCTGAAAAATTAAACTGGGATCTGATCGCAGAAAAACTGCTCGGTGAGCCCGTCAGCAACATCGGCAACCGTCCGCCGCGTTACGCAGAAGTCGTCCGTAAAACCAAAGAAACGGACATCAAGGTACAAGTATGGCTAGACGAAACGGGCGTGAACCAAATTAGTACGGGCGTGGGCTTTTTTGACCACATGCTGGATCAAATCGCTACCCACGGTGGTTTTCGCATGAATGTCATTTGTAAAGGCGACTTACACATTGACGAACACCACACCGTGGAAGACACAGCTCTCGCGATCGGCACCGCATTGAAACAAGCTATCGGTGACAAACGCGGCATCGCCCGCTTTGGATTCGTGTTGCCAATGGACGAATGCAAAGCAGAATGCGCTTTGGATTTATCCGGTCGCCCGTGGATCAAATTCAGCGCCAAATTCAAACGGGATAAGGTGGGTGATTTTAGCACCGAACTTACCGAACATTTTTTCCAATCTCTCGCCTTTTCACTGTTTGCGACATTGCACTTAAAAGCAATCGGTGACAACGATCACCACAAAATTGAGAGTTTGTTTAAAGTATTTGGGAGAACGTTAAGACAGGCGATTCGGATTGAGGGAGAGGAGTTGCCGAGTTCAAAGGGCGTCTTATAGCTACTAATAGTTGCCGAATGCGAAGGTTGGCGCTGTCAGTTCTTTAATGGCAAAAAATAGCGTTTAAAATAGCCGTATTTTATTTGCACGATCTGCAGAGAAAATATTCAAACAGGCTTCCTTTTTCAAAAAAGAGTTTGACATATTGCTAAAAAAACGTATCATACCGCCTCACAAACTGGTTGCGGTGAGATGGCCGAGTAGGCTGAAGGCGCTCCCCTGCTAAGGGAGTATGGGGTCAAAAACTCCATCGAGGGTTCGAATCCCTCTCTCACCGCCATTTGTTTAATTTGTCTCGCACCCGTAGCTCAGCTGGATAGAGTACTCGGCTACGAACCGAGCGGTCAGAGGTTCGAATCCTCTCGGGTGCGCCATTTTAAATCGACTCTATTGTTTAAAATGGTCTGAGCAAATTAAACATCAACTACGCACCCGTAGCTCAGCTGGATAGAGTACTCGGCTACGAACCGAGCGGTCAAAGGTTCGAATCCTTTCGGGTGCGCCATTCTATCTTATTTCTTTTTCAATTAGCTTTAATCCTGCTTTTCGTTTCTAAAGTAAACGCATTAACTGTTTCAAGTGTCATCGCCTTTCTTCGAATAAAAAGAAAGGAGGTACAGTTTCTATGGACATTTTTATTGACCGTGAAACCGCCCTCCTTATCGTGCCACTTATTGGCTTTTAGTGTTTCGCTGCACGACTGCCGTGGCAATGTTTGTATTTTTTACCTGAACCACATGGACAAGGTT
>ERZ772764.881-NODE-881-length-19818-cov-8.941456_pt1 | contig 19818 bp, 18 predicted proteins | sample MGYA00512163_ERZ772764 | MGnify/ENA primary metagenome ERZ772764 (study PRJEB29015, sample SAMEA2737903) | human oral metagenome | biome: human oral; feature: human-associated habitat; material: dental | place: China | collected 2094 ... | reverse complement strand
TCGGCTGACCGGGATTGGCGATTGTCGCCTGACTGGATGTGGCTAAACTCTTCCGGCGCTAACACCAAGGAGCTCACAGTGGCCTACGGGAGGATCTTCACACGGACGAGCCTCTACCAGTACGTCCGCTTCTACCGGATGTTCCCGAAGATTGTCCACGTGGCAAGTGGGCAATCTCGAATCCTGCTCACGTGGACGCACTACCGAAAGCTCCTGCGCGTGGAGGACCCTGAGGTGCACGCCTGGTACGAGCGGGAGGCAGCCGACCAGGGCTGGAACGTGGGGGTGCTTTCGCGAAACATCTCCAGCCAGTACTGCGAGCTCATGCTCTCGAACCACGTGGAGCCCCCGCACGGGAAGGCAATTGTGCCGAGCGCGGCCGCCACGTGTCAGTCATACGCGTTGCGCATCAGCAGCATTCACCGCAACATCCTCCACCTGCTTGCTGTCTACGTGCGTGGCCCCTTCTAAATGAACCTCCCGTTCCATCTGCCGCGATGCCACTGATGGGCAAGACGGAGCAACTTGGTTGTATCATGTATTCACAATTATTACATTCTAACTATTGTATCCGAGCTGGGCCATGAAGCGTTCCGGGCTCGTCGAGGGCGGGGCCGGCGAGGCGCAGATCCAGGGGTTCCTGGCCAAGGGCGACCAGACGGCAAACACCTTCCGTGTACCCAGGAACCTCAAGGAGGCAGCTTCCGAGGCCGCGAGGCTGAGGGACGTCAGTTTCTCCGCCTTCCTGTGCTCGTGCGTGATCGACGAGCTCACCTCCGGGAAGCGCATGGCACGAAAGAGAGGCAGCTGATGTCGGCTGATCCTAAGCACATCGACAAGACGGACGGCACCGGCTACCTTGACCAGGCCGCTAAGGTCGTGCGCAACGCGAGGAGCGCGGCGGCCCGCTCTGTGAACCTCGCCATGGTCTATACCTATTTCGAGGTCGGCCGCATCGTGGTCGAGGAGGAGCAAGCCAGCGCTGCCCGGACGGAGTATGGCGGACAAGTGCTCACGCTGGTCTCAGAGCACCTCACAGCCGAGTTCGGACGTGGCTTCTCCAGAACAAACGTGGCGCAGATGCGCCAGTTCTACCGTGTCTACGCGCACGATGAGATTGTTCAGACGGTGTCTGAACAATTCGGAAGTAAGCCCCCATCCAAGACGACTAGCAGAAAGTTCTTCCTGAGCTGGTCACACTACCTCAGACTCATGCGCATCGAGGATGCGGGCAAGCGGCACTTCTACGAGATCGAGGCGACGCGGGGCAGCTGGAGCGTGAGGGAGCTGCAACGGCAGCTCGACAGCAGCCTGTACGAGCGCCTCGCGCTCAGTCGTGACAAGGACGGCGTGCGACGCCTGGCCGTGGGCGGCCAGATCGTGAAGACCCCCGTCGACGCGATCAAGGATCCCTACGTGCTGGAGTTTCTCGGACTCAAGGAGGAGGCGAGCTATTCGGAGAGCGACCTGGAGACGCGCATCATCAACCACCTGCAAGAGTTCCTCCTTGAGTTGGGGCGCGGATACGCCTTCGTGGGCAGGCAGCAGCGCTTCACCTACGAGGAGGACCACTTCAAGGTAGACCTCGTGTTCTACAACCGGCTCCTGCGCTGTTTCGTGCTCTTCGACCTGAAGCTTGGCAAGCTCACGCACCAGGACATCGGGCAGATACAGATGTACGTGCACCACTACGACCGTGACAAGTCGCTGGAGCGGTACGCCTGTGGGTTCATCCACCTTGGCGACCCCGGGGGAGGTCTTCCGCATGAAGTTCGACGTCATCATCGGCGACCCGCCCTACAAGCTGAGCGACGGCGGCAACGACGCCTCCGCGATGCCCACCTACCAGAAGTTCGTCGAGCAGGCAAAGAAGCTCGACCTGCGGCCCTTCGTCATGGTCGCCCCGTCGCGCTCGTTCTTTGGCGGGCGCGGGCTTGACGCACGCCGCTCCGGGATGCCCCACGACCGGTGCATCAGGAAGCTCGTGGGCTACGGGGAAGCAGGCGAGCGCCTCCCCGGCGCGGACCTGTCCGGCGGTGTCTCCTACCTCCTCTGGGAGCGGGACTACGACGGCAACCGCACCGTCGTGAACATGAGCCATGGCAAGGGCAGCGAGCGCCAGCGCGGACAAGACGTGAACACGGGCAACGAGATAGACGAGGGCGACCTGCCCATCGTGACCCGGTTCTACCTCTACCTCTCGGGCACGCCCTTCCGGGCCCTCAACTCCGGAGAGTTCATCGAAGAGCAGATTTACAACTGGACCTACTCCGACGAGCAGTCGGCCAAGGAGGCCTGGCCCTCCGAGCACCCCGGCAAGCCAAACCCCTACGAGGCGCTGCCCCGCATGGTGATGCTCACCTACCAGATGCCCGACGAGATCCGCAAGGTGGACGAGAATGCGGGGCCCGAGGAGAAGGTGAGCGAGTTCATCAACTTCCTGTCGGTACTGGCCTACGACGGGAGCGCCATGCGACCGGTGAGCGCGACCGACATCCTGGACATCGCCATGGCCGGAACCCCGGCGACGCTCCTGGCTCGACGCTGGGAGAGCGCGCTGCTCGTGAACGTGGACAACGACACCCTGCGGCGCATCCTCGACAACGAGGACGCCATGCGGGCGCTCATGAGCATCGAGGGCTTCCGAAACCTCAACGAGGATATCGAGACCATCATTACCCTGAGTTCCCGGCACCTCCTTAGCCCACAACCGGCAGCCTGATGGTGTCCCGGCCTGGCCCAGGGCGCGCCATCAGCGAGGCCCTCTGCCCAAACTGCGCCTTTCCGTGCGCCCGGGCCCCAGGCCGAGGCCTGCGGGCCCCGGCGCAACCCCCCCGCAGGCTGGCGGGGGGTTGCTCGAGCGCGTTTGCCCAGTTGGGCCATTTTCCATAGTGCCCCGCAGGCTGGCGGGTGGTTTGGTCCCCCGCCTCCCGGGCAACGACGTGACGGAAAGGCGCAGTCTGCGCTGTTTTGGTTCAATAAGAACTGAGCAAAAGGGACTGCGCAGTTCTTATGAAGCGTTCTACTCGGAAGGGCGGACCGGGCGTCGAGCGCAGCCAGGTCGCCTTGGGCCCAATCCCACCGGCCCAAGGAGGGCAGGCTCCTACCCACCCAGATAGGCCCTCCTCACGTCATCGTCGTGCAGCAAGTCGCCGCCGGTTCCCGTCTTTGAGATCGTGCCCGTCTCGAGGACGTAGCCACGGTCGGCGATCGAGAGCGCCATCGAGGCGTTTTGCTCCACGAGAAGGATCGTCGTGCCCTGTTGGTTGAGCTCCTTGATGATCGAGAAGATCTCATCGACCAGGATCGGGGCCAGGCCCATGGAGGGCTCGTCGAGCATCAGCAGCCTCGGCCTGCTCATGAGGGCACGCCCCATGGCAAGCATCTGCTGCTCACCACCTGACATCGTGCCCGCCGACTGTCCGGCCCTCTCCTTGAGGCGCGGAAAGTGCTTGTAGACTATCTCGAGCGTCTCGGCGTTCTCCGCCTCCGTTCGGGTGTAGCCGCCCATATCGAGGTTCTCGGCAACCGTGAGCTGCGTGAACACGCGCCTGCCCTCGGGGCAGAGCGCAATGCCCCTCTGGACTATCTTGTGGGGCCTCGTGCCCGTGAGATCCTCCCCCTGAAACTCAACCTGCCCGCTACTTGCCTTGTTAAGGCCTGCGATCGTATTCAGGGTGGTTGACTTTCCCGCACCGTTCGCTCCGATCAGGGTGACGATCTCACCCTCGTTGATCTCGAAGGATATGCCACGCACAGCCTTGATGGCGCCGTACGAGACGTGCAGGTCCCTGACGTTCAGCAGCGCTGCCACCTAGCTCACCCCCTGCTTGCCCAGGTAGGCCTCGATGACCTTCGGGTCCCTCTGGATCTCCTCGGGCGTGCCCTTGGCGATGATCCTGCCGTAGTCGAGCACACCGACGACCTCGCAGATCCCCATCACAAGACTCATGTCATGCTCTATCAGAAGGATCGCGATCTGAAACTCGTCGCGGATCTTCTGGATGTTGCCCATGAGCTCCTCGGTCTCGTTGGGGTTCATGCCGGCGGCAGGCTCGTCGAGCAGCAGCACCTTGGGATGGGTTGCTAAGGCCCGCAGGATCTCGAGCCTGCGCTGGGCGCCGTAGGGAAGCCTGCCTGCCCGCTCGGATGCGAGCTCGCGCATGCCAAAGATGTCGAGCAGCTCGAGGGCCCGCTCGTGGAACTGCCGCTCCTGCCTCCAGTGCTGTGGCAGACGCAGCATGTCCGTCAGAAGGTGCGTCGACATCGAGTTCGTGAGGCCCACGAGCACGTTTTCCTCCACCGTCATCTGGTCGAAGAGGCGGATGTTCTGGAAGGTGCGCGCGATGCCCATCTTGTTGACCTGCACCATCGACTTGCCGGCCGTGTCATACCCATCGAGCAGAACCGTGCCGCGCGTCGGCCTGTACACGTTGGTAAGCAGATTGAAGATCGTGGTCTTGCCGGCACCATTGGGACCGATGATGCCCGAGATCTCCGTGCGACCGAGGGCGATGGAGAAATTGTCAACCGCCGTCAGCCCGCCAAAGTCGATACCTAGGCGCTCTGCCTGCAGTATCGGCATGCTACCCAGATCACGCTCGGGAATGAGATTGGCCGTCTCCATCTGGACGAGGATGGGGCGCTTCCTCCTCCGCCTGGCTGTGCTCCCCGTGGCGTCTGCTGAGGCCGTGTCGCCGACCGCACTTTTGGCCGCACCCTTGGTGACGGAGTCAAGTGCCTCTCTTGCGGCATGCTTGAGCTTGGCGGTCGTGGCGGCTCCCATGCTAGGCATCGCCTTTCACCCCCTTGGCTGCAGTCCCATCCTTCCAGGGGAGCCTGCCTCCCATGACGTTTTCTATCCAGCGCGAGAGAGAGAAGTCATAGGCACCCAAGAGACCCTGCGGACGAAAGATCATGACCAGGATCAAGACGATGGCGTAGACGACCATACGGTAGTCCGCAAACGCGCGGAGTGCCTCAGGCAGTATGGTAAGCACCGTGGCCGAGATGGTGGAGCCGAGCATGGATCCCATACCGCCCAAGACCACCATAACCAGGATCTCGATCGACTTCATGAAGCCGAACTTGGCGGGCTCCATGACCCCGATGCAACCCGCGTAGAGCGCGCCGCCCACGCCCGCGAAGAAGGCCGAACTCACGAAGGCGAGCGTCTTGTAGTAGGTAACGTTGACGCCCGAGGCCTCTGCCGCGATCTCGTTGTCACGGATGGCCAGGATAGCCCTGCCGTGACGCGACTTCATCATGGTGTGGATCAAGAAGAGCGAGATGGCCACTACGACGAAGGTATTCATGAAGCTCGTGTAGCTTGGGATGCCCGTGAGGCCCTTGGCACCACCCGTTAGCTCGAAGCCCACGACGCCGTCGATGTTGAGCATGACGACGCGGATGATCTCGGCAAAGCCGAGCGTAATGATGGCCAGGTAGTCACCCTTGAGGCGCAGCGCCGGCACACCTATGATGATGCCAGCAACGGCGGCCATGACGCCACCAAAGAGGACGCCGCCCACGAAGAGGGCGCAAGCCGCAGGCGTGGCGGTCACGAAGTCCCTCATACCGACGCCAAGGACGGGCATGAGGCGCATGATGAGGATGGAGCAGGAGTAGCCTCCTATTGACATGAACCCGGCATGGCCGAGCGGCAGCTGTCCCAGATAGCCAGTCGCGACATTGAGCGAGACGGCCATGATGATGTAGATGCCCACCTGCTCGAGCACGCCGGTCTGATAGCGGGTGATGACAGCATTGCTGATCAAAAGCTGACCGAGCAGGATGGCACCTAAGGTCAGGAGCGCGTTGATCGCGTAGCGCGCCGGCATGGGAAGCCCCCTTTGCTTGACGCCCTTTGTGTCGCTGGCACCGGCCAGCGAGTCCTGCCTCTTGTCCACGTCCCTCTTTTCCATGGTCTTCTCCCTACACCTTCTCGTTCATCGTGCGACCGAGGATGCCTGTCGGCCGCACGATGAGCACGACGATAAGCAGGAGGAACACGATGGCGTCCTTCCAGACCGAAAGACCGATGGCCGAGACAAAGACCTCGGCGAAGCCGACGAGAAAGCCGCCGATGACCGCTCCGGGAATGGACCCGATGCCGCCGAGCACTGCGGCAACGAAGGCCTTGGTACCCAGCATGACACCCATGGTGGGCGAGACCTGCGTGTAGGCCATGGCATAGAGCACCGAGCCGATGCCTGCGAGCGCGGAGCCCAACGCGAAGGTGAACGAGATCGTGGTGTTCACGTTGATGCCCATGAGGCGAGCGGCGCCCATGTCCTCCGACACGGCCCTCATGGCCTTGCCGAGCTTCGTCTTCTGGACCAGAAGGGCCAGACCAGCCGTTGCGGCGATCGTCACGACGACGGTCAGGATCGATATGGGCGAGACGCTGACGCCCAAGAGATCGAGCGGGCGAAGGTCGAAGTACGGCGGCACCACCTTCGCGTCGGCCCCAAACATGAGCTGTGCACCGTTCTCCAAGAAGTACGAGACGCCGATAGCCGTGATGAGGATAGAGAGCCTGGGGGCGCTACGCAGGGGTGCGTACGCGACCTTGTCGATCAAGACGCCCAGCAACGTGCAGCCCACAATCGAGAGGATGATGGCGAGGGCAGGGTGAAGTCCCAGCTGCGCCATCACAACCCAGGAGATGTAGCCACCGATCATGATGATGTCGCCGTGGGCGAAGTTGAGCAGCAGGATGATGCCATACACCATCGTATAGCCGAGGGCGACGAGCGCATAGATACTGCCGAGCTGCAGGCCGTTCAGCAGCTGCGTCAGAATCGTCATGAACAACACTTCCTCTCTCGTACGCCGATGCGGGCGCGACACGCGCAGGAAACGCAACAGACAAGCTCAAGGCGCCAGAGGCGACTGCCCCAGCGCCTTGTCTGCTTGTGGCTGTGGGCCGCTTCCTACTTCGCTTCTATAGAACTGAATACCTTTTGTGATCCACCTTCGAAGGTGATGATCAGGGTCGGCTTCACGGGATCTCCCGAACCCTCGTACCTGATGGTCCCCGTGACGCCCTCGACGCTCCCGGCCTTCACGGCATCAATGATGGCCTGCTTGTAGTCCTCGGTGCCCGCCTTCGCCTTGCCCTCGGTCTCGACGGTCTTGATGGCCTGGCAGAGCACCATGGCGGCATCATAGCCGAGCGCGCTGAAGTTACCGGGCGTCTCGCCGTTGTGGGCCGCCTTGAAGTCAGAGATGAACTTCCGGACCTTCTCGTCGGGGTTCTCGGCGACGAAGGAGCAGTCATAGAAGCAACCCTCGAGGTCGCTGGCACTGGCGTACTCCTCGTCACCGCCCACGATGTTGGACCAGCCGTCCGCCCCAAGGATGGGTCCCTTGTAGCCAAGCTGGCGGGCCTGGGTCACGATGTTGCCGTCGTCCTTGTAGTAGTTAGGCGAGAGAATCGCGTCGGGCTTGGTGGCGATGATGGTCGTGAGCTGCCCTTTGAAGTCGACGTCACCGTCGGCATATCCTTGCTGGGTGGTGACGGTGATGCCGTTGGCCTGGGCCTTCTCGACAAAGGCGTCATTGACGCCCTTCTCGTAGGCCCCGCCGGAGTTATAGATGGTACCTACCGCCTTGTAGCCTCGCTCGGCTGCGAAGTCTGCCAGGAGCTTACCCTGGTAGGGATCGGTGATGCAGGCGCGAAACGCGTTGGGTCCGTAGGTGATGAAGTCCGCAGCCGTCGCAGAGGCCGAGACGATCGGCATGTTGTCATTGACGGAGGTCTGGGCGATCGCAACCGAGGGCGCAGATGTCACGTCACCGATGATGCCGACGACACCGTCCTCGACCATCTTGTTGTAGACGTTCTTTGCCTCGGTGGCGTTGCCCTTCTCGTCTTGGGCGTCGAGCTCGATCTTCTTGCCGTTGGCGCCTCCCTCGTCATTGAACTTCGAGACATAGAGCTCTGCACCCGCGCGGACGGCAAGACCGTACTGGGCGACGTCGCCCGTGTAGGGTCCCATGATGCCGACCTTGATGGTGTCGGAGTTAGCTCCGGAGCCCGACGACGATCCACACCCAGAAAGAATGGATGCGCCACCTATGCCAGCAGCTATGCCGCCGAGCTTGACAAACGTACGCCTATTGAATGTGTGAGCCATCTCGTCCTCCCTGAAAGATAGGTCACCGATCACATTTCTGCCAGTGACTGACATCCTATACCATATCCATTTCCTTCAGTTCTGTATTGGTTTACTGCTGAGATGTAGTGTATTCGTAACACTCTCATTGCTACCCGCCTACCCGCGTGACGCACGACACCCTCTGTGACTGCGCGTGCGCAGCGCACATAGCGCACGCGCAAGGGCATATCCGATGCAAACCCCCGCAAGATCGATGAACACGTCTCTCACAGACCCCTCGCGTCCCGGCACGAACAGCTGGATCGTCTCGTCCACGATGGGTGTCATCACCATGACGACACGCGATGACAGCCAGAGCCGTCTTTCTGGTCGCACTCCGGGCTGGCTGCGGCACAGAAAAAAGGCCAGGACCCCCAGCATCGCGTACTCCGAAACATGTGCGCATTTCCTCACGACGAAGGTCGCGAGTGCGATGTCTGAGAGCCCCAGCCTTTGGAGGAGGGGCAGTGCGAACAATACGAAACGCGTGCTCTCGTTGGCGGAGTCCGTGCCATTCATGAGCGAATGAGCCCAGATGAAACAGACCCACAGTGCCACGAGGATAGCTCTATACAGCAGCCTCCTATGCTGCCACACGAGTGGCCATGTGCTTGGGCTTGCGAACGTCCTCGCCGCCGCTGCGGTGGTCTGCGGTCGGTGTGGTGGGAGCAGGTACCTGAGAGGATGTTCCCACATTGGTCCTCACGGCTGCCGCAGGACGGGTCCCGCCTCCCATCTGAGGAGATACGGCGGGCGCTTGCCTTGCCTGCCTCGCGCCGTTGGTGGGCGTACCGCCGGGCGTGCCCGGCAGACCGGACGGAGCCGAAGGCGTCACAGCTCTGGCCGGGACAGCCGCCGGTGAGGCCGTCACAGACGGACGTACAGCGGCCACAGACGAGCTTGCGGCTGCGGCAACAGGAGTGGATGCGCCGAGCGCCGGGCCCGCAGACACGGGAGCAGAGACGGTCGGACGCGCGACGGGGGCCGCATGGGCTCCCTGGTACGCCTCCTCGACAGCTGCGTCCTCCTCATCCACCGCGACCAGCATCCTCTGAAGCCTCATGAGGTCAATGGACGTCATGCCTGCCTCATGCTGCTTGGCCTTGTTCTTGATGTGGTGGGTTGCCGTGGAGATCGACACGTAGGCCACAACCGCAACTGCTGCGGCGATGATCGGAAGCAGCGCGCTTATATCCTCAGAGGAGAGGCCCGCTGTCGATTCGGCCATGGTAATACGGGGAGCCAGAGCCGATGCAAAGCTGGCGGCCCCTATGGCTAACGCCATACCTTTCACTAGTTCCTTCTTCATCTGCTACCTCCATTGCTGCCAATCGTTTCCGCACTCCATATAGGAACACCCATGCCGGGCAACAACATAAGACGGATGGCTGTGGTAGCTCTGTCTTGCAACGGCCTACTTCGTCTTATCTGCATGCACCGTCATCTAAAAATGAGTGATCCTATCCCTCATTTGCTTTACCCTAGCACGTTCTCGAAAGAATGTAAATAAGAAATAGTACAGTTTCTAAATTTTTTTCTAAATACTCGGCATGCACCATGCAAGGTCCACAAACGGACCTGTCGAAGACCAAGAGGCGTGCGAGCCTCTCGGTAAGCTCTACGTTAGGCGTCCCGTCAGGCATCAAGCGCCCGACAGGACGCCGATGGATGATCTGTTGTTAGTGAGCAGCCTGACATAGGCACTGGTATCCATCACATGGGGCTTGGCGTCCGCCTCATGGGAGCGTATGGGCAGGGTCCTGGAGAGCGTTGAGCCGACGTTGTGCTTCGCCCCCCTCCTGCCGGCCGGCCGCCTCGCATGACGTGGCGCCGACGCATCAAAGGGACGGGACGACTGATAGTTGAGCGTGATCGTCTCGTCCATGGCGGCAAGGGCCGCCTCCCATATGTCCTCGTGATCGAGATCGCTGGCCACGCGCTTGGCCGGATAGATTCCCTGGTTGACCTCAGGCACCCGCCTGGCGATGATTCGCGACCTCGCGCGGGCACGGGCCGCTGATGCCCGCTGCCCGCCAGGCCCAAAGGCAGTGCCGACCCGCAGCCCGCCACCTACCTTCGCTGCCCAAGACGGGAGTCCAAGCTGGCCCTTCTCGTACAGCTGCGACGTAGCCCCGCCCCTTGTGTCGCCTGTGCCTCGCGCTGTGACGCCCAGCCGCCTCGCAATGATATCCGCTCTCGAACCTTGTTCTCTCATCTGCGCCGCACCTCCAATGTCCGCCACTTCACGGGCACGCACAGAGGCGACGTCTTCCGTAGCTACGGTTACACTACTCCCATGGGAGGTCTGCGTAAGGCGGCGGGGTACGTGTTATCTGCAAGTGCCGTCCAGCCCTTAAGGATGAGATCCAAGATGGGCTGCTTTGTATGATAACACGGACCCCGACAAAAGCAAGTGAGACAAGGCGCACGCCGCCGCCGGCGGGTGCGCCCAAAAGGATGCGGGAAGGATGTGGCTGCGCGGGAGCTCAGGCGATGTACTCGTCAGGCGATGTACTCGTTGCTCTGCTGTGCCTTCTTGGCGGAGCGGATAAGGAACTCCTCGTTGTCGCTGGTCGCCCTGAGGCCCTTGACCAGTACCGAGGCAGCACGCTCAACGTTATTCATGTTGGCGAGCACGCGGCGTATGCCCCATACGAAGGGCTGGATCTCGGACCTGATGAGCAGCTCCTCGTTTCGCGTACCCGACGCGACCGGGTCGATGGCAGGGAAGATGCGCCGGTCGGCAAGGTCGCGATCGAGCTTGAGCTCCATGTTGCCAGTGCCCTTGAACTCCTCGAAGATGACCTCATCCATCTTGGACCCGGTGTCGACGAGCGCCGAGGCGATGATGGTAAGAGACCCTCCACCCTCGATGTTACGCGCCGCGCCCAAGAACTTCTTGGGCGGATAGAGCGCCGCTGAGTCGACGCCACCAGAGAGGATACGGCCACTGGGAGGCTGGGCCAGATTGTAGGCGCGAGCAAGACGCGTGATGGAGTCGAGCACCACGACGACGTCCTCCCCCAGTTCCACAAGACGCTTCGCGTGCTCGATGACGAGCTCGGAGACGGCCGTGTGATTTGACGCGGGCATGTCGAAGGTCGAGGCGACGACCTCGCCCTTGATGGAGCGCTCCATGTCGGTGACCTCCTCGGGACGCTCATCGACGAGCAGGCAGAGGAGGTGCACCTCGGGGTTGTTCGAGGCGATGGACTGGCAGATCCGCTTGAGCACGGTGGTCTTGCCAGCCTTCGGGGGGCTCACGATAAGACCGCGCTGACCTTTGCCGATGGGGGCTACGAGATCGATGGCCCTTCCCGTTATGGAATCCTTGCCGCATTCCATGACAAGACGCTGGTTGGGAAAGATGGGCGTGAGGTCACGGAAGCGCGGACGCTGCCTCAGCTCGTCGAGAGGGCGACCGTTGACCGTCTCGACCTTCTGAAGGGGTGGATACTTGCTGTTGTTGGAGCGGGCCGGACCAACCGATCCCTTGATCCTGTCACCGGGTCGCAGCCCGTACTGGCGGATGAGCTGCTGGTGCACGAAGGCGTCGTCATCACCCGTCATGTAGTTGCCGGTACGCAGGAAGGCGTAACCCTCGTTCTGGACGTCCAACACGCCCTCGACCGGCCTGAAGCCCTCTGCACGTGCGGCGGCCTCATAGATGGTCTCCACGAGCGCCGCCTTCTTGAGGCCCACATACTCGACACCAAGTTGGGCCGCCTTGCTCCTGAGCTCAGCCACCCTCATGGACGCGAGCTCCTCGCGAGAGAGGCTGGGCTCAAAGCTCTGTTCCTGCTGGTTACGACGGTTTCGGCGGTTGCGGCGGCTCCCACGCTGGTTACCGCTAGCGTTGCCGTTTGTGTTGGCATTGGTGTTTGCGCTACCGTTGGCGTTATTGCTGGGACCGCCGCCCGCAGCTGTGTCGTCCTTGCGCTCACGCCTGCCGCGCCTCTGACGTCCTCCCTCGCCTCTCTCGTCCTGGGACTGGGGCTGCCCCTCCTCCAGAGAAGCCTGCCGGGAAACGTCATGGGCGTCAACACCAGCCTCGCTGACCTGTGCCCCATCGTCCTGCTCAAAGGCAGGAGCGCTCGCCCTCTTCTTGCGGTGCCTCTTGGGTGCTGCCTCGGCTACGTTCGCGTCGGCCTCGGCAAGGGTGGCTACCGGCGGCTCATGGATGACCGCAGATGCTTGCGTCGCCTCCTGCGTCACCCTAGTCATCGCGTTGACATCCAAGGTGACCTGCTCGCCTTCGCCTTTGACCTTACGGGGGCGACCACGGCGCCGCTTCGGCACTGGCTTTGCTACCTCAACCTCGGCCGAGGCGCTCTGTTCCGATTCGCTTACACCGCCATCGGTTGCGGCTGGCGCCGGATGAGCCGCGCTGACCTCGCTCCCAGCGGCCACCGGAGCAACGATCCCGGGAAATAGCATGCTGTCCTGACCGGCAGGCTGTCCGGATGACTCAAACTCCCGCGACTGCTGCATCTCGCTTGTGCCTTCTTCTGCCATGTAGTCCTTCCCTACCTTCTATGAAAGCCGAACTGCAAATCTCAACACTGTCCGCCCAAGGCTCGAGACGCTTCTCCTGCACACCGTGACATCTCGGCTCGCGCCCCCTCAGGGGCCGGCGAGAATGTCTTGTGTACTGTGCGAGAAGCAAAGGATTTCCTGAGGGCCGTACCCTTGCGGCCCCAACATTTCCAAGAGTATACCAATGACTGCGCCCGCGCAAGACGCAAAAGTCGCTCCCTGCAGCCGCGAAATGAACCCACCTTCTCCAGGTGGGTGCCCTCATCGCAGGTTCCAGCTTCCTCAACAACGGAGGATACCTGTACTGATAACGATATGCAGGCTCCCTCAAAACGCTTGTCGGTTCACCCAGTTGTTGCCGCAGGGAGGCGACAACTCCACTATACGTGAGCCAGACACCAATACCAGTCTTGACTTGCACTCATTAATGTTCAAGACTAGAGGGTAGTGATTTTTTCATCAGCACCTGCTCGGGTCAGACGCTTACAGATCACATACTAAGGGGACGTGCCCTCATATGCCAAGATCGTGGTTAATCCACCTCTGCCTGTTTTTTGCGGCGCTCGTGACAACACTTCTGGTCACGCCCCTCGCAAAGAGGGTTGCCTGGACACTGGGGGCGGTTGACAGGCCGGGCGCTAGACGCATCAACAGGAAGACGGTTCCACGTATGGGCGGCATCGCCGTGTTCATGGGCATCGTGGCGGCCTTCCTCACACAGTATCTAGGCACGATCTTTCTTGGCTGGCCGACGGTGTTTGCCCCCGCTCCGCACTTCTCTAGCATGGACTACCACAGGATCGCCCTGGGCCTTGTCACCATCTTCCTCACGGGAGCCCTCGATGACGTCTTCCAGCTCACGCCCTGGCAGAAGCTCCTTGGGCAGCTCGTCTCGGCAGGCATCGCCGTCTCGGGTGGGCTTGTCATCGGGACGATCGTGAACCCCTTCACGGAGGGTCCCCTGTTCTTGGGTTGGCTTGCCTACCCCATCACGGTCATCTACCTCGTTGCCTACGTCAACATCTTCAACCTCATCGATGGCTTGGACGGTCTGGCGACCGGCATCGCAGGTATCGCCGCGATGACGATGTTCATCCTCTCCGTTCTTGCGGGCAGACACGACTCTGCCGCCTTGGCCATAGCCCTCGTGGGTGCAGCGATCGGCTTTCTCTTCTACAACTTCAACCCCGCCTCGATTTTTCTGGGCGACTCGGGCTCGCTGCTTCTGGGCTACGTGCTGGGCGTGGTCTCTCTGCTCTCGGTCACGCGCGTGGCGGGCCTCACCACCATCATCGTCCCCTTGGTCGTGGCAGCGGTACCCATCATCGACACCTTCTCGGCCATCGTCAGGCGAAGTCGCGCCCATGTGAGCATAGGGCAGGCGGACCGTGGGCACATTCATCATCGTCTTATCGACGAGGGATTTAATCAAAGACAGGCCGTGCTGCTCATCTATGGGTGGACGGCGTTTTTGTGCCTTGGCACCTTCGTGATGACCCAGGTGGCCATTCTGCCTCGTATCGCCATCTTCTTCGTGCTCCTCGTGGTGTCGGCCATCCTCGCCAACCAACTCCACCTCTTCAAGCCGGTGCTCCTGCACCACACCAATCCGAAGACGGGCGACGACGAGCTCGTAGACCAGGACAGCCCCGACTTCGAGGAGGCAGAGGAGGAATTTGAGGAGGAGAGGGCCGGAAGGCGTCACCTGCCGTAGGGGGCGAGGCGTATGGCGCGACGTCGGTGGCGGGACGGCGGCAGGTGGGCGTCAACTTATCCCAAGATGTTGCCAAATGTGACACTATGACCTGAGTCCCACCGCATCTTTCCGTGAGGATCCGTACCCAGAATGCGCCTTTCCGTCACGTCACCGCCCGAAAGGGTCGCGGGGAAACCGCCCCCCAGATTGCGGGGTACCGTGTTTTGGGAATCAACTGGGCAAACGTGCCCGGAAAGGTACCCGCCAAGCTGCGGGGCGGTTTGTGCCAGGGTACGCAAACCTCGGCCTGGGGCCTAGCCTCACGGAAAGACACACTTTGGAGTTCAAAGAGAAAGAGGCGTAGAAGGTGTCGCTTGCTGTAGACACACAGCACAGTTCCCAGCCAGAAACCAGAGTCCCCTGCAACGAGCAAGGTCCAGCGGCTAGCCCCAGAGACTCAGCGCAGGCAAGCTGGAGACTCAACCATTGACTGCTTCCTCGTGATCGTCCCTGCGACGAAGGAGAAGCCCTGATCCGATGCTCAGTATGCCGAGGGAAAACGGGAGGGCAGCAGGCATGGAGGAAGATGGGTCATCCATCTGAGGCAGGAGGCTCTTCTCTGAATTGCCGCCCGTTGCCTTTTTGCGATCGGTAATGCCATCGGAGGCAGGGGTGGGGTCAGGATCCCGGTCAGCGTCATCACCTTGATTGCCAGCGCCGCTGCTGACAAACCTGTTGCGAACGCCCTCGCCCTCCGCATCGTTTGAGCCCGCAGCACCGTTGCCGCTCGAGTTCATCTGAGACAGTGTGCCTCTGCCTCTAGGTGCACCATTCCCGGCCCCAGATGTGCCCTCCCCTGGACTTGCGGGGACAGAGGGACCGTTTCCATCAGGTGTGGGGGCATCAGGCGTGGAAGCATCTGTCGAGCAGGAACTCTTGTCTGGTGTCGAGGGGGTCTTCGAGGCGTTATCGCCAGCATCTCCCCCACTCCCCTTGCCCTGGTCGCTAGTACCACTGCCATTCTCAGGGGCATTGCCGCCCGTATTAACCGGACCCAAAGCGGCGATGAAGCCCGAACGGTCTCCTGTCAACTTGTCAAGGGCAGACTGATCAGGCAGACCTCCTTGGTGATTCACAGAGGTCTCGACAGAGGTTAGCGACTGTGCGGCACATTCCACAATGTGCCTCTCCAGTACATTCAAGTCCTTTTCCTCGAAGTAGCCCGCATTCTGGATGTGTTTCAGGGACTCAACGGCACTGGCAGTGCTCCCCGAGAGGCCAAGAGAGTACATACGATACGTCGAGGTCATGGACTGGGCCTGTCGCTGGGCGGAGTCACCGGTGACAGACATGCCATTCGATATGGTCACGATACTCTTGACGTATACGTCGGATGGGACGCTCTCGAGACGCCTTGCCGTGGCATCGACGTTCTGAAGGCCTGCACCTGCGTTCACACCAGCGTTCCCACCACTACTCATCCGCGTGTCGACGAAAGACTTCACGTCATCAAACTTACCTGTGAAAGGAAGGACAGCATTTGAGCGACCACAGCAAACGATCGCGACCCTTGCCTTCGCATCGGACTCGAGAATCCCCTTGCCAATCCTCTTCGCGGCCTCCTTGAGGCTCTCCCTCGAGCGTGGTGCCATGCTCGCAGAGTCATCCAACAGGAGCACGACGGCGTTGTGCGCGCCGGGCTGAGCCTTTGTGTCACGTCCCTGGGCACATGCCTGTGAGGGAAGTGTGGCACCGCACGTCAAAGCGAGCACGATGGACACCGAGAGGGCGCCGAACATCTTGCGAAGAGCGAAGAGCTTACCTTTCACTGAGATCCTCCGTTATCGACCGATATCAACCACGCGACTGACTATATTAACTGAATAGAAGCTTAGTTATTAGGATTCAGCGATGAGCACGAGAGAAACACAAAGTCCAAGCCTCCCTCTGGCCTCTCCCCTATCTTGCCACGAACAGAGCGGCCCGCGTCCCGTGAGCAAAAGGCTTTGGGGACGCGGGCACATGGTACGTCAGTGAGGACAGCGAACCTCAAGTTGTAGGCGAGAGGGGCTTAGCCATCGACCCCACCTGAGTCGGCATCGCCACGCCTGCGTCTGAGCACGATGCCGAGTACGGTGGCAAGAGCACCAAGGACAGCGAGCGGAAGGACCATGAAGAGCGGCGAGGAGTCACCCGTCTTCGGCAGGTCGCCACCACCTCTCTCAGGCTGGACGTCCGACACCCTCGCGGACCCCGCGTTGCCATTAAACGTGGATGACACCTTTGATCCTTGGTCTGTGGGTCCCGGAGTCCCGTCATCACCCTTGTTCTGCTTATTATCATCCTTACCCTGCTTGGCTCCCTGTGCGCTGCTACCGATGGCCTTCTCGAAGATACCGTCGCCGTCCTCGTCGATCGAGGCCGTGATGTCGGTGCCGTCTGAGCTAATCTGGACCTCGGTGGCATCCCCGTCAAGCGCGATGCTCTTCGTCACGTCATCGCCGCTAGCCTCAGCCGTGGCCCCTTTGAGGGAGTCCGCCTTGATGACATAGCCGCCCTCGGTCTTTCGCAGTTCGACGTCGCCACCATCGGTGCCCTTGACACCAAACGTGTAGAGATCCCCCGTCGCACTGTCCAGCGTGGAGGTGAGCTTGTACGAACCCGTATTGTGCGCAAGCTTGACAGTCCCGCCACGCTCGAAGGAGGCGGACTCGGCACCAGCGGACTGCACCAAGAGGAACGCGTCGGGATACTTGAGCGAGTAATCATACGCATCCGGGGAGCTGACGCTGTAGTCTTCCTTGTTGTCGGGAAGGACTATGTTCAGAGGTGACTCCGAATCCACCCCATCACGATCCCCGCATCTTATCAGGTCACTCTTACCCTCTGCAACCTCAGATATGTCCCAAGTTCCATCTTCACTTTCACTTTGTGTATGAGCGCCATCTTTGCGTTGTATTTAAGCTGATCCGACGCGAGGGCAGCCCCATGCCCTGCCATACAAAAAGCCCCCGTGACACACTCGTGTCACGGGGGCTTCGCCACGGACGCCTGGGGCGCCCACATAATCGCAGGGCGAGCTGCTTACTCGGCCTCGTCGAGGGCCTTCTTCGCCACCGTAGCGAGATCGGCGAACGCGGCGTCGTCCTCATAGGCGATCTGAGCGAGGACCTTGCGGTCGAGCTCGACGCCCGCAAGTTTCAGGCCATGCATGAACCTGCTGTACGAGAGCTCGTTCATGCGGGCGGCAGCGTTGATACGCTGGATCCACAGGGCGCGGATGTCGCGCTTCTTGTTGCGACGGTCACGGTAGGCATACTGCCCAGAGTGCTGGACCTGCTCCTTCATGCCACGGAAGGTGCGGGAGCGGGCGCCATAATACCCCTTGGAGCGCTCGACTAGGGTCTGGCGCTTCTTGCGACCGGCAACTGCGCGCTTGACACGTGCCATATCTCATCAACTCCTTGGTGTTTCTCAAAAGAGCGTGCGCATGCGCAGCTCGTGCTCTAGTGCTTGCTTCCTATACGCTGCGAGACAACCTTGGCGTCTCCTGGGGTGAGCTCGGCTTCCTTACGAAAGCCCCGGATGCGCTTCTGAGACTTCTTGGTAAGGATATGGCTCTTGAACGCCTTCGCGCGCATGATCTTGCCTGTGCCGGTCCGACGGAAGCGCTTTGCCGAACCTTTGTGCGTCTTCATCTTGGGCATGCTTAGCTCTCCTTCTCGCTCTCGGCGTCGCCCTTGGGCCCCTTCTCGCTAAAGGCTCCCTTGATGGGGGCGACGAGCATGTGCATATTGCGACCCTCCATCTTAGGCTGCTGCTCGACCGTCGCATAGGGCGCGAGGTCCTCGGCCAACCTATCGAGCACCATCCTGCCCTGCTCGGGATGGGCCATCTCGCGACCGCGAAACATGATGGTGATCTTGACCCGCGCGCCCCTCTTGAGGAAGCGCATGACATGGTTCTTCTTCGTGGTGTAATCACCCACATCGATCTTGGGACGAAACTTCATCTCCTTGACCTCGACCCTGATCTGCTTCTTGCGGGCGGCCTTGGCCTTACGGTCCTGCTCGTACCTGTACTTGCGGTAATCCATCACCTTGCAGACGGGTGGATCCGCGTTGGGGGCGATCTCCACGAGGTCGAGGCCCTGATCACTCGCGACGCGCAATGCGTCGCTTAGGCCAAAGAGACCCAGCTGAGAGCCATCGACACCAATGAGGCGGCACGTGCGTGCGGTAATCTCGCGGTTGATGCGAGGTCCATCGTTCTTGGCTATCTTCTACACCTTCCCTTCCTCGCGACGTTCCCGTCGCATTTGCGTGCTGACGCGCGCCGGATCCCTTGCATAAAAAAGCTCCCGACGCAGATAGCGTCTAGGAGACAAGATCCACCAAGGCAGAAGGGAACTCTGTTGTCTGACCAGACGGCTACCGTGCGGCGCCATGTAGGTGGGGGCCCAACACCGACCCCGCTTTCCAAATGCATGCCTATCTTAGGCATGCGAGAGCGGCCACGCAAGGGCAAAGCCTGCCCTTGCCTGCCTCCTGTCCAGAAATACGCAAAGCGACCACGACTTGATAGACGCGCCCTTGAGCTGAGGTCTGCGGGTGCGGCGCAGGGTGAGGACGAAAGCCCAAAGCTACACTCCAAGCAGGCCGTACGCCCCCGCACTCACCCAGAAGACCACCTGCAGCACCAGTGAGGCCCCAAGCAGTGACCAAACCGCCTTTCTCCCGCCGTCCTTCCCATCGAGCTGCGCCACGAAGTAGGCTGCAGGAAGCGCCACAGGCACAATGTAGCGAAAGTTAGACGAGCACGAGAAAGGCTCGCTCAGCGATAAGTAGACAAGTCCCAGCACGTAGCTAAAAAACACGACGCCCATGAAGATTGTGCCCGCCTTGACGCCAAACGTTTTCGATCGTAGGTTGATCGTGGCGCGCAAGATGCCTACGAACACGGCGATGGTAAGGAGCGCGCCTATGAGCAGAAGCACCATGCCCACGCAAACAAGGTGGGGCTCATCCGGCGCAAACTCATCGAACGTCGCGCCCTTGAGCGCAATGAGGGGAATGCTGTACTCACTCATCAGGTGCAAGAAAGGGTCAAAGCCCCCACTCCACCAAGGTAGCAGCCTCTGGGCCAGGCTATAGGCCGAGCGGTTCATGGGACTTGCAGGGTCCACCTTCTGGAGGTAGCCGAAGGGCATGCCAAAGCGCAGGTAGGCGTAGACGTGCCACCAGCCCCCGAGCACCGCGGCGGGGACAAGCACGGCTGCGACCTGCAGCGCGAGGCGTGCCGCAGAAGGCCTGCCCTCGCGGTGTACAAGGCGAAGGATAAAGGTGACCAGGGCGGGCAGAAGCAGCAGGGCGGCCGTCGTCTTGGTCATGAGCGCGAGGCCGAGGCAGACGCCGGCACGAAGCG
>ERZ772764.880-NODE-880-length-19897-cov-12.759097_pt1 | contig 19897 bp, 20 predicted proteins | sample MGYA00512163_ERZ772764 | MGnify/ENA primary metagenome ERZ772764 (study PRJEB29015, sample SAMEA2737903) | human oral metagenome | biome: human oral; feature: human-associated habitat; material: dental | place: China | collected 2094 ... | reverse complement strand
TTCTTCTGGATGATATACAGTTTTTTGAAAAGGTTTTCGGAAAAGGTGGAGGAACAATTGAAGAGGAGTTTTTTCATACATTCAACAAACTGCAGGAACTTGGAAAACAGATAATAATGATAAGTGACAGATATCCGAAGGATATAAAAAATCTTTCCAAAAGGATGGAATCAAGGTTTCTGTCGGGTCTTTCAGTGGAAATGCAGCAGCCGGGCTTTGAAACAAGGGTGGCGATTCTAAAAAATTATGCGGTTGTAAGAAATATTGAAATTGATGATAATATACTTGAATATATAGCAGACACTGTTGATACGAATGTAAGGGAAATGGAAGGGATGCTGACTTCAATGAGTGCCAGATCAAAACTTCTCAATGAAAAGATAACATTGCAGCAGGTACAGGATGAGCTGGCTAACAGGATAAGAAAGCAGCGTGCTGAAATAACGGCTGAAAAGATAATAGAAACAGTATCGGTGGAATATGAAGTTCCTGTGTCTGATATGAAATCAAAGAAAAGACAGAAGAAAATAGTAAATGCAAGGCAGATTGCAATGTTTCTTCTGAAAAACAGGCTGGATCTTAATCTTACTACAATTGGAGGACTTTTTGGCGGAAAGGATCATAGCACTGTTATAAGCAGTATAAGAAAAATTGAAGGTAAGATGGAAGAAAGTAAGATATTTAAAGGGGAAATGGACAGGCTGAAACAGAGCATCTCAAAATAAGGGATGTAAAAGGCTGAAGAATATAAAAGGTTATCCCGGAAAGGAAAAATATGAAAAAAAAAGATGATGAAATCGAAATTGTTGAAATAAATACAGAATTTATAAAACTGGATCAGCTTTTAAAATGGGCAAATTTTACAGCTTCCGGAGTGGAATCCAAGATGTTCATACTGAACGGGGAAGTGAAAGTAAACGGAGAAGCTGAAACAAGAAGAGGAAAGAAAATATATGACGGATACATTGTGGAGTTTAACGGAGAAAAGATAAAAGTTAAGGCTCCTACAGAATAGCTGTCTAAAAATATAGAAAAATACAGAGGGGAAAATATATGTATCTGAACCAGATAAGCTATAGCAATTTTCGCTGTCTTGAAGATGGAAAAATAGACCTGGACAGAAATTTCAACTTAATATATGGAAAAAATGGACAGGGAAAAACTTCTTTTATAGAGGCTGTTCATTTTTTAGCAACAGGAAAAAGCTTCAGGACAAAGAAACTGAAGGAACTTTTCAGATACAACAGGAACAGGGTAATAGTATTCGGAAAATACACCGGAAAAAATAACGAAGAAAATACAATGGCAATTGATGTGAATGAAGACAGGAAGGATTTCTACATCAACAGGAACAAAAATAAATATATAGACTATGTGGGACTTTTGAATATAATTTCCTTCATACCTGAAGATATAGAAATAATTATTGGGAATCCCGGAGTAAGAAGAAATTTTTTCAATTATGAAATATCCCAGGCAAGAAAGGATTATCTGAGGTCAATTGTGGATTTTGAAAAAATACTTAAGATACGTAATAAATTAATCAGGGAAAAGAAGACGGGAGAAGAAATATATAAGATATACAATGAAAAGTTTGTGGAAGAGGGAGTGAACATTATAATTCACAGAAGGGAATTCATAAGGAACATTTCGATTCTACTGAATCTCAACTATAGAAAACTTTTCGATGAAAAATCCGAACTGAAGCTGAAATATGAATGTTTTTTAGGGGAAGCTGAAAAAAAATCGAGGGAAGAACTGAAGGAGAAGTTCGAGGAACTGTGCATAAGGAAGGCTGAAAGGGAAAGATTTCTTGGATACAGTCTTATCGGACCGCAGAAGGATGACTTTGTATTTGAACTGAATGGAAAAAATGCAAAATCCTTTTCTTCGCAGGGGGAAAAGAAATCAATCATATTTTCCCTTAAAATTTCTGAAATAGACATGCTTGTAAAGGAAAAAAATGAATATCCCGTATTTATAATGGACGACATTGCATCCTACTTTGATGAAATAAGAAAAAAAAGCATACTGGATTATTTTATAAACAAGAAAATACAATGTTTCATAACTTCAACGGAAGACCTTAAAATAAAGGGGAAAAGATTCATAGTGGATAAAGGGAAAGTGAAGGTTTATGACTAGGGAAATAAAAAAACTGGATAAAAATATATTTGAGCTGAAATGTTCGGTTTTTAAAGGTGAAGGATATACTCTCTGGAAGCTTAGAAAAAACTGGGAACTTATTGCCGGAGATATAATAGCTGAAAAATCTGAGCCGAGAAATTTATATATGAGGGAACTTACAGTATATGTATATGATCCGGTGATTCATCACAGTATTGTTTCATACTCTTCTATAATAATGAAAAAAATAAATGAGTTTTTTCAGGGAAATGTTGTGGAAAAAGTTGAAGTACGTAAAATAAATAAAAATCTACGAAAAAATGTGCTGGATTTCAGTCAGAAGGAAAAATCTGAAAAAATATCGGAAATAAATGAAAAAACAGGAAAAAAAATTCTTTTTCAGGAGGAGGAACAGGAACTGTCCTTTGAAGAAAGAGAAAAAATAAGGGAAAATATTGAAAAAATAGATAAAAAATATGAAAATTTTGCCATAAGGCTAAAAGAAATCGCAGAAAATAACAGAAAAAAGGAAAAATACCTTTTAAAAAACGGCTTTATCGAGTGCAGTGAATGCGGTAAAATATTTTATCCAGGAGAAAATGAAAAAATATGCTTTAACTGCTACGACAGGAAAGAAAGCAGGAAAATAGACGGAATGGCAAGACTGTTAACTGAAATGCCTCTCATCGGGGAAAGGGATGCCGTAAGAATGACAGAAACTGATGCATATACCTACTATAAGGTCAGGGACATGCTTGCACAGAGGGTTTACCGGGATCTTCTCTATTTCTGCATTGAGAAGAATCTCCAGATAAAGGGTAATGAAGAATGGAGCGATGAAATAAGAAGGGAAACAATTGCAGATTTTGAAATTTACGTAAAGAATTATATAGATTTTAAAATAGGGACAGACAATATGGAAATTTTTTCAAAGGAAAGGGAAAAAGTAATAAGAAAGCTGAATAATGACAGGAGATTTAGAAAATGAATGTGGAGGAATTATTAAAGGAAGCCCTGGATTCTTATACAGAAGGTAAAATTTATGACGCTGTAATATATTTTGAAACAGTGCTTGAAATGGAAGAAGGAAATTATCAGGCATTGACAATGCTTTCAAAAATATATTCAGATACAGGATTTTACAAGGAAGCCATGAAATACAGTGAAACAGCATATAAAAAGTATAGTGATAATCTTGAAGTAATATTTAATATGGGATATCTCAGTCAGGCCACAGGAAAGTATAAAAAGGCACTTTCCTATTATGAGAAATATTCTGAATCTGAAAGCAATTACCATGTAATGCTTAATATGGGACTCTGCTATATGGAACTGAAATATTACAGGAAAGCGCTGGAAATACTGGACAGGGCCATAGAAAGGGAGCCTTCAAATACTGAAGGATATATGGACAAGGCCGAATGCCTTATAAGAATGAATCAGTTTGACAGGGCAATGGATATATATAAGGAAAGACTTGCAGATAAGGAAAATAATGTAGAGGAATATTATATCTACATGAAAATGGGAGAACTGAAAAATACTGCAGGAAATATTGAAGAAGGAATAAAATATTATAATATTGCTATAAATTTCAGCAATGCTGAGGATTTTGTATTTGAAAACTTTTATGAAATGCTCATTAAGGCTGAAAAATATGAGGAGATAGAACTGCTTCTTATAAACTATGCGAATAGCGGAATTGCAAAGGAAAAGGTACTGAATCTGGAAGGAAGGTACGCTTCCTCGACAAAGGATTTTGAGAGGGCAAAGAAAGTATGCGACAAGCTGCTCATGCTGGAACCTGAAAACCCTTTACATTATTTTAATTCCGCATATGTTGCCGAAATGCGGAACAAGTTTGATGAGGCGCTTGAATTTATAGATAAATCTGAAAAATATGTAAATGACAAGGAGCTTCTGAAGGATGCAAAGAAAAGGATAAAAAAGGCAAAGGAAAAATACATTAAAAGCAACGGTAAATAATCCGGTTAATGTATTCAAATTACTGATTATGTTTGATAAAACAGGAAAATTATGATAAAATCTATGAATTGAATTTTATAAAGAAAAATAAAGAGGATTGTATGTCTGAAAAAACTAATTATGAAATAACGGAAGGTTATGACAGGGAAGTTCTTCTGGAAGTTTTAAGAAACTTTGATAATTCAGGAGAATCAGTAAATGAAGAAAGAAACAGGATAAAAAGATTTAAAATAGAACATAACGGAAAAGAAAAGGAAATAAATGTAAAATGCTTCAGTAAAAAAAGTCCGTTTATACAGCTTATATACAAATATTTTAAGGGATCGAAAGGAAAAAGGTCATATCTGTATGGAAGAAGGCTTGTGAAACTTGGAATAAATACACCTGAACCTATAGCATATTTTGATGAATATTATGATGAAGCTGCGGAAGAAAAAAGAACTTTTTATATAAGTGAAGATTTGAAATACCAGTTTACATGCAGGGAGCTTTTATGGCGTGAAAAATTAAAACCTGAAGTGAAGGAAATACTAGACAGGGACAGGGAAAAAATAATAGGACAGTTTGCCGCTTTTACTTTTAATCTGCATGAAAAGGGTGTTGAATTTGATGACTATTCGCCTGGAAATGTTCTTATATGTAAAGAAGATTCTGAAAAATATGGGTTTTATCTGATAGATCTGAACAGAATGAAATTCCGTAAGAAGCTTGATTTTAATGCAAGAATGAAGAATGTATCTAGAATGCTCGAAGATAGGGAATATGTTGAAATATTTTCAAAATATTATTCCGAGCTTTATAAAAAAACTTATAATGAAGTATATGACAAACTTTACGGTTATATAAACAGACATAAAATTTATGTTGCAGTAAAGGATAACACGAGAACCTTCAGATATTTCTTTAAGAGAAAAAAGAGATAATCTGGAATAAAGGGAAATGAAAGGGATAACAGGAAATGAATAGAAATTATGATATAATTGTTGTAGGAGCAGGGCATGCAGGAGTGGAAGCCGCCCTTGCATCAGCAAGAATGGGACTGAAAACGGCACTGTTTACAATATATTTAGACAGCATTGCCATGATGTCCTGTAATCCTTCAGTGGGAGGACCGGGAAAAAGCCATCTTGTATCAGAGCTTGGAATGCTTGGTGGAGAAATGGCAAGACATATAGACAGCTACAACCTTCAGCTGAAAAATCTGAATCATACAAAGGGACTGGCTTCAAGAATAACAAGAGCACAGGCTGACAAATACTGGTACAGGGTAAAAATGAGGGAAATAGTGGAAAATGAAGAAAATCTTTATCTGGTACAGGGAATTGTAAATGATCTTATTGTTGAAAACGGAAGTGTAAAAGGTTTAATAGACAATCTTGGAGTAAAATACGCTGCAAAGGCTGTCGTACTATGTACAGGTACATTTTTAAAGGGACAGTTTATAATGGGAGATGTAAAATATTCTGCAGGAAGGCAGGGAGAACCTTCAAGTGATGAACTGCCTGACAATCTTATAAAATATGGATTTGAACTTGACAGATATCAGACTGCGACACCTCCGAGAGTGGACAGGAACAGCATTGATTTTTCAAAAATGGAGGAACTGAAGGGGGAAGATAAACCAAGGTATTTTTCATATGAAACAGAAAAGGAATATAATCAGGTACTTCCGACATGGCTTACATTTACAACTGAAAAAACCATAGAAACAGGAAAGGAGATGCTTAAATATTCTCCGATTGTTACAGGAATTGTAAGTACGAAAGGTCCAAGACACTGTCCTTCGCTGGATAGAAAAATAATGAACTTTCCGGAAAAAACAAATCATCAGATTTTTCTTGAGCAGGAATCGGTTGAATCAAATGAAATATATATAAATGGATTTACAACAGCAATGCCTCCGTTTGCACAGGAAGCAATGCTTAAAACAATTGCGGGGCTTGAAAATGCTAAAATAGTCAGATATGGATATGCTGTGGAATATGACTTTATTCCGGCACATCAGCTGAACCTGACTCTTGAAACAAAAGTAGTTAATGGCCTTTATACAGCAGGTACAATAAATGGTACGAGCGGTTATGAGGAGGCTGCATGTCAGGGATTCATGGCGGGAGTAAATGCCGCAAGAAAAATACTTGGCAAAAAGGAAATTGTCATTGAAAGAAGTGAAGGATATATAGGAGTGCTGATAGATGACATAATAAACAAGAAAACACCCGAGCCATACAGGGTATTACCGTCAAGGGCGGAATACAGGCTGACTCTCAGACAGGACAACATCTTTATAAGGCTGCTTGAAAAATCAAAGGAGATAGGTCTTTTAAATGGTGAAAAGCTTAAGGAACTGGAAAATGTCAGAAATGAAATAGAAGCAGAAATAGAAAGGCTTAAAGGAATGACTGTATATCCGACAAAGGAAACAAATGAAAAGCTTGAAATAATTGGAAAAGAATTTAATATGAAAAATGGAAGTGAGGATATTTCCACAAAAAGTGCAAATAGCCCTGTTTCAGCTTTTGAATTTCTTGCGAGAAAAGAGATAAGCTATGACAACCTTTCAGAGTTTGTAGAAACTGAAAATCTTTCACCTCTTGCAAAGGAGCAGGTTGAAATAAATGCAAAATATAATGTGTTTATTGAAAGGGAGAAGGCACAGATTGAAAAATTTGAAAAGCTTGAAAAAATGGAAATACCAGAGAACATTGACTATGAAAAAATACAGGGATTAAGTAATATAGCCATTTCAGGGCTTATGTACGGAAAGCCTGCTACAATAGGGCAGGCAAGCAGAATAAGCGGAGTTACTTACAATGATATTGCCCTGCTTATAGCAGTGATACGGGAAAATTAGGGGCAATTACAGTATTTATAAAAAAGGAAGGAAAAGAAGGAAGAAGATGAAGTTAATTGTAGGACTTGGAAATCCGGGAGAACAGTATAAGCTTACAAGACATAATGTAGGTTTTATATTTATAGATGAGTATCTTAGAAAAAATAATATAACCGATATAAGGGAAAAGTATAAATCAGAATTTGTCCAGACTGATTACAGGGGGGAAAAGGTATTTTACCAGAAACCCCTGACTTTCATGAATTTAAGTGGTGAAGCTGTAGGGCAGGCAATAAGATTTTTTAAGATGGATCCTGCTACTGAATTATTTGTAATATATGATGATATGGATATGGAATTCGGAAAAATAAAAATCAGAAAGGACGGAAGGTCAGCAGGACATAATGGTATTAAATCAATAATACAGCATGTTGGAGAAGAATTTGTAAGGATAAAATACGGAATAGGAAAGGCACAGTCAAAGGAAGAAACGATAGGACATGTCCTTGGAAAATTTTCTCCTGAAGAAAAGGAAATCATAAAGGAATCACGTGAAAAAATGTTTAATCTTATAGATGATATAAAAAATGATATGGATATTTCAAGATTAATGAATAAATATAATAAGAAATAGAAAAAATTCAAAAAAAGCATTAATCCCTCTAAAATAGAGTTGTTAAAATGAAAATAAAAAAGGATTGTACGTATCCTGAAATGTGTATTATAAGAAAAAAGCATAAAAAATAATAAAAAGTATTGACAAAATATAAAAAATTATATATAATGTTTCTTGTCTTAAGTAATTAAGATTTAGATTGGGCTGTCGCCAAGCGGTAAGGCACTGGACTTTGACTCCAGCATGCAATGGTTCGAATCCATTCAGCCCAGCCACATTTTTTTAAGAAATATATTAATAAATGTCTTGGAAATAGGACATTTTTTTATTTTAAGAGTTTAAATAAAGTTCGTTTGAAAAAAGTCATAGAACTAAAAAAGAGACTGTATCAAAATTGAAAAATATAGATGAAATATAGTTTTTAAGTTATTTTTCAAATTTTCTTTTGATACAGCCTCTTTTTATATTTTTATTTTTTTGAAATTCTATAAAAAATAAGTTTCCTTAACAATTATTCAAGATTCAGATTATGTGTATGTAAATAATGTATGATGAAAAACAGTACTATTGAAGATACGATGGAATATATTATTGACATTATATTCGCATTTTTTAATGAATTATACACAATTGGATTAAATTCACCATACATTTCAAATAAATTTACATTTTCCATTACTGAAAAAGAAATTATCGAAGCAATAAATGAAAAAACAGTTGAAATTAAGAAAAAAGCAATAACTCCTGCAACTACTTTATAACTTTTAAATAAATTTGCTATTGCAACACTTAAAAATAGCATAAGGATATTTTGTATGTGTGAGAAAAAATTATAAATAAACTGCAGAGCAAACAGAAAACCATATTTAGAACTGAAAATCAGTTTTGTCAGTTTCTTCAGTCCCTCATAGAACTCAGGCTCATAAATGACATTTCTTAAAAAAAAGTCAAATGGAAAAAGGATAAATAATGAAACAAATATAATAAAATAACTTATCAGTATCCATATAAGAAAATTAATCAGTTTAGCCAGTATTATCTGGGATGGATTTAATGGCAGGGTGTTTGTAAGATATCCTTCATTTCCATATATTGAGGAGCTGTATCTGCTGATTATAATAAAGACAGTCATAAAGAAGATACCCATAATTACAAGAAAATATGCCGCATACAAAAACGGAGATCCGAACATTGCCAGAAAGTTTCCTTCCCTTTCCATACGTGAAATGTTTGATGTAAGAAGGAGAAATCTGTTAATAACTCCTATAACAAGAGCAGCGATATAAAATGGTATTAATTTTTTTCCTATGTTCATGAAATCGTATTTAAATAATTTTAGTATCATTTGAAAACCTCCCTGAAATATTCATCAATGCTTTTATTGTGAACAGATTTAATATGCTCTGTATTTTCGTGAAGTAGAATATCGCCTTTATTAATAAAGATAACTTCATCCAGAACCCTTTCAACATCTGCAATCAGATGTGTTGAAATAACTATAGTTCCTTTTCTATTATAATTTTTAATTATAGTGTCAAGTATATATTCCCTCGCAACAGGGTCAACTCCTGCAATAGGTTCATCCAGAAGATAAAGATCTGCGTCCCTGCTCATTACGAGAATAAGCTGAACCTTTTCTTTATTTCCTTTTGAAAGGTGCTTAAATCTTCTTTTAGGATCTATTTTAAGGTCTGCAAGCATTGAAAGAGCTTTCTCTTCATTGAAATCTGCATAGAAATCCTTAAAAAGTCTCAATATTGAATTAATATTCTGCGAATCATCGAGATAATTCTTGTCAGGAAGATATGAAACCGCCTTTTTTGATTCCACTCCCGGTTTTTTACCATTTATAAACAGATATCCCGAAGAAGGTTTTAGCAAATCGTTTGCAAGCTTTATAAGAGTTGTTTTTCCACTTCCATTAGGTCCAAGAAGCCCAATAATTTTTCCTCTTTCAAGAGAAAGATTGATGCTGTTAAGGGCATTTTCATATCCATAACTTTTAGACAGATTTTTACATTCAAAAACATTATCAGTTTTATGTGTTGAAACATTTCCCACATTTTCATTTAAAATTTCTTCCATATTTCCTCCCTTAAATACAGTTTTAATATGTCAGATTATACAATATAATAATGAAAAAATAAAGAAAAAAACTTCTCAAGGAATTATTTTATAGAAAAAATGGGACTTGAAGGAAGTTACGAAGGAAGTTGTGGAAAAGGAATTTTTTATTTTATGAAAATGTGAATTATGGTATAATGTTTCAAAATAACAGTAAAAAAATAAATAAAAAGTAGAGGAAATGAAATGAAAATATTAGTAATCCATACGGCATTTATAGGGGACATAGTCCTTTCAACGCCATTAATACAGAAAATAAGGGATATTTATCCTGACTCTGAGATAGATTATCTCACTTTGCCAGGAAATAGAAGTATTATAAGTAATAATCCAAATTTGAGAGATATAATACTTTATGATAAAAAGGGAGCTGACAGGGGAATAAAGGGATTTTTCAGAATACTGAAAATTGTAAAAAATAATAAATATGATTTAGCTATTATTCCCCACAGATTTATAAGATCAATACTGCTTGCAAGAATGGCAGGGATAAAAAAATTAGTAGGATTTGATGTGGCAACAGGCTCATTCCTTCTGACTGATGTGAGACATTATAATATGAAAAAACATGAAGTGGAAAGGCTTCTTGACCTTGTTGATTACAGCGGGAAAAGAGTACCTCTAGGAATATATCCTTCCAGGGAAGATAATGAAAAGATAGAGGAAATTTTAAATGGAATGCAATATAGAAATCTCATAACAGTTGCGCCTGGAAGTCAGAGACCGGAAAAAATATGGCCAATGGAAAAATATGATGAATTAATAAAAAGACTTGCTGAAAATGAGGAAAATGTAATTGCCGTAACAGGTGGAAAAGCTGAGAAAAGTTTACAGTTAGAATCATTGAATTCAGAAAATGTTATTGATTTAAGAGGGGAGATATCCCTGCTTGAGTTTGCGGCACTCCTTTCAAAATCAGATATAGTAATAAGCAATGACAGCGGGCCCATCCACATAGGAAGTGCTTTTGAAAAGCCGTTTATTATCGGAATTTTTGGACCAGGTAAAAGAGGACTGGGATTTTTTCCATGGACAGAAAAAAGCAACGTCATAGAAGACAATGAATTTTACGAAAACAGCATTACTGCCATTCCTGAAAAGCAGTATGCATACTCAAAGGAATATTATAAAGGAATACCTGGAATAACAGTTGACAGGGTATATGGAGAAGTTATAAAAAGATTGGAAGAGAAAAATGGAAAATAATAAATTAAAATTTTCAAATTCAAAATTTTATGAAATTAACAGAATACTGAATGGAAAACCGTGGAAGTACATATATAAGGAACTGATGCCAAAAACACTTTATAAATGTATACAGGGAAAAATTGACTTTTTGCAGCAGGAGGCTGTAGCTGAAAGCTGGGACAGAGTAATTGAGGAATATTTTAAAGGAAAGATTGATAAAGTTGAAGTTTTTCCAAAGAAAAGTCTGACAGGAAGGAAAATAATATGGCAGTATTGGGGAACAGGATGGGAATACGGGAAACTTCCTGACATTGTGAAACTCTGTTATAAGTCGGCTGATATGAATAAAGGAAACTATGAAGTTATAAGGCTTGATAATGAAAATTTTAAGGAGTATATTGAATTTCCTGAATTTATTATGGAAAAAATAAAAAGCAGAAACATGGGATATACTCATTTCAGCGATTTACTGAGGTTGGCACTGTTAGACACTTACGGTGGAGTCTGGCTGGATACTTCGATTTTACTGACAGCTCCATTATCGGATTATACGGCTTCCGGTATAGTTGAAAAGAAAGGGTATTTTATGTTTCAGCGTTCGGAAAGTACTGAAAATAAAGAGTTCTGGAAAAAGCTGAATAGTGATTATTTTTCGTGGAATGAAAGAAGTAAAGTCAGAGTTCTAAACAGCGTTATTTTTTCTGAAAAAAATAATAAGATGATACATTCACTGCTGGAGTTAATGCTTATTTTTTGGAAAAAAGAAAGTGAAATTCCACATTATTTCTTTTTTCAGATACTTTATAATGAACTGGCAGGAAAGTATATGCCTGAAGAAAAATGTAAAATTGTGGATGACACCCTGCCTCATATTCTTTTCAGCAAATGGAATGACAGATTTTCTGAAAATGAACTGAATAGTATTACAGAAAAAACAAACATTCATAAATTAACACAGAAGGGAATATCAAATGAAAACTGTATTCGAGATTCATTTTACGATTATTTTAATAAGAAATTTGATGTATAAAAATGAGGGATAAAAATGAAAAGTGAAAAAATGAAGCCTATAAGCATAGTTACTGCATTTTTTGATATAGGCAGGGGAGAGATAGGGGAAGGATATCCTGACTACCTGAGAAGAACAAATGACACGTATTTTGAACACTTTTCAAGGCTTGCGGTACTGGAAAATGAAATGGTTGTATTCACTTCGGAGGAGCACAGTGACAGGATTATGAAACTGAGGGAAGGAAAGCCTACAAAAGTAATTCTAACAGAGCTTAAGAAAAAATTCAGGAGGCAGCTGGAAGCGATAGAAAAAGTACAGAAAAGTGAAAAATTCAGGAGCAGGGTAAATAAGGACATGCTTATAAATATAGAATACTGGTCTCCGGAATATGTGCTTATTAATAACCTTAAAACTTATTTTGTCAATTATGCAATAAGGAAAAAGCTTGTATCAGGAGAGCTTGTAGCGTGGGTAGATTTTGGGTATATAAGGGATATGGAAACGCTTAATGGCATCAAATGCTGGAAATATGACTTTGATAAGGAAAAGATGCATTTATTCACTATAAGGAAAAAACATCCTCTCAACAGTATGGAAGATGTGTACAGCGCAATTTTTAATAATGCCGTGTATATTATAGGAGGCTCGATTGTAGGAAGTCCGGAAAAATGGAAGGAATTTTACAGGCTGTTAAGAAACAATCAGAATGAGCTTTTAAAGGAAAATGTTATTGATGATGACCAGGGACTTTATATGATGAGCATATTTAAAAGACCTGAACTGTTTAAGCTGAACTATCTTGGAAAGGACAGATGGTTCCATCTTTTCAGAAAATATGATGAAACTGCGAAAGTGAGTTTTTTGGATAAAATCAAGGATATGATAGTTTAAAAAGATTATTTAAAAAGTTATGAAAAAAGAAGTTTTGTGAAAAATAGGAATTTAAGTATAGGTTGCTTTAAAGGAGAAAAAATGATATCAGACAAAGTTTTAATACTGTTTCCTTATGAAATAAATATAAATAATGGAGGTCCGTCAGGTTTTCTTGCACATAATCTGTTTGATAAACCAAGGGACTGTTTTATATTATCTCAGGATATTATAAAAACTCATCCTGAAAAAATAACTAAAAAAATTGATTATATCATAAAAAGAATTTTATTTTTATGGAAAAACAGAGGAAAAGATAAAGGAAAACTGAAAGAAGAATTTTTTTATAAATATTATTTTGAAAAATTGGAAACGAAAAACTACAGATATATATTCTTTCATGAAACTATTCATTTTGAAAGGTTCAGAAAGTATATATCAGAAAATCAGGTTATTATACTGCAGTCCCATTCTCCTGAAATTCCATCTGTAGAGTACAGAAACTGGGCACCTTTAAATAAAGAGGAAATTTCTTTCAGGGAAAAAGCCGAAAAGGAAGCCTTTAAAAGGGCAGATATCATAGTTTTTCCAAATGAAGGATGCGTTTCCATTTATGAAACTCTCATAACAGATAAAAGTAAAATAAAATATATTCTGAGCGGAGCAAAAAAGGATTACAATAATGACGGGAAAAACAGTTATGAACTTCCTGAAGATAAAATAAATCTGATGTATATCGGAAGAAGAAATAAGATAAAAGGATTTGATATTGTCTTAGAAACTTTCAGAAGAGCGAGAGAGAAAAGAAAAGATATAAATCTGGTAATAATAGGGAATGGCGAAAAAATAAGCGAAGAAGGGATAACAGACATAGGATTTTCCAAAAATCCTATAGGATGGTATAATTCTGCTGACTATCTGATTAATGCAAACAGGCAGAGCTATTTTGACTTATCAGTAATAGAAGCGCTGACAATGGGAATTCCTATAATAATGTCGGATAATTTCGGACACAGCTATTATAAGGGAAAGTCCTCCTTAATAAAAACTTTTGATGTAAACAGTCCTGATGAACTGTATGAAATACTTACAGGAAATCTTGAAAAAAGAGACTATAAAAAAAGAGAAAATATGGAATTATATGAAAAAATCTGACAGACGGATGTTATTATGAAAGGTTCAAAAAATTTGTCAGGGAGATTATGGATACTGAAGGATAATAAAAAGGAGAAAGAAGATGAAATATGATTATTTAATAGTGGGAGCAGGCCTATTTGGAGCCATATTTGCCTATGAAGCCAAAAAAAGAGGAAAAAAATCCCTTGTAATAGACAGAAGAAGTCATACAGGCGGAAACACATACTGTGAAAATATGGAAGGAATAAACGTACATAAATACGGGGCTCATATCTTTCATACGGATAAGAAGGAAATATGGGATTATCTTGGGCAGTTCTGCACTTTTAATAATTATATAAATTCACCTGTTACAAACTACAAAGGGGAAATATATAACCTGCCTTTTAATATGAATACTTTCAATAAACTATGGGGAGTTGTAACTCCTGAACAGGCAAAAAAAGAGATAGAAAAGCAGATAAGGGAATCAGGTATAACAAATCCTGAAAATCTGGAGGAACAGGCAATTTCATTAGTAGGCAAGGATATATACGAAAAGCTTGTGAAAGGATACACTGAAAAACAGTGGGGAAGAAAAGCGGCTGAATTACCGGCCTTTATAATAAAAAGGCTTCCTGTAAGATATACTTACGATAATAATTATTTCAATGACAGATATCAGGGGATACCTGAAAAAGGTTATAATGTGATTTTTGATAAGCTGCTTGAAGGAATAGACGTAAAACTGGATACGGATTTTTTTGAAAACAGGGAAGAATTAATGAAAAAAGCTGAAAAAATTGTATTTACAGGAATGATAGATCAGTATTTTGAATACAGATATGGTGTACTTGAATACAGAAGCCTGAAATTTGAAAATGAAATGCATGATACAGACAACTATCAGGGAAATGCAGTAGTAAATTACTGTGAAAGTGAAATCCCTTATACAAGAATAATAGAGCATAAGCATTTTGAATTTGGAAAGCAGCCAAAGACAGTCATTACAAAAGAATATCCTGAAGAATGGAAGGAAGGGGATGAGCCTTATTATCCTGTCAATGATGAGAAAAATAACGGGATATTCAGGAAATATAAAGAGCTGGCTGAAAATGAAAAAAATGTAATTTTTGGCGGAAGGCTGGCAGACTATAAGTATTATGACATGTGGAACATAATTGAAAAAGTTTTGGAAACTGTAAAAATGGAACTGGGATAAAAAAGTGATAACCTTAAGAGATCCTAAGCTAAATATATTTTTTAAGGTTATCGAACTTTTTCTATCTCCACACTGGAGAAAGATTCATTATTTTTTTAAGATAAAGTTTCTAACTTGTTCAGCAGTTTCCTTTTTAGAAAAAAATATTCTCACAGGGTTAAAAGATTTGTTTAAAGTGAAATTTAAATAATAAAAACCTCCATTACTTCCATGATCATGAACTTTTTCAATCTTCACCTCTTTAATCCATGAGTAGGAAAGTATATATGCAGGATAAATGGAAAATAAATACTTATCTCCAAGTTTTATATCACTTTGTAATATTACTTTACTTTTAATTATTTTATCTGAATTAAAAAAATCTATTTTTGCACTGTTTAGAAGATTACGTTTGTTTAAATAGTTCAGCATGTCAGAAACTCTTTTCTTTTCTTTTTTTATCATAAACAATGTAAGAAGTAATAAGAAAAGCATGCTAACCCATAAAATAATTGATGCTGTTAAACGCTCAACAATAAATGACATAGGACTTACAGAAAAATCTGAATATTTCTTTGAAAATTCCAATCTTTCAAGATACATCAGATATCCACCAAATAGAATAAATACGGTATCAGCTATTAAAAATAAAATTTCTGCCAAATAAAAAGATTTTATTGATTTTTCCATTTTTAAAATGCTGTAAAAAAAATCTCTGGGGGATAAGTTTTTTAAATTTTCATCAAATTCTAAAAATAAAATTTTTTTAACTATTCTTTTTCTAAAGAAAAAAGCAAGAAACATAGATAAAATAAAGAGTGAAGGAATAAATATAATATTTCCTACTATTCCATAAATTGCCATTTAAAATCCTTTCCTTCCGTATAGTTCCTGTCTATCCTTTAAGATAAGCTCCCTAACTTTTTCAGCTACACTCTCTTTAGAAAAAAATATCTTGATAAAATTAGAAGAGTTTTTAAGGGTAAAATTTAAATAATAACAGTTTCTTCCACGACTATAAATTTTATCAACTTTTATATCACTAATCCAGGAATAGGGGATTATATATGCCGGATAAACACAGAATAAATAGTCGTCTCCAAGTTTTAAGTCGCTTTGTGCTATTATTCCCGTATCAACTATTCTGTCAGATTTAAAAAAATCTTCTTTTGCATAAGTTAAAAGGTTATGGTTGTCTAAATCATCTAACATTTTAGTAATTCTTTTATTTTCCTTCTTTTGCATAAAATAAGCAAACACCAATAGAAAAACTAGAATAAACCACATGAAAATAGGAATAAAGAATTTTACAAATAGGGATGAAACAGGGCTTATAGGAAAATCGGGAAATTCTTTTAAAAATTCCATTTCCTTAAGATATTGAAAATATCCACCAACTAAAATATATGCAGTATCCACAATTAGCAAAATAATTTCTGTCCAGTAAATTATTTTTGCTCCCCTCTCTATTTTTAAAATATTATAGAAAAAATCCCTGGGATTTAAATCTTCAAATTTATCATTACTTTCTAAAAATACAATTTTTTCTAGCCCCCTTTTTTTTGTGATTATGGCAATAAACATTAATACTATAAAAAGAATAGGTATAAACATTACTTGTACAAAAACTCCTATTTAAAACACTTCCTTTCTGGTAAAAAATATCTTTTGCTGCAATAATTTCATATTCATAGATTTTTTTTCTTTAATTATCTTGAATAGTATAAGGTATGTAATATTTCTTAAAAAATGGTGTTAATTTATTTATTTCATCTAAAATCATCTGCTCAGTAACAGAGAGTGAAATTTTACTTGTCTGAAAAAAACGTTTAACCACTTTTCCATTTTTCTTATGAACTTTTATTTGTCCCCTGTAAGAGATACGAATACGGGTATAGTAAAATTCCACATAATCAATATCAGAAAGTGGAATTTTTACTGCAGGTAAGGAATTAAGATATAAGGTTTCTTCTTCTACATAAAAACATTCCATTGTTCTTTTTCTGCTTATTAAATATATGAGAGTTACGCCGCATATAACAAGTATTAACATATTAAGGAATATCATCATAATCATCATGTTTTTTCTCCTCCTTTTAAACCTTTCTTATTTTTTTGTTTTCATAAAAAGCTTCATAAGTAGCCAATTTTAATTTCCCTGAATTAAAGAATTTTAAAATTATCATCCACCATTATTTTATGTCTTTCAAAATACATTTTCAATAGGATATAGTCACTTATTTTTACTTTCATCTCAGCAAATATATTTTTTTCCATATCAAAAATTTGTATAACAGGAATATTACTGCTTATTCTCCTACTAGATTTTTCAGTATTAAATTCAATAAAATTTATTTTCTCAATTTTTATAGATTTCATTTCATTCTTATTGTATAACAGAGTAATTTCTCTGCTGTCTATATTTAAAGAATATTTTTTATTCTTCGACATTTTTAAGAGTTCATAAATACCAGCAGCTGTGATTGCAATCAACACAAGAAAATAAAAGATTTCTTTATAGTTTTTATAGTCAACTTCCTTATAGTTTTTAATAAAAAGAATAGGGATTATAATAATAAATATAAGAATTCCCAGGACTTGTAAAAACAAATCAAAATTACTGATGAAAGCTTTGACTTCAAACTGATTTGAAAGTTCCAGATTTTTAAGTTTTTGCAATTTATTCTCTATATAGCGGATACTTAAGCTACCTAGAGGTAAAGTTATCATCAAAACTAGAATACCTAAGATAGAAAAGCTAAAAATTATCATTTTTATATCTGAACTTCTATCCCAAAAAATCAACTGAACTAAAGAAAAAAGCAGAAGTATCAGGAAAACACCTTTCATTATTTTTAGTGCTTTCTTTTGTCTAGCTAAATTAGGAACAAAAGTATTTAATTTTTCATCATAAACACTATTCCATTTACGGCTACTTTCTTTCTTAGTTTCAATATTTTTCTTTAAAATTAACTTATCTGTATAATTTTTAGCTTCCAATAAAGATATATCCTTATTTTTATGAAGAAAAGCAACAGCCTCCACTTTTTTTCCTTGCTTGAGTAAGTAAAAAATATACTCTTCATTTTTTTCTGATAACTCCATAGTCTTTCACCTTTTTCTGTTAAAAATCTTCATACTGGTTGTTTATTGCCACGTTGTTTTCTGCAAAATATTTCTTTAATAAATAATAATCGTTTAAATTTATAGTCATCTCAGCAAGTTTTTTTTCTTCAATATCAAAAATCTGTAAAGTAGGATATTTCTCTCTTCTTCCTTTTCTTCCGTGTCTAATTGAATAAAATATGACATAATCTACATCATCTGTTTTTATATATTCCATTTCATCATTTTCATAGTATATTTTTATAATTTTTCTGTCTATAAGTAGGGAATATTTTCTATTTTTAAGTTCCTTCAAAAATTTAATATAGCTGAAGATTATCATTCCAATAAGAAAAACTGAATAAATAATATATTCAAATGAAAAATCTTCTAATAATTTATTTATCTGAAAAGATAATGCAAAAATCAGCATGATAAAGAAAATTATACAGAAAAATAGGTACATATTCTTTTTTAAAGGCCGAATTTCAAATTTTTCAGATGAATTTATTTTTTTGACTTCTCCAATTAATTTTAATCTTTTTTCAATAAGGCGTATATTTATTTTTATGACGGCATATAAAGATAAAAAAAGGAATATTGCTACTATGCTGTAAATTAAAATCGATATCTGTTCGTAAGAAGTTTTATCTAAGAAAAATCCCTGTACTGAAGCGGCAATAAAAGAGATTGCTGATAAAACTAGAAGTACTTTTGCAAATTTTCTTTGTCTAGGGAAGTCAGGAACATACATATTTAGCTTTTCATCATAAATATAGCCCCATTTACGATTTTTTTCCATTATAATATCCTCTGGATTTTTATTTTTTTCTAATAGGAGCATTTACTCCTGCATCTTCAATTAATTTTATACTTGTTATATAACTTGTCCCAAAAATTCCTTTTCCAAAAGTACAGGAAAATTTAGAGTCAATCTTATCTATAAAATTTCTGTATTTCCACATTCCGGTAGAATATAAATCTGGAGAATTTTTAAATTTAAAAATATAGATGTGTGTAAGACTTCTTCTACTTCTATGAACAGTAAAATATTCTCCTAAAACTACTTCTTGATTTTCTCTATTATATATAAAAATTCTGTCCACTATCTTAAAAAGTATAGCCCAAGATATAAGAATACTTGGGATAAAAATATATAAGGGTGAACCTCCTATTTCTATTATGTTTGTTTTAACAATGATATACCAAATAGGAATAGCAGAGATAACAGTTGCTATAGAAACTGAAAGAAAATTATAACTTATACTGTAATCAACATATGAATTACTACTGGTACGCATTTTTTTACTATGATAACATAGGCTTGAAATTAAATGTAATAGTCCAAAAATACAAATTGCTATTCCTTGTAAAGGAAAGCTGTTAATAAAATATAATGTTCCTCCTAATACAAAAGAAAGAATTGAAAAAAATATTGATACATCTATCAAAATTGACAATGCAGAATAAAAAATTAAATATCCTAAGAAAAACATTATTTGTCCTCCACAATTTTTAAATTTTCTTCATAAGTTTTATCTGCATCAAGCCCAAAGGCTTTAAAAATTTTTCTTTTCAGTTTTATATGAGCTGGATTTTTTAAATCAAGCACTTTACGTTTATTATGTTTTTCCCAACAAGGAGAATTAGAGTTTGCTTTTATACATTCTTTTAGATTATCAGTATCTATTACAAAACCTATTCCTTCTCGTCTAAAAGTTT
>ERZ772764.870-NODE-870-length-19968-cov-11.990760_pt1 | contig 19968 bp, 17 predicted proteins | sample MGYA00512163_ERZ772764 | MGnify/ENA primary metagenome ERZ772764 (study PRJEB29015, sample SAMEA2737903) | human oral metagenome | biome: human oral; feature: human-associated habitat; material: dental | place: China | collected 2094 ... | reverse complement strand
GAGTATTTGACGACCCTGGCTTACGGGTATCAACGGTAAATACGAAATCTGTGTCGTTGATGGCATCAGCGGCAGCCTTTGGTGAATATAATATTGGCGCAACAAACACCGCCAAAACACCAAACATCACAGCTAGCGTTTTCAACTGCAATCTATATTTCTGTACTTTCGCTATTCTACTAAACATATTCTCTGACTATTAGTATACTTATGCATTAGCTTTTTGACAATGTTTTATTATGACAAATTAGAGAGAAACATTTCACTCGCCAAAATACATCAAATATTCACATAATTAAATATCCGTAACTAACCAAGAGTACGTCAAGAAAATGGCTGAGATCGGCCTAGCAATTCAACGAAGTATCACCCAAGACTAGTTTGCATATATAATTTCTGCTACCACCGCAACTCTACCGCCCGTGTCGCCAGATGAATGTGAAAAATAGTTCGGATCATCTGCGGTATCAATTGGCGAGATGACAATATTATCAGCCGGAACACCTGCCTGGACGGCCAACGAACGATTAAATCCTTGCATATCCAGATAAATTCCATCAGCCGTTTGACGGCAGAAATTTTGCCAATTCGTATCATTTGTATGATCAAAATAATCCATACGATAATTTTTCTGGGTGATGCTTGGCGACATCCAAATTTGTAAATCTTTTGCCTGGCTACCGCGCTCGACAAAATGCTGAATGGCCTGAGACATCAACTGCGCAACCGTCGAATGCCGACCCAGATGCGCCAGCATGAGGGCGCGGCGTTTTGAATCGTATATAACCGTGGCGATACAGTCCGCCACTGGCAAGAACAAGCCTACGCCAACCGTTTCGGTGTATAGCGCGTCAGCAAAAATCCCCTCGTTGTTGTGTTTAATCGTGTCAGCTTCAGTGACTTCGGCAATATTATCAAAAGTTTGTGCTTGGTCATATGAAATCACGTGATAAACAACTTCATCATAGGTAATGCCAATTTGATCGCAAAACCGCCGCCGATTATTCACTATCTCAGCTACGTGGCGATCGCGAATACGGTTGAGCATAGTACCGTCGTCTTTCGACGAAACCGCAACCAATAGATCAGAGGGAAAACAGGTAGGCTGGTCTGTCCTAATCATCCTCTACCGCTCAATTCCATATTGTCGCATCAATCGTCTATACGCATATATAATATAACAGCCATATGTAAGCGTCGCCGTTGCACCACCCGCGCCAGCCACTGCGTATAACACCGTCCAAGGTTCGTTTGTAAAACATCCTAAGTAGATAGCCACTACAGCAGAAAAAATTGGCACTGGCGCTACGAAATAATCAATTTTGCGACTCATGATTTTCGCTTGCGGCACAAAATGAAAACCAATTAGCAGTGTCACCATCGGCATGATAAATTTTGCCTGCCCAATGACAGCCAATATGATGCCCAGCAACCAAATCGTGCTATATGTAATACCGCTCAAAATACCCATAGTCCGGACGATTCGCTGCCCCTCAGCTGTCTGTGCTACGGGAAACTGTTTAGCGTGGCAGATATTCCTCACGCTAAGCACCACTATAATCAACGCCTCTACACATACTAGCCCGAGCAGCGTCCAGCCAGCCCAGCCCCAGGCAAGCCCAAAGCACGCGGCATAAACCAGCGCAAAGATCGCCATCATCACGCCGTATGGCGCAATATTCTGCGCAATTGTACCAAATTGCGTCGCATTAGTATTAGTTTGATTGCTCATTGTATTTCCCCTCGTTGTGTTTAATATTTTTCTGAACCGCCAGCAGCCGCTGCCAATCGTCAATCGCCAAATCTTCAGCACGGACATCGGGTGAAATGTTAGCCTTTTTTAGTAACTGCTCGGCGCTAGCTTTACTGACGCCCAGTCCACCACTCAGACTAGAACGCAGTTTTTTACGCTTGGCCGAAAAACCGGCTTTGACGATGCGGAAAAAATCTTTGTGGTCTTCAGCGGCAACGAGCGGTTCGGTGCGAGTTCTCAATATCACCACCTGCGAATCAACTTTTGGCGGTGGCGTGAAAAAATGCCGTGGCACCTCAATATCGAGCTCTGCCTCAGCAAAAGCTTGAACACTAACCGCCAAAATACTCATCTCGCCAGGCTCCGCCGCGATGCGCCGGGCGACTTCTTTTTGCACCAGCAGTACCGCCAAACTCGGGTTATTTTCCGCCGTCATTAGTTTTTCGACAATTTTACTGGTGATGTAGTACGGCACATTGGCGACTACTTTATAGCCCTTCGGCAGCTGATTCAAATTAAACTGCAAAATATCTTCGTTGATAACTTCCAGGTTTTTACCAGGAAACTGCCCCGGCAACTTGCCTGCTAAATCCCTGTCAAATTCTACCGCCACCACGCGCCCGGCTCGCGCCAATAACCGACTGGTCAAGGTGCCAAGCCCCGGCCCAATCTCCAACACTACATCATCTTCATCAAGTTCGGCCGCCTCGGCAATCTCTGCCAATATTTCCGGATCTCGCAGCCAATGCTGGCCTAATTCTTTTTTCGGTCCGCGAGCTGACGCCATCTAACGCCCATCTCCGTTCGTCCAGTCAGTTGCCAGGTCAAATCCATGTGGATGCCGAGCCGCAAAACCGCCAGTGTCGTACACTTTACCAAGCCCCATGCTGGTTTCCACTACCGAACATCGCGGATAATTGCCATAATTTGCCGCTACTAAAATATAGCCATCTTTATCCACCTTGGCGCCATCTGCCCGCACGGTGTAGCCACCGCCGCCGCACGCATTGATGACAATGTTCATCGGCAGATCATAGTAGGTTTCGCGGTGCGATATGCCTTTGGAGTCGGTAAACTGCTGGGCGCTTTTGGCTTTGGTCAAGGCATTCGGTAGCCTGGCACCAACAATCTCTATCTGCGCCACAGGTTGATTGGTGATTTGTTCAGCAACTTTATTTTTCGCAACTTCCGTACCATCACCCTTCACCTTCACACTATGCGTCACTTGCTTAGAACCGACAGCACCCGCCTGCTTCACCTGTTTGAAACCAACGGCGTGGGCGTAACTTTTTGCTGATTGTACTTCAAACTGAACTGGTTCTTCGGTGATAACGGTATATTCGTGAATTGCCTCTCTTTCAGTAGCTTGGGCGAATTTTCTCTGAACTGATGATACCGCCAGAACGACAGTCAACGCGGTTGCAGCCATCAGCCCTGTTATCATCACTGCTACTTTTGGAGTTTTTAGTAAAAACCAATACCGCTTCATGTATTTCCTACAGATTACCTGATATTACCGGTAGATGTCTTGTAGACCCATCCTTACCTTACAGCTTGGCCATGGCTGCCAGCCACGAGCTTTGTATGTCTGCCATGCTTTCTCGTCTTGCACTGATGGTGGAGCGTCAGAAGCTACCGAATAACCACCAAAGCCTCCCCAGGTGCGCTTGTCAAACTGATATGCGCCATAATAACCGTTTCCGGTGTTTGATGTATAACCTCCTTCACAACTTCTCAACCGTGCCAAGGCCTCAGAAAAACTACCAGAGAAGGTGTTAGCACTCTTGGCGCCCACTATCTCAACGCGCTTCTTTGGCTCAACGGTCGTAACACTGGCGATGATACGGCGTGAAACCTCCTGGCCATTTCTCATCTCAATTTCATAGGTAACGTTCTTTTTACCCGGTGCGCCAGCTTCTTTGACCTGTTTGAAGCCAGTCTCTCGGTTGGCATCTTTAACCTGCTCAACAGGGACGGCAATTTCTTCTTCAACAGTAACCGTCTGCTTGCCATTACGCCAAACACTGAGGTGCATGCCAGTGGTGATAGGTGTTGATTCAGGAACAGACATGCCGTCATCTTTACCGAGCGTTATGTTTTTCTCACGCAACAATTCTCCGACCGTACGAGCCATCGTCCTGACCTCAGTGGTTTTGCCATAAAGCGTCAGTTGTAATGGTGTAGCTCGGTGAATTTTCAAAATAACATCAGCACCGTCCAGTAAAAAGTCGCTTGGAGGTTCGATGGTTGTCTTGTCCTCAGGGTAAACAGTCACGCCCGCAGCCTGTGCTATCAACGGTGTCGTCTGCTGGGCGGTCACCACACGAACTCGGTGCGTACCATCCGCCACTGTTACTGGCCGCGCACGATAGACGTTGACATTATATTTCGTGGACACCAGCTGGGTATCAAGGCTCGGCTCGACAACGTCATGCTTTTCATCAACTGAGATATCAGCCGCCTTCAAGGCCTCTTTGACCGTCCCGACAGTGGTGACGATAGATCGTTCCTGACCCCGATCATGAATAGTTACTACCTTTTCACCATTTGGAGCAGCTGTTGTTGACTCCTTGACCTGTTCTCGAGCCAGAGCATTGTCAACTAACTTCACGCTCGCAATCCCAAAGATAGCAATCGCTACGACTATCATCATTCGCGCTGTACTGTGGTGAATTTTCAGTCCAAATTTCATACTCATAGCGAAAAACGCTCTATTGATTATAGCAGAACTCGCTCATATTATCAACTAACTAGCACTTTTCTAATCGAGCAAACTCAACATTCAACTTCTTGGTTTTACCGTTTTCAAAAGCTACTACCACTGCTAAACCATCGACTTCTATGACCTCGCCGACGCCAAATTGCGGACTGCACACCCTATCGCCGACATCCAGACCGATTTCATCACTGTAAAATTCAGGTTCGGGGATAAAACTCGACGAAGCGGGTTTGTCCAATCCACCACTCAAAATTCCCATCTCATCCAAAAAGCGCGACGGCAGATTGTACGCTATTTGTCCAAATTGCGTCCTGGAACTGGCGCAAGTGATAAATAATTCCTGGCGAGCACGAGTGATGCCGACATAACAAAGTCGCCGTTCTTCTTCGACGTCCTCAGCTTTACCGCCGTCGAACACACGGGAGTGCGGTAATATCCCTTCCTCCAGGCCAGTCAGAAATACCACCGGAAATTCCAAACCTTTCGCGGCGTGCAGTGTCATCAGGGTGATTTGCTCTTGTGCTTGATCATCGCTAGCAGACATCAGCGCCATCTCTTCCAAAAACGTCGGTACGTCAACATAGGCTTTAGCCTCAGCCACCAGGACGCCCAGGTTTTCCATTTTTTCTTCTGATTGCACGCTGCCATCATTGATGAAGGTGCCGTAGCCCGTCTGGTCAATAATTTTTTCAATCACGTCAGCTGGCGCCTCGTCAATCGACTTTTGCAAATCACTGAGCAGCATCCCCAACTCGTGCAGCGAATGCCTAGCACGTGGCGTTAGCCCATGTGCCTCATTAACCGCCAATAGCCCGTCAATGACAGTCGTCCCTTGCTCATCATTCCACGCCAAAAATTTAGCCACACTCACCGCGCCAATACCTCGTTTTGGCACATTAACGATGCGTGAAAAACTCATCCTGTCACTTGGCTGATAGAGTAGCCGCAGATACGCCAAAACATCTTTGACGACCGCTCGATCCAAAAATCGCAATCCGCCCACAATTTTGTATGGCAAATAGTTTTGGCGCAGCGCCCGCTCAATTGCGTAACTTTGGGCATTAGTCCGATACAACACAGCGATGTCATCTGGTGAGCGTCCGATACTCAATTGACGACGAATCTCATTGGCAATCACCTGAGCTTCTTCGGCTTCAGAGTACAGCTGCCACAGCTGTGGCTCCGCACCATCGCCACTGTTGGTCCATAGATTTTTGTCAGTCCGATTGACGTTATGCTGGATGAGGTTATTTGCCAGATGTAAAATTGAGCCAGTCGAACGATAATTTTGTTCCAGTTTGATGACTACCGCCCCAGGAAAATCCCGTTCAAAATTGAGAATATTGGTATAGTCAGCGCCACGAAAACTATAGATCGATTGCGCGTCATCACCAACCACTGACAAATTGCGCTCCGGCCCAACCAACAATTTAATCAACGTGTACTGCACCGTGTTGGTGTCTTGATACTCGTCAATCAGGATGTGCTGAAATTGCTGCTGCCATTTTTGGCGAATGTCAGGATGCGTCTTGAACAATTCAACAACCTTCAGTAGTAAATCATCAAAATCAAGGGCCGCTGCCTGACGAAGTGCCTTCTCGTATGCCTGAAATAGCGCAGCGATGCACTGCTGCACAGGACTTGATGCTGACGCCGCATACGCCTCCGGGTCTATCATGTCATTTTTAGCGTGAGAGATGGCGGACAATACCGAACGCGGCTTGATGTCACGGTCGGTCATATTGTGCGTTTTCATAATTTGTTTGATCAAGCTCAATTGGTCATCTGTGTCATAAATCACAAATCGCTTATCCAGACCCAAAGCCATCCCATCCATGCGCAATATACGCACACAGATACTATGAAATGTTCCCATCCACGGCATAAACCGACGGTCGTCGGGATTCTCGTGTAGCAACACGGCTAGCCGCTGCCTCATCTCTTTGGCAGCCTTGTTAGTAAACGTTACTGCCAAAATATGGCTTGGCCAAACATTCTTCTGTGACACCAAATACGCTATGCGGTGCGTCAACGTCTTTGTTTTGCCACTACCAGCACCAGCCAAAATCAACAATGGTCCAGATTCATGCTTAACTGCCCGGAGTTGCTCTGGATTCAGTTCCGTCAATATATCCATTGTACTATTGTACCAGCAAGAAGTAATATGCGGCAGCTCCGCCACCCGCACCCAGCAGCAACAAGATCAAAATGATGATAAAGCTCATCACTCCAGATGGTTTCTTCTCTTCAATAGGCTGTGGTTGAGCTGCAGCCGCTTCAAACATTGGAGCAGGTTCTGGTGTTGATGACTCCGCTGGCTCATTTGCGTTCATTGCCACTGCTGCCTGTTGATTAAACACTGGTGTTGGCTGAGAAGCACTCTCACTGTCTCCATCTGCCGCAGGCTGACCATTCTCTACATTATCCTCTTCAGGCATGTCCGTCTCAGCAGTGCTAGGTTCATTGGTCAATGAGTCTAGCTCAGCAACCGTAGCGGCCACCTCTGGCGTTTGCTCTTCTTTAGAGGCGTCAGCATCGCCGTCGGCCAATTCGCTCTTGATCCCCATCTCCAAAGCCATGAGCTCTCGATCGAGGTCAGAATTCATGCCAACTGACTCTTCAGCTGCTACCTCTGAGCTTGGCTCAAGGCTCAGCCGTGGCTTACCGCCAAGGCCATTTTTCTCTGGCGCTGGCTGTGCATCATCCGTCGCTTCAGCGCCCATCAAATCTGGGCTCACCATGGAGACTTCGCTATTCTCATCAGAAGTATTACCGGAACCATATGAGCCCAATGGACGCTTTTCGATAGTCGCGCTAGCGTTGCTCACAAACGGCGAAGCTAATGATGACGTTGCTGATTGCTCTGACGCTGCTTCAGCAAAGCTCGACGTATCCGCTGGCTGCTCAGTTGATGACAATGACTGAGAAATAGCATTTGCCAAGTCTGTAGTATCTAAGGTTGGCGCTGCCGTCTCAACTGGCGTGTTGCTTGATACTGACTCGTGACCGCCAGACATATCCATGCGTGGTGCCCGCACTGGGTTAACCATTGGATCAGCCACCACTGTGTTGGTACGAGCTGCTGCCGATGCCGGACGCGTGCTCATAGCAGCTGCACTCATTGACGATGGCGCTACCACGTCCATGACACGACCCGTGTGCCGTGGAGTGACTGGTGGAACAAACACTGGTTTCTCCGTCTTGTCTTCAGCTTCGGGCGCTGGGGTTTCATCAACAGCCTGATCTGTCACAGCTGCTTCTGATGGCTCCGACTGAGCTAGCTCTTCTACGACAGACTCTGGCTGGGTGTTGGTAGCTTCAGGACTGTGAGTAGCTTCTGGTTCAGGTGTGATCTCAGGCTTCACTTCAGGCACAACCTCGGGCTTTGCCTCAGGCGCAATGAAAACGTGACCAAATGTTGACGCTGGCGCCGTCGGTTCTTTAGCTGGCGCTGGCTCTTTGGGTTCATTGCTCTCGGAGATAGGCTTAATCTCAGTTTTCTCAACCTCAGCCGTAGGAGCAGCATCAGCCGCCTGGCTGTCAGCTACCGAAGTTGTCTCAGGTTTTTTATCATCAGCCACGGAAGCTATTTCGGTCTTTTTGTCATCAGCCGCTGGACTATCTGAAGCACGGTCGCTATCCTGCTGGCGCTGATTCATCAGTGAATTCACCGCCCTGTCCAGTTCCTCAAAGTCAATATCCGTCATTTCCCCTCCCGATTGCTGTTATGTGCTTTTTCTATAATATCGATAAATTGATAGGCGTCCAAACTAGCACCACCGATCAACAAACCATCGATTCCATCAATACGCAAATAATCACTTGCCTTTTCAACCGTTATACTACCGCCGTACAAGATTCTCACCTCAGTTGCAGCTTTTTTGCCAAATAGCTGCTGAATTTGACGACGAATCGTTTTAATGGCTCGTCGCACATCAGCTGGGTTAGCGCTTTCTCCGGTACCAATTGCCCAAACTGGCTCATAGGCGATCACGATGCGGTCAAACTCATCAGCTGTCACATTCGCCAAACCGCTCAGCAGCTGATCGTGCAGCGCATCAGCTGTCTCACCAAGGGTTTTTTCTTGTAGCGTTTCGCCGATACACAGGATTGGTTGCAAATGATTACGCAGCGCGGCTTGAACTTTCAATCTGATGTCGCGGTCACGCTCCTGGAAAACATAGCGCCGCTCCGAATGTCCAACAATGACATAATCAACCAGGCCACGAAGATGAGCCGCTGGCACTTCGCCAGTATAATTACCATAGTCACGCCAGTAACAATTCTGAGCCGCCAGTTTGATGAGTCGGCGATTTACTTGTAGACTCAGGCTCTGAAGCGTCAAAATCGTTGGCGCGACTACCGTTTCTACATCACGATGCGATGAAATCATCTTCATCAACTTATGCAGATAAAGACTTGCTTCTTGCATAGCTAGGTGCATTTTCCAGTTGCCAACGATTAACTTTTTGCCCATATATTCCCCTTATGCTTTTTAGTGTACCACTCCAAGCCCATATGCGTCTAGTAAACTCTCGATTCCTGGCAGTTTTTTTCCAGCCATTAGCGCCAAACTAGCCCCACCACCTGTGGAAACATGACTAAACGCTGCGCCGTCATGACCATCCCATTTCAGTACAAAATCAGCCGTATCACCACCGCCGACTACTGAAAGCGCCTGCTTGTTTTGGGCAATCGCTAAACTGAGACGAGCAGAACCAATGGCAAAGGTCGATTTCTCAGCCAAACCAACTGGACCATTCCAGATGATCGTTCCCGCGTGTGCTAGCACCGCAGTATAGCGTTCAATGGTTTGCATACCTATGTCGAGCGCCATGTCAGTGGCGCCAACATGGGCCACACTGACTTCACGCCGCTCTTGACTGTCAGGGCTTTCAGCTACTGCAACGTCTGTTGGCAGCAACAGAAAATCATCCACATGTTCACGACCAACTTTTTGTTCCACTGCTTGATAAATCTGGCGAATGACGTCGTGCTGGCCTGGCTCAACGCGGCTTTTTCCCATATTGTACCCCTTGTATTCCAAAAAGGTATTTGCCATGGCGCCGCCGATCAAGATCTGATCCGCCTTATTGATAAACTCATGAATCATGCCGATTTTGTCAGAAACTTTGGCACCGCCGACGATGGCGACTAGCGGCCGCTTGGGACTAAGCATGGCGCGAGTGATGGCGTCATATTCAGCACGAACCAAGTCACCCGCCACCCCAGGTATATACATGGTAATTTCGTGTGTACTGGCGTGTTTTCGGTGCACCACTGCAAAGCCGTCTTGCACAAAATAATTAGCCTGGCTAGCCCGAGCAATTGAGCGCGCAAACTGCGTGTCGTCAGCTTCTTCTTCAGGATAAAACCGCAAATTTTCTAACAAAATAATTACCCCAGAAGATCGCCGCACTGTTTGACGAACCTTGTCGCCCACACAATCATCAACAAATTTCACTGGATACTGTAACAGTTCTGACAAGCGCACCGCAACCGGTGCTAGACTGTATTTTTCGTCTCGGCCTTGCGGACGACCCAAGTGGCTGATCAGCACAATCTTACAATGCTGCGACAACAGATATCTCAACGTGGGCAAACTGGCACGAATTCGTAGATCATCAGAAATCTCACCATTTTCGAGCAACGGCACATTATAGTCAACCCGCACCAACACTGTTTTATGGCGCAAGTCAACGTCATGAATTGTCTGTTTGAAAAATCGTTTGCCCACCCTTTGATATCCTATATACTAATCATTTACTCCAGTGTCAAAACGCGTATCGTATCAGTTTTGCCGGCGCCTGGGCGGTGGCCATTGACCAACACCAACGTTGCCACACCATCACCAAAGTAGCCTTCATTTTTCAGATCGCGCGCTAGGTCAATACCATGACAGTTCTCTGGTGGACGCATGTACACACGAGTTGCGTAATTCAGCGCCAACTTCTGAGCTGTTTTGAGGTTGTCTGTCAGGCTGATGATTGGCATGTTTGGACGGAAAGCACCAATATTGACGGCCGTAGCACCCGTGTCCGTCTCTGCCACAATAGCATCTGCGTTGAGGTCACGCGCCAAACGAGCAGCTGTGTAGCTGATGACGGCGTCATTTTTCTGGCGAGATTCACTCTTCGTTACTGGCATGACATCACTGTGTTCCTGGGTGTAGAGAATGGTTTTTCGCATGGAATCAACCGCTTCAATTGGGTATTTACCATTGGCAGTCTCATCAGACAACATCACCACATCAGCACCTTGGATGACCGCGTTTGCCACGTCGCTCACTTCAGCGCGGCTCGGCTCAGGATTGTCAACCATACTACCCATCATCTGAGTTGCCACAATCACCATCTTACCGTGCTTACGACACAGCGTGATAACCCGGCGCTGCACAACTGGCACAATCTCAGCACCAGCTTCCACCGCCAAGTCTCCTCGCGCCACCATGACACCATCACTCAACTGCACGATCTTTTCCAGGTTTTCTGGAGAGATGGCAGATTTTGTCTCAATCTTGGCGATGATCTGCGCTTCAGAACCAAACGTCAGCAAACGCTGCCGCAAATCAACGATGTCAGATGCTGACTGCACAAAGCTCAAAGAAACATAATCAAAGTCGCGGCTAGCCCCCCACTCAATGTCTTCTAGGTCTTTCTGGGTCAAAATATCACCGCCAAAATCAGTGTCAGGCAAATTCAAACCTTTTCGGCTCATCAAAAAGCCGTCATTTTGAATCTCAACCTTGATGGCAGTTTCACTGACGATTTCACGAACAATTGAACGAATTTTACCGTCAAACATGTACAGCGGTTCGCCAACTTTCATCTTGCTGGCCAAGTTGTACTGCACTGGAAGATTGAAGCTTCCGTCATGCTCAGCAATTTCCGAATCCAGCACCAACATATCGCCAGTTTTCACTTCCAGCATGTTGTCTTTCAAAATGCCCAGACGAATTTTTGGACCTTGCAAGTCTTGCAAGATCGCAACTGGCTTGTCTTGCTCACGACTGGCGGTACGAATCCACTCAATCTGCTGCGTGCGCTCTTCGTAGCTACCGTGGCTAAAATTAAGACGGAAACCGTTGGCGCCAGCGGCCATCAGCTCCGATACTTTTTCCTGGCTCATGGTTGCAGGACCAATTGTTGCCAAAATTTTGGTACGTTTAAAAATAGGTTTACTCATTTTTAAAATTATATCACGAAATAACAGTGATGGAAAATGGTTGTGTTATCTGGGGTCTAATATCATCTAGTCAAGCTTTTATGTTGTCGTCCAGAGCTAATCCAGCATCAGATTCTTTAAAGTCAACATAAGCTAATGCTGACAAACTTAAGTACTCAATGGTTTTTACCATCTATCGCCCTCCTCTACTGGCATATTTTTTGACGTATCAATACAACCTTTTATCTCATTAATTGATGACAACTTATCTCTATTACAATATTCTCTTGAAATAAGCTTGCCATTCTTCGATAAGTATATATTTACAGATATATCTTTAGGGCTCACTCCCACGTTTTTCGCATGCTCCATCATCTCGTGTATGCCACTAGCAAAACGACTCTCGTCTTTAATGTCACCATCATACTTAAAATTTAATCCATAAGCTAAATTGCCACGCTGCCCGACTTTATTTTCAGCCAAAAACACCTCCTCAAAAGTTGGCTTTTCCAGAGTGAAGGTACGCTCTACGTCTGGATCTATTACGCCTAGTCTAACTTTGACGTCAACGGGCATGTCTTTAAATATTTCTCTGACTTTGGGCTGAATTTTGGCAGTTTGTTCTTTTTGCCAAGTCCTTACTACATAGTCGTCGCTATATTTTGTCTGGTTGTCTACCCGAGAAACATGTATCTTTATACTTTTATCTGATTTAGGGTAGGCGTTAGTAGACCATACGCAAGAGATACCAAAAGCACCGCCATCGCAACTAGGCTTTTCTACATCAAAATCTTGATTGTATTTATTTTTTAGATAGCTAGTTATATTAGCCTGCTCGGTCGTATCACTAACCGAACGTCTATTAATTTCTCTATCTACTATAATTCCGCCTACGATATACACTACTGCCATTATCACAACTATCGACGACAGAATAATTAAAATAATTCGCCGGGCTTTTTTATTATTTATGCGTGATTTGTTAGTCCTTTTGCTTTTACTCTTCGCCATGCAATACAGCCTCTTATTGCTTAGTTATTTATGATTTTATTTAAACATAGGCATGATACAACATGCTAGTGGTCTTATCTGTAAAAGCAACTCTGAGGTTGGTAATTGCTTTGAGATTAGTATCAGATATTCTAGAGTTTTTAATGCCATATTATTCCCCTATCTTATTAATACAATCATTCAAGTCTTTTTCGGACCCCAAATCTTTTTTATCTAGAAAAATTGTACATCTGCCAGTTGAACGGCTTTTGCTATTGGTGTTTATTTTTACACTATACACACCCTCTTCTCGCAGCTTCTCTACAATTTTGAATATATAAGAGGCCTTTTGGCTGTCATTCGGAGCGTCTATTATTAATCTATACAGGAAGCCTTTGTCCTTGGTTTTATTGTCTTCATATTTAGATTGTTTATTCACAGAATCTACCAAATCTTCAGATAAGACAATTTCTGCCCGTGCGCTATCTGCTTTATAGCCATTGCTATTAGCGTTAACTTCTTTGATGATAGCTTCCAGTTCTTTGCTAGCTTGGACTGACCAGATGGCAGCGATGTATTGGTCGCTACAACTTGATGGGCTAAAAGTCCCGTCTCTAGACGGGGTACAACTTACATGAAACTTCAATTGTTTATTTGATATAGGATAAGCTTCAGACTTCCATGAACCAATTATACCAAAACCCCCATTTTCATATTTGGGGATATTTATATTAAAATCTTCACTGTATTTACTGGAAAGATATTGTTGCATTTGATACTTTGCCTTATCAGGCGAAGATATTTGCAATAACGAATTTAAATATAGCATCAAAATAACAAATAGTATAATCACAACACCAACCATACAAGACAGTATGATAGCTATCTTTTTATGTGGGACAGGTGATCTGTTTTTGCTTTGCTTGCCACTTTTTGACTTATTGACCCCAGTCATACCACTTTAATCCCTTGCATGTTAAACAGTTAACGCTCTAATTTTATTTTACCGCAAGCTTTATAGTCAAACAAGTAGATCTTTCTAAGAGTGAATGGGATTAGAAGTATCTTTGAGAGTGGAGAGCTGAGGGTCTGATAGAACAAAACCTCAGAAGCTATTCAACTGATTAATAGATCCGACCACTGAGCTAATACCCCATACTTCCCCATTCATATAAACTATTTCTTGATAGGTCTCAGGATCTCCTAGGTCATATCCGCAACGCTGCAGTTCATATTCACCTCTATATATCTTTCTACTGCATAGGTCTGGTTTGCCGATAGACCTCTCGACTATGTCTCTAGCTGTGCCAATCTTGACACCTCTCATATTCTGATAAACTCGTCCTTAGTTGACCATGGTCTGCTATTGGTCTTGGAGTGGGTCTCATGATAAAACTCATCCTTAGTACTGCGAGCATCGGAGCTAGTATTAAGCCGAGGGGCGTGCTGCTGTAGGTATAGAATTGTTGCAGCTCCAGCGGCAAAACATATGACCACGCAAACTAGTGCGATTGCCACGGGCTTTATCAATTTTTTATCTTTGGAAAGACGGCCGTTGCTTGCCATAAGCTTATTCTATTATTTTATACTAGATAATTCAATATACTTACATGCCTGGGAATGGTTGGATTGGTCTGGGCTATAAAGACCTCTAGAGCGCTCCTGGTATTTTCTAAATAGTGGGAATAATTCTTAGGAAGCGTCACCAGTCTGGCGACCTTACAGCGATCGTATCAAATTACCACAAACACAAAAGATTAACCTATAATAAAGCCATGAAATATAAAAATCGCCGCAACAACTTATATATCGGCGAGGCGTTTTACCTGGATGCCGAGAGTAAAGAAATAATCGCTTCTGGCTATGGTCAGTTTGATACCATAACTTCCGAACTAACCGCATCAATGACATTTCTGTCGTCTGGAAAATTTGACAAAGTACTGATTATTATCAAATCCAGAAATGACTATATCGCGCCGTTCGTCTTTTATAATAAAACCCTCATCAAAGGCGCTCCAGAAAATATCACGTATAATATTCGCGCCTATTTGCACTGGCGATCTACCGAGATGGATGGTTTGACTATACCTCTGCGCAAATATTCAAACGCTCATATCACCACGCTCGCTCAACACGCGCCAGACAACTTAGGTTTTCAATCGCACGCTGCTGGCATGTCCAGCCAGCTCATCAAACGCGCCGTCTCGACGAAGTTGGACTCTTCTATTCACCGCGGTGTACGCGCGGCAATTTTCGCCGGATACGCCACCAAAATTAATTCCAGCCAAGTCCGTAATGAACCGCCCATCCAGCTGGAATCGCAGTTGCGATACAGCTTTGCTTACCAAAAACACGCTTTTTCGTTTAATAATTTAGGTAATATTTTGCTAGCTTTTCAGCTATATTGGATTAGCTTTTTCGACTCGACAGACTGCACGATTGATTCGATACAGCTTGGCGATAATGTTTGCTTATATTTAGCCAATCCTCATTTGTATGCCCTATCAACCAGTTCGCTATCCTATCGCTCAATCCCGCGCATTCAGTCACAGATGCACGCTGATAGCTTAGCCAAGATGGCTTACTTTTTTCTGAATCCTGGTCATCATAAAAAACTTGGTTCATCGAGCAAAATTGGACTGGCATTCTCGCGGCTAATTGATTACCGCTTTCGCACCAGTTCCAACGCTGTACATATGAATATTACCAGCCTAATTTTCGCGCTACAGAGTTTCGCCGAAGCGGTTGCCGAACGTGAAATTCGCCGACAAAATCGTAGCACCAAACAGCAGACTCTTCATGATATCCAAAAAGTTTTAGCAGCGATTAAATCAATTGAGCCTGAATTAGCGGACGACGTCCGCGATTTTTATTTGCGTCCGGAAAAAGATATTTATGAATTAATTGCTCGCCCGACATTTATGCAATCACTGCAAATCGCCCTGGCTAAGTTTGATATTAATATTGCCGACTACCAGCCAATGTTAAAATCAATCGACAGCGCCCGCCGCCAAATTGTTCACAGCGAAGGATACAGCGTTGAATTTTTACTCAATCTACTGACTTATACCATCGTCCAAATGGAGGCAGGCAATAAGCTTTCGCGTCCAGGCGGCATCATCCGTAAAGATAGCGACGTTGATAAATTATATCAGCTTCTGCGTCTCATGACGATGCGTTATTTTGATAGTACGTCAGAAATATAAATAAGTTGCATTATCCATGGGCATGCCAAACATTATTTCACCTCACCTTCAAACTCTCATCCGCCTTGGTCATCAACGGGTCGAGGAAGAACTCAATGATGCGGCGCTGGCCAGTGGTGATTTCGGCAGAGACACTCATGCCTGGCAGTAATTTAAGTTGATTTTGTTTGGAGCTTTTATCGTCATTCAATTTGATTTTAGCTTTATAAATGAGACCTTTCTTATCATCCTGAATGGCATCGGGGCTAATATTCTCAACTGTTCCCTCCAAGTAGCCGTAACGTTGGAATGGATAAGTAGCGACTTTGACGACCACGCGCTGGCCAGGCTTAACAAAGCCGACATCTTGATTGTCCAGCGCCGCATCAACGTAGAGTGGCACTTTTTCTGGCACAATTTGCGCCAGCTGCTGCCCAGTGTTGACCACGCCGCCAATTGTTTTCACCGTCAGCGACAGCACCGTACCATCGACGGGCGCAGTGATGTTAGTTTGCGCCAACACTTGCCTAGCTTTGACCAGATTATTTTCCAGTTCAATAATTCGTTTTTCCGCCGTGATGATTTGGTTACTAAAGGCACTGTTAGTTTCGGCAGTTTGGGTTTGCGACTGATTTTGCGCCTGAGTGAGCGCCGACTGCGATTGCAGCAGCTGCTGGTTTTGACCAAGCACGGCACTATCAGCGCTAGTGATTCGCTGATCAATATTACTCAGTTCATTCTGTAGGCGCAGCTTATCGACAGGATTGGCGTTTGGTAATCGCTTTTCAATCTCGGCTTTGCGATTTTTCAGATTCTGCGCGTTGGTTTCCAGCTGGTTTTTCGCTTGCTGGTTAAACTGTAGTTGTTGCTGGTAGTTAGAAATCGTACCATTTACAGCTTGCTGCCTGGCCGCAGAAAGTGCGGTTTGTGAGCTGGCAAATTGTCGCAATATAGCTTTGGCCTCATCTGGCAAATCTGCGTTGTTGATGATCTCATCAGTGTTGCCGCCAATAGCTAGCCGCCGCAAAATATCGCGCTCGACTCGCGCCGCGTTAAGGCTTTGATTGGCGGTAGCAACATCTTTTTCGGCAGTGGTTTTATCAAGCGCCAGCAAAGTTTCTCCTTTTTTGATGCGCTGACCTTCACGCACATTAATATTCGTCACCACGCCAGAAATCGCCGGCTGGATAATCTTGGTACTACCTTCGGTGGAGATTTTACCGTTAGCTACTGCTACAATATCAATCCTACCAAAGTATGACCATGCTAACGCCACAGTCAACAACAATGCAACCAACCAAACTACCAACGCTCCCAACGGTGCCGCTGGCGTCTCGACAATTTCCTCCGCCGCTGGCAAAAATTCATACTGCAATCGATCGCGTTTTAGCCAACTCATACTTCATCTCCTGATTGTTGCTGGTGCAGATATGCGTACAAACCGTTCTTTTTCAGTAGCACTGACGGCGTACCATACTCAACCAATTGGCCGCGATCAATGGCCATAATTTTATCGACCGACTTGAGCGTTGACAAACGATGCGCGATGATGACGACCGTTCTCCCAGCCGTAATTTGCTTGAGATTTCGCTGAATGATATTTTCCGACTCATAATCCAGCGCTGATGTCGCTTCGTCAAAAATGAGGATTTTAGGATTATGCAGCAGCGCCCGAGCGATAGCGATGCGCTGCTTTTGTCCGCCGCTCAGGCCTTCGCCTTTTTCGCCAACCATCGTATCGTAACCATTTGGCAATTCGGTGATAAACTCATGAGCGCCAGCAATTTTCGCCACCCTCACGATGTCATCCATGCTGCTACTCGGCACATGCACCGCGATATTATCGCGCACGCTGGCATTGAACAAAAAGTTTTCTTGCAAAACCACACCGATTTGCCGGCGTAACCAGCTCGGATCGGTGGTAGCAATATCGACACCGTCAATCAAAATCTTGCCTGATTCCGGCACGTACAGCCTCTGCAATAATTTGGAAATCGTACTTTTGCCCGAACCGCTGCGCCCAACCACGCCGACCACCGTGCCAGGACGAATACCAAACGACACATCGCGGATAACTTCCGGGCTGTCTGGCGCATAACGAAAACGCACGTGTTCGAAACGCACATCGCCAGTAATGCTCGGCAAGCGCGACTTGCTCGGATCAAGTGTCGGCTCAGGCTTGGTATTAAAAATATCGCCCAACCGCTTCATCGAAATACCCGTTTGCTGGAAATCCTGCCATGACTGCACGAGGCGTAGTACTGGGCTGCTGACTCGACCGCTTAGCATCCGAAAAGCAATCAGCCCGCCAATCGTCAAACTGCCCGCCATCACCATGTGTGCACCAACCCACAAAATAGCGATGTCGAAAATCTTTTGAACGAGTTGACCGAGTGCACCAGCATTGCCTGACAGTAAATTAGTTTTATAACTAGCACGAACATAATTACTCAGTCGGCCCTCCCAATTTTTCTGCAGTTGCGGCTCCAGCGCAAACGATTTGATAGTCTGCGCACCAGTGATCGACTCAACCAAATATGACTGAGACTCGGCACCCGTATTAAATTTTTCATCCAAACGCTGGCGCAATAGCGGCGTGATTATCCAAGACAATATCGCAAACACCGGCAGGCTGCCCAACACCAGCCACGTCAATGTTGTGCTATAAAACAGCATGACAATGATGTAGACAAACATAAAACTAATGTCGATCAGCGCCGTCATCGGCGTACCAGTCAAAAAAGCCCGAATTCGCTCCAGCTCCAGCACCCGCGCCGTGGTATCGCCAACTCGACGGGTTTCAAAATACCTTAGCGGCAAAGCAAATAAGTGCCGAAACAACCGCGAACTCAAAATTACGTCAATCCGACTGGTAGTGTGCGTGAAGATATAATTGCGAGCGATGCCGAGCATCCCCTCAAAAAACGCGATAATCACCAGCCCGCCAACGATGACGTCAAGCGTCGATACGCTGTGATGCGCGAGAGCTTTATCGATGACGACCTGCGTCAGAATCGGCGTAAAAATTCCGATAATCTGCACCACCAGCGCCGCCATTAGCACTTGAAGCAATGGCTTTTTGTATTTGATGATCGTCGGAATAAACCATTTGAGATTGAATTTCCTGTCCGCTTCTTTCCAAAAGCGCTGAGTAAATAGCACCACGCGGCCAGTCCATTCATCTTGAAAATCCTCAGCCGACACCACCTGCGGCGGCCCGCCGTTTGGCGGTAAAATGAGGAATTTGCTGTTGATGATTTTTCCAGAACTTTTGACTTTGCGGCGACTGTCATTCTTAGTATCAGTAAGTTGCGCCGCCATATTATCCTCGGCAATTTGCGCCAACACCGCAAACTTTTCATCCTTCATACCAACGATCAGCGGTAGTGACAACTTCGCTAATTGTTTAGAATTAACCGTAGTCGCCCGCGCCTTCAATTTGAGCGAACGCGCCGCCCGTAGCATATCCGCTTCACTCATACCCACACGCGGATCAATCGCTAACGCGTGAGCAATCTGCTCTGGGTCGGCAGGAATACCATGAAACTGAGCGATGGCCGTGAAACAATACAGACCAGGATCTAGCTTGCCGCCAGACTTTTTATTTTCCAAATCATCATGTAATTTTTCACGATTCTTTGACGCAGTTTTAACACTAGCGCGCTTTTTAACCGGCGCTGCCTGACTATCCTTATCTGATTTTTCTCGCTTACTAACCACTCTCTCCTCTGATTAATGACTATATCAGAGGAAATTATCGACTCAAAGCTTAAACAATTACATATCGCTCTTAGCAAAACACATCAAACCAGCCACGATGCACGGTATGCCAGCGCAAAGAAAGGCTAGCAACGCGTAGTTAAATATGGCACTACCGCCAAAACCACTGTCTGGACCAACCATTATCTGCGATACCGCGAAAGAAATTGCGATAGCTATGGCTAATGGGATGCTAAAAAGGCCAAAACCAATTCGCTGCAAACACAAGTCATTTGTCTGATTTTTGTTGTATTTTTTCTATTTATCAGCACTAAAGAACTGGCGCGCTCGTTCAGTCTTTGGGCGGTCCATTACTTGTTTAGGCGGACCGTCTTCGATAATATCGCCTTTGTCAAGGAAAATCATCCGGGTGCCAACTTCACGGGCAAAGCTCATTT
>ERZ772764.868-NODE-868-length-19975-cov-3.046034_pt1 | contig 19975 bp, 16 predicted proteins | sample MGYA00512163_ERZ772764 | MGnify/ENA primary metagenome ERZ772764 (study PRJEB29015, sample SAMEA2737903) | human oral metagenome | biome: human oral; feature: human-associated habitat; material: dental | place: China | collected 2094 ... | reverse complement strand
CTATAAGTTAAAATAAAAACGCTTTTATTTTAATATAACTCTTTTTTGTTAATTTTATGAACAAGAAATTTAGTTTGATAAAAAACTTTTTATGTTTTTGTAAAAAGACTATTGTATTTTTTATTTTTTTATACTATAATTACATTAAAGGAAAGGAGTTATCTTATGAGAGGTAATTGATTTCTATTCTAAATTTAAAGGAGGAATTTGATATGGCTGCAAAAAAAACACCATTGTACGAAAAACACATTTCATATGGAGGAGAAGTTGTTGACTATGCAGGTTGGTTACTACCTGTTAAATACGAAGGACTAGCTGCTGAACATAATGCAGTTAGAAATAATGCCGGATTATTTGATGTTTCACATATGGGAGAAGTTACTGTTAAAGGCAAAGACGCTTTTGACTATGTAAATCATTTAATCACTAACGATTTGACAACTATTGGTGACGGACAAGTTATTTACTCTTTATTATGTAATGAAAACGGTGGAGTTGTTGATGATTTACTAGTTTATAGAAAAGGTAAAGATGATATGTATATTGTAGTTAATGCTGCAAATACAGATAAGGACTTTGCTTGGTTCTTAAAACAAAAAGGAAACTACGATGTAGAAATTAAAAATATTTCATCAGAAACTGCACAAATTGCATTGCAAGGTCCAAAAGCTGAAAAAATTTTACAAAAATTAGCTAAAGATGTTGATTTGGCAAATGAAATAAAATTCTTCACTTTTAAAGAAAATGTTCAACTTGGAGATTGCGGAAAATTCTTAGTTTCACGTACAGGATATACAGGTGAAGACGGATTTGAAATTTACGGCTCCGGTGAAGATATGAATAAATTATGGGATGAAATCCTAAAAATCGGCAAAGAAGACGGAGTTATGCCTTGCGGTTTAGGTTGTAGAGATACTTTAAGATTTGAAGCAGCTCTTCCACTTTACGGAAATGAAATGGATGACGTTATAACTCCACTTGAAGCAGGTCTTGGTTATTTTGTAAAATTAAAACAAGAAGCAGACTTCATAGGTAAAGCTCCTTTAGCAAAAATGAAAGAAGCAGGAGTTCCTAGAAAGTTAATCGGTCTTGAATTGACTGGTAAAGGTATTGCAAGACATGGAGCAAAAGTATTTAAAGGTGATAAAGAAATCGGATTTGTTACAACTGGTTATATGTCACCTACATTAGGCAAAACTATTGCAAATGTAATTGTTGATGCTGATCAAGCTGAAGTAGGAAATGAAGTTCAAGTTGAAATTAGAAATAAAAAGGTTCCTGCTGTATTAATAAGCAAGAAATTTCTTAAAAAATAATTAAATTATTAGGAGGTAAATTCTATATGTATCCTTATATTTCTCTAACAGAACAAGATGTTAAAGATATGTTAGATAGCCTTGGTGTTAATTCTGTTGAAGATTTATTCTCAGATATTCCTGAAGAATTAAAATTAAAGAGAGAATTAAATATTCCAAAAGCAAAAAGCGAGTTGGAAGTTTATAACTATCTAACTAAATTAGCAAGTAAAAATGCATCTTCAAGTGAATATACAACATTTTTAGGTGCTGGAGCTTATGATCATTATATTCCTGCTGTTATTCCAACAATAATCAGTAGAAGTGAATTTTTAACTTCATACACTCCATATCAACCAGAAATCAGTCAAGGTACTTTACAATACATTTTTGAATTCCAAACAATGATTTCTAATCTAACTGGTATGGAATATGCGAATGCATCACTTTATGATCAAGGAACAAGTTTAGCTGAAGCAGCAATTATGACTGCACATCATGCTAAAAAGAAAAAAGTTTTAGTTTCTGAAGCCATTGCACCTTGGTCAAGAGAAGTTTTAAAAACTTATCTTCATGCTCAACATATTGAAATGGAAGTTGTAAAAACTTGTAACGGTGTAACTTGTGTTGATGATTTAAAAGCAAAATTAAATGAAGAAATTGGTGCAGTTTTAGTTCAAAATCCAAACTTCTTCGGTAATATTGAAGACGTAACTAAAATTTCAGAACTTGCACATAGTTTTAAAAAGTGCTATTCAGTAGTTTCTATTGACCCTTCTTCTTTAGGAACTTTAAAGAAACCATCTGATTGTAATGTTGATGTAGTTGTAGGTGAAGCTCAATCACTAGGTATTCCTATTTCATATGGTGGACCATACTTAGGATTTATGGCTGTTAATAAAGAATTTTTAAGAAAGATTCCAGGAAGAATAGTTGGACAAACTGTTGACAGAGATGGAAAGAGATGTTGGGTTCTTACTCTATCAGCCAGAGAACAACATATTAAGAGAGATAAAGCTACTTCAAATATCTGTTCTAACCAAGGTATCAATGTTTTGACTGCAGCAATTTATATGGATCTTTTAGGTAAAGAAGGTCTTAAAGAACTTTCAAAACAATGTATAAAGAAATCTCATTATCTTTATAAGAAACTTTTAGAAACAGGTAAATTCGAAAAAGTTTTTGATGCACCTTTCTATAAAGAATTTGCATTAAAAGCTAAAAAACCGGTTTGTGAATTAAATAAAAAATTATTTGAAAATGGTATAATCGGCGGTTTCGATCTTGGAAAGTATTATCCTGAATTAGAAAATGTTATTATGTTTGCAGTTACTGAAAAACGTACTAAGGAAGAAATAGACAAACTATGTAAGGTATTGGAGGAAGCATAATATGAAATACGATAAATTAATATTTGAACTATCAAAACCTGGTAAAATTGGTCATAAATTACCAGAATTGGATGTTGAAGATGTATGTATTAAAGAGCTAATTCCTGCTGAACTATTAAATGATGGCGAAATTGATTTACCGGAAGTTTCTGAACCAGAAGTTGTTAGACATTTTGTAAATCTTTCAAATAAAAACTTTGGTGTTGATACAGGATTTTATCCACTAGGATCTTGTACAATGAAATACAATCCAAAAATCAACGAAGCTATGTGTGCTCTTCCAGGTTTTGCAACACTTCATCCAAATATTCCTGAATGTGGAGCTCAAGGTGCTTTACAATTAATGTATGAACTTGGAGAAGCTCTAAATGAAACTTCAGGTATGGATGCTTGCACATTACAACCTGCTGCCGGAGCTCATGGTGAAATAACAGGTATTATGTTATTTAAAGCATATCATGAAAACAACAAAGATTTCCAAAGAGATAAGATTATAATTCCTGACTCAGCTCACGGAACTAACCCTGCAACAGCTACAATGGCAGGTTATAAAATTATCGAAATTAAATCTTGTGAAAGTGGACTAGTTGATATTGAAGCATTAAAGGCAGCCGTTGGCGATGATACTGCCGGACTTATGCTTACTAACCCTAACACATTAGGATTATTCGAAAAAGACATTCAAGAAATCACAAAAATCGTTCACGAAGCAGGCGGTTTAGTATATTATGACGGAGCAAATGCAAATGCAATTTTAGGACATGTTAGACCTGGAGATATGGGATTTGATGCAATCCATTACAATCTTCATAAAACATTCTCTACTCCTCACGGTGGTGGAGGTCCAGGTGCAGGATATGTTGGATGTAAAGATTTCTTAAAAGAATTTTTACCTGTTCCTATAGTTGTTAAAAATGGAGAAATATATAACTTCTCTTATGATGTTCCAAAGACAATTGGTAAAATGAAAGATTTCTACGGACACTTTGGTGTACTAGTAAGAACATATGCTTATGTTTTATCAATGGGATCTGATGGATTGAAGAAAGTAAGTGATTATGCAGTATTGAACTCTAATTACTTAGCAAATCAACTAAGAGATTACTACAATCTTCCTGAAAATGTAAAATTCAAACATGAATTTGTACTTGGCGGATTGAAAAATCCTAATGGATTAGTAACTCTTGATGTAGCTAAGAGATTGATGGATATGGGATATCACCCACCAACTGTATACTTCCCATTAATTGTTCATGAAGCATTGATGGTTGAACCTACTGAAAGTGAATCAAAAGAAACTCTTGACGGATTTGCAGAATCTATGATTAAGATTGCAAAAGAAGCTGAAACAAATCCTGAAATTGTTCATGCAGCTCCTCATGACACAGAAATTAAACGTCCTGATGAAACATTAGCTGCTAAAGAATTAATATTAAAATATACAAAATAATTTAAAATTTTAAAAGAGCTGTTATGCAAATAACGGCTTTTTTGTTGTGTATTTTTAAGCTATTTTTATAATTAATATGAAATAATTTAATAAAGAATCATTATCCAAAAATTTTTAGGGTATAAATTAGTCAGAAAAATATAGGAGGTTTTTTATGAGTAAACTTTTAAGCCCTATGGAAATAGGTAGAAATAGATTTAAAAATAGAGTAGTTATGGCTCCAATGTGTATGTTCCATTCAAAAACTGTAAATGGAGTTTTAACTAAAGAGCATTTTGATCACTATGTTGCAAGAGCTTTAGGTGGAGTTGCAGGAATAATTGTTGAAGCAACAATGGTTAATCCTACAGGTGGAATTAGAAAAGTAGATTTAGGATTATATAACGAAATTCAAGTGAAAGCTTTTAAAGAACTTGTAGATAGAGTTCATAATTATGATTGCAAAATTGGAATTCAATTAAGTCATGCAGGAAGAAAAGCAGACTCATCTTATGATGATATTATTGCACCAAGTGCAATTCCTTTTGCAGATGAAAAAGCTCCAAGAGAATTGACTAAAGAAGAAGTTATTTCTTTACAAAAAGACTTTATAAATTCTGTAAAACTTGCAAAACAAGCAGGTTTTGACTTTGTAGAAATTCACTGTGCACATGGGTATTTAATTAATCAATTTTTATCTCCCCTATCAAATCAAAGAAATGATGAATACGGTGGTAGTTTAGAAAAAAGATATAAATTTTTAGGAGATATTTTAAAAGCAATTAAAAATATTGACATAGATGTTCATATTAGAGTTTCTGCTAATGAATATGATGAAAAAGGTAATTCTTTAGAAGACATTATAAAGATTCTAAAACTTGCAAAAGAAGACGGAGTTGTTTTCAATAGTATTTCAAGTGGTGGTGTTGTTCCAAAAAGTCCTTTAGTTTATCCAGGATATCAAGCAGAATTAAGTAGAGAAATTAAAAAAGCAGGCTTTACAGTTTCTGCTGTTGGACTTTTAGAAGACTTTGGATTATGTGAATATTTACTTCAAAGTGATGCATGTGATATGATTTACCAAGGAAGGACATTACTAAAAAATCCGAACTGGGTTTACGGCGCAGGAGAATATTTTAATGAAGGAAAAGACATAGATTATCCTCTATATTCATATTCTGCAATTAAATTTTAAGAAAATTGTAAATAAGAACTCCACCCTTCCACGATGCTTTGCATCGGGTGGGTTCCCGGGAACCTTGTTGTTTCACAATAAAAAGTAGCTTACCTTTGGGAAGCTCAATTAGGGATTTGAGTAAACAACGAATTTTGGATTGACACATTCAAACGGAAGCAAAAAAGATGACCACACTAGAGTATTAATTTACTCCGATGTGGTCATTTTTTAATAGCCTCTTATTGCTGCTACAATAGAATCAGTGTTCCAACGAACAATTTTATCAGCAGCTTTTTTTACTACAATAGATGTTTTTTCAGAACCCCACGGTTCGATTGCAATAATAGTTTTATTCATCTGTTGAGCTAGTTCAATTTCAATATTAATCCATTTACTATAAGTAGCATATACTCCAGCCAATATTAAAACACAACTGGCATGTTGCATTTGTTCCTTAATCGCTGCTCGTAATTGATAATCGTATCTAGCATTGTGAATTGGATCATTTTTAGGAACAGAGTAGTTTTTGTATATAAAATATGGTTTTGCATCCAACATATCGACTAATCTGTCATATGCATCTCCATAAACCCATGAATGGCTAATAAATAAATTGTAGGTCATCTTCAATTTCCTCCTTAACAAGTTATTTTTAAAGTTACAATAGTGATTATCATGACTAAATATAAGATAATGAATGTGATTGGCAGCCATTTTTCAAGTTTTGTGGTATCTCTATATTTCTTGTTTTTCTTTAAGATTTCCCATTCATCCTTCAATGGAGCAATAGGTAATTTTGATTCCATCTTATTAATCACTTCAAACTTTGCTGTATTAAGTAATTTGTAATTTCTTATAAAAAGAATCCAAAGGAAACAAATTACGATTCCTGCAGTAAGAATGAATATAGACTTTACATCCCATGTGATTGAAACAGCAGCCAAAATAGCTAAGTTCAATGTAATGAATATGTTATTCATGGAATCTCTTCTTTGACTTACTGAATTAGCTGTATCTACGCAAGTCTGCCATTGAGAAAGTATGATTTCAGTTTTATCTTCTTGTTTCATACATCCTCCTTATTTGTCTAGCTGTGCTTGTAATTCTTTGAAACTATCCAACGCACTTTGTAAATTTTCGATGATATCTCCAGCTAATTCATCTGGTGATGGAAGATTATCAAGGTCAGCAAGAGATTTATCTTTAATCCAGAATATATCTAAACTTGTCTTGTCACGATTTAAAATATCTGTGATTGAGTATTTTCTAAAACGTCCATCTGGATTATCCACTGACCACGTTTCTTCTCTATCATATCTATTTTGTGGATTATAGCATTTGATAAAGTCTTGCAAGTCAGCATCTGCCATCGGATGTTTCTTTAAGGTAAAATGCATGTTTGTTCTTAAATCATAAATCCAAACTTCCTTCGTTTGCATTTCTGGGCTTGCCGGACGTTTATCAAAGAATAATACATTTGCCTTTACGCCTGGCTTATAGAATATTCCTGTAGGCAATCTTAAAATGGTGTGTAAATCTGTTGTTTCTAACAGCTTCTTACGAATAGTTTCTCCGGCACCGCCTTCAAACAATACGTTATCAGGAAGAACAACTGCAGCTTTACCTGTAGCCTTCAAAATCGTATTAATATGCTGAATGAAATTCAATTGTTTATTTGAGCTTGTAGTCCAGAAATCTTGACGATTGTAAACCAAATCTTCATCTTTTTGCTCGCCATCTTCATTAGTGAATGTAATAGACGATTTCTTACCAAATGGCGGATTTGTTAGAACATAATCAACACGATATCCTGGATCAGTTAATAGAGCATCTCCAAACGTAATGGATGCCTCTGCATAAATATCACCGATATTATGTAAATATAAATTCATCAAGGCAGTTTTGAAGGTCGCACCGACAATTTCATTTCCATAGAATGTCTTATCTTTTAAGAATTCCTTTTGTTCTCTATCCAAAGAATAATTGTTTGGATTTGAAATATATGACTGAGCAGCTAAGAAAAAACCTCCACTTCCACAGCATGGATCTGCGATTGTCTTCATAGGTTCTGGAGCGATACACTCAACCATAGCTTTAATGAGCGGACGCGGAGTAAAGTATTGTCCGGCACCGCTTTTAATATCTTCAGCGTTCTTTTGAAGTAACCCTTCATAGATTTCACCTTTAACATCTGAAGACATTGCTACCCATTTTTCGTTATTTATCATTTGTACAATGCGATAAAGAATCGCTGCATTATTTATTTTATTTGTCGCTCCTTTGAAAATCTGTCCAAGCATACCAGTCTTTTCACCAAGCGTTTCAAGAGTATTTTTATATTGTTCTTCAAGTTCTGCACCCTTTAGCGTATTTAAATCCTTCCATTTATAACCTTCTGGAATTCCGGTGTCACGATTATAGGGAGGTCTTGAATATTCATCCGCCATTTTAAGAAATAGCAGATATGTAAGTTGTTCCAAATAGTCTCCGTGAGAGACTCCATCATCTCTAAGAGGATTACACATTCCCCACACTTTGGAGATGATTGCTGATGTATTTTCATTTACCATTATAATAATCTCCCTTCGAAGGCTTGTTTTAATATACTTTGACGCATAGCAAACTCTTGTTGTAAGGCATCATTTACTGTTTTCTCTATATTTAAATATGCCGTCAATCTTGACTCTATTTCATCAACAATACGTTTTTGCTCTTTTAAACTACAATATGGTATTACTAAGTTTTCAAGTGTAGTTAAATTTATATTCTTTTGAGCTGTTGCAGGTGCAAAAGCTGATAATTCTGCTTTCTGAGATTCTATAAAGTATCTGATATACTCAGACAATATATTATCAGATGGTGTGAATCCTACAACGCTATCAGGAAAGCATGCATTCAATCCGAGGAATGCAGTCTCTGCAATATTGGCAGCAATAGTAATACATAATGTGCCTGATGGCCATAATTTACTTTGAGATATACCAAAATCATTATACATTTTACTGTATTCAGTTATGTACTTATCTGCAGACTTAACTTCACTGGTTTGAATAAAAGGATATTTTCCATCAACAAATAGTCTGGCATCATTTCTTGGACGGTGTTTTGACTTTCCACGTCCTAAATCTCCTAGGTTAGAAAGCAATATATATTTCCATGATTCTGGAATCTTTGGCAATTCCATGGTTTGTTCTTCGCTTAGCCAAGGAAGTTCCATGTCTAGTGCTGTATCATTTGCTTTTCTATAGGATTCGGTAAATGAACCTGTAAATGCCTCTTTTATTACAGATTGCCTATATAGGTGTAGTTTTTTTTCTGTAATATTTAATGTCTCCACAGCATTATCAAGGTCAGAGAATAGTTCCTCAATCTTTGCAACAATTCGTTCTTGTTCCTCTATTGAAGGAACAATTAACTTAGATTTCTTTAAAATGTTTGCATTAAGATGAGGTGTTCCTGTCCCTTTCTTTTGCGTATTTAAAAGTAAGTATTTGCTTTCAATAAAGTACCTTAAATAATCAGTTGTCATGCCATCAGCATATATTTTATATAATGTTGAACCTACAATACCTTTAATAGCCCGTCCAGTTAAACCAGAACGAGAACCATCTCCAACTATCAATAAATCTCCATCTTCACATAGAAGAACTTTTTCTGTAGATGCATAATTATCTATAATTCCTTGTTCAAATGCTTTAATATCCACATAGGGTAAATAGCCTTTTATTGCATCCTTTGATTGTAATTTTGGTTTTTTACCTTTTTCCATGTGGAGAATGGTACCTAATTCTATTTGTTTCAAAGGTTATCCTCCTTATGCCACTAAAGCGACATTCATTTCATTTAATATATTTTTATAGTTGCCGCCAAATGCCTCATAGAAACCAAGTAAACCTCCCTTGTGGTCAAATGGTGTATAATCTAAATCCTCATCCAAAATACTCAAAGACGAGATGATATGGTCTTTGATAAGACGAAGCCATTCCATCTGTTCTTCGGTAAATTGAGAGTATCCGGCATTTTTTCTAAATGTCCATTCCTTGAAATTAGCATTAACTCTATCTGCAAATGAGGTTAATTCATCCGTTTCACCAATTTCAAATCTTATAATAGAGATAAGATCTGTTAACTGTGCTACAGTTCCACACTTTACCTTATCTGTAAATTTTATAGAATAGCAATCCCAAAGGCGATCAATAGTGATATTTTTCTTTTTAAGTTTTTCATATAGAGACTTAAGTTGCTCAATCACCATCGGTCTATCTTTGTAAGATTCATTATAAATAATACGCAACGCGATAATCTCATCCTTATTTTCTTCAATAAATTCTTTGAAGGAAGCAATGACTTTATCTGCATTCTCTTCTTTTTGAGAATCGAATCCTGCAAAGACAACAGAATCAAGATTGACAGTATCAATTACTTGGTCATGACTTCTTCTAATGTTTTCAATAAAATCTCTATTATCTGGATTATAGAAAGGCTTCGTTGCTTCAACCAATAATTCTTTCTGAGCTGTATCAATATCCTTCTGAGTAGGAACGCCTGACATTATAAAGAGTTTGGCCTTTTCTGCGATAATATCCTCATCAAAAGCGTTAAGAAGATTATTTGCTATATCACGAGCTGGTAATCCGACATTTTCCTTGAATTCCTTATGTTCCTTTTCTGTCATCTGTTTATCAAGTCTTGTTATCCTGTTGGCTAGAGAAGTAAGGGTGTCCTTACTTTTATCACCTAAAGCAACATTCATCATCAATTCTTTCATAGAAACAGTAGGCTTTCTTTCAAGACTTCTTGTTTCTGATTTTTTAGATTTTGTTACACCAACAGCATCTACGATGACGAAATGGTCTTTGTTTTCTGTGGCAGATGGAGTAACCTTCTGCAAATCGTCCACACCGATAGTACGAGTACCACGGCCAACCATCTGCTCGAAGTAATTTTTGCTACGAACATCTCTCATAAATATCAAGCATTCAAGAGGTTTTACATCCGTACCTGTGGCAATCATATCCACAGTAACTGCTATACGAGGATAGTAATCATTTCTGAAGGAACTTAATGTACTTTCAGCATTTTCTACAGAGTAGGTGATTTTTTTGCAGAACTCGTTACCTTCACCAAACTCTTCACGAACGATATTGATAATATCATCGGCATGACTATCTGTTTTAGCAAAGATAAGCGTCTTTGGCACTTCTTTTCGTCGTGGGAATAGTGAAGTAAATAAATTCTCCTTAAAAGTCTTTATAACAGTCCTAATCTGACTAGGATTCACGACATCTTTATCAAGTTTATTTTTGTCATAATCCAAATCTTCATCCATCTGCTCCCAACGCTTCTCACGAGAAAGACGGTCACGATATTCAATAACTCTTTTTAGGATATGTCCCCCTTTTTTCGACACTTCCGTTTCAATAAGGAAAATGTCTTCGCCAACATTGACACCATCAATAATAGCTTGTTCTCTACGGTATTCACTGACTACATTCTCATTAAAGAACGCAAATGTTCTCTTATCCGGAGTAGCAGTAAGCCCTACTAAGAATGCATCGAAATAAGTCAATACTTGTTGCCAAACATTATAAATAGACCTGTGGCATTCATCGATGATAATGCAATCAAAGAATTCAGGCGGATATTTTTCGTTATATACAACTTCCTTTGGTGCTTTACTATCAGCAGTTACATATTCATTGAATGATTCTTCCTCTGTTGATTCATCTAAATCTTCCTCTTTCAGAATAGAATACATTCTTTGAATTGTACTAATACATATCTGAACATCATTAGGAATATAAGAATTTTTCAGGCGTCTTACACCATATAACTGTGAAAAGGATCTTGTATCATCATTTGGTGTATATGCTAAGAATTCTCTTTCAGCCTGTTCTCCTAAGCTCTTTGTATCCACGAGGAAAAGAATACGGTTCATCTTCCCATATTTTAGTAATCGATATGCTTCTGTAATAGCAGTGAATGTTTTACCTGCACCAGTAGCCATTTGCACTAATGCTCGTGGGCGATTATCCGCAAAAGAAACATCCATATTGTTGATCGCATTAATCTGACACTCTCGGAATCCTGTTGTATCAAGAATAGGAAAATGTTTCATATTATTACGGACTGTATCCCTTGCTTGTAATAATGATTCTAAATATTCCGGCCTATGAAAAGAAAAAACTCTTCTAGAACGATACTTTATATCTTTATAGTCCGTGAATTTGATTAGCTTATCAGTTGCTTCATACGCAAAGCGAATAGTATATTCACGATTAATCCATTTGAAAGAACTGGTTGCATACCTTGCAGACTGTTCTTCAACAACTGTGATATTTTCACCAACAGAACTTTTCTTTGCTTCAATAACACCAACAGGGTCTCCATCTATAAATAATGCATAATCAACCGGTCCAGTACTAGTTGGGAATTCTCGTACCGCTACACCTAATGCAGCACCAAGATTTAGCTGAGCAACATTTTGTACTACCCATCCAGACTGTTCTAGTTTTTCATCTATAACAACTCGTGCTTCTTGCTCTGGAGTCATGATGAACCACCTCCTTTACTTCTCAATTTTGTAATCTAGCCATGCTTCCTCAATCGTCACATAAGGAATATTGTTTTCAAGACAAAAAGCATTAATGCTCTTCATTGCTCTTAAGTTTGGCTTGGCACGTCCAGATTCCAAACGATTCACTGTGGAAAATGCAACACCAATTTTATCAGCGAAGTCCTGCTGCGTTAGAAATGAACGCTGTCTAATTCTTTTTATCTCTTCAGGGAAACTAATACATATCTCCTTTTCGTTTCTCACTCGTTAATATAGCGTTATTATACCAAATAAATATGAATTTTTCTAGTACCCAGTCCTTCAAGAGATTGTTTTTGGAATCAATCATAAACGAGGCAAAAGAAAAATCAGCCAATGTTGATAGCTTCTTTGAACTTGTGCAAAAAACCTTTATTGAAAAGGTCTATGTGTATCAAAGCGAAAAGCTATGGTCACAAGATACCAAGAAATTGAAAATCGTATTTAACTTTATCAGGGAAATCCAAATCTCAAGCAATGAAAAAACGGCATAGACGATATTTCACGACTATGCCGATATTTTACAGGATTATAAATACCTTATTGAATTACCCTTTTATAAGCTACTTTTTTTAATAAAATGGCAATAAACTTTGATTAGTAACTTGATATTAAAATTAAGAAAATCTAATTTTTTACAATTTAATAACTTTGTCATTACCCCAACCATACCATGGTACATCATGTTCTAGGTAATCTCCATGTATTTTATTTTGAATTCTAATCATTATAAATGGTATTAATGACTTTATTATAAATATAATGATATAGATAAATAATTCTGTATAATTAATCATACCATTAAAATCTGTAAATGTTCTATAAAGAAACCATGTATTAACTAAAACATTAAATAGTGTTGCTAAAGTTGCAGACATAATATTTATTTCAACTTTTGAATTGTATTTTTTTATAAAATATAATGCTAATAAAGAAATATTGTAAACGACAATGGGCTTGTTATTTTTTCTGTAAATCACCAATGATTTTCTACTATAACTTGAACGGTGTTTAACACTTCCTATTGAACTAAACCAAACGTGACTCACAGAATTTATTTCTTCAAATGGAACAAATAAATCTATTTTTTTAAGATATATTCCTTCCTTACAAATATATAATTTCCAAGTAAAAAATTCAAAATACCATATAAGAACAATTGAAATAACGAAAAAACAAATATTTAAATATTCTACCTTTAACCATTTAAAATCAAATGTAACTTTATTAACTCTATCTATTGAGTTTATACTAGTTAAAAAAATAGCAAAAATAAATAAAATAAATCTATAATAAATACTATGAAATTTTATCTTTTTCATAACTCTCCTTACTAATTACAATTGAATTACTTTTGAGGAATTTTTGTTATATGCATTATCGTGAAATAAGTATTTCCCGTGTTTTATATTTTCATATTTGACCATTACTAATGGTACTAATGTCATCTTTATAATATATACAACAATATAGCTAAGGAATATCTCTATTTTTATAAATTCTAATTTCCTTGAGTAAACACTGTAAAGTATTCCAAAATTAACTGCCATATTAAAAATAGTAGCCAGAGTAGCAATAATAAAATTGGTTTTTATACTAGGTTTTAATATTTTTATTGTATATAAAGCTAGTAAAGAAATATTATAAATGCAAATAGGTTTATAGCCTTTTCTGTAGATTACTAAAGATTTTCTATTATACAAATATTGTCTTCTATTAGATCTTACACTCCATTCATTAATCCAGACATGACTTACAGCTTCAATCTCTTCCCAAGGAACGAGTAAATCTAGTTTTCTTAGGTGTATTCCTTCTTTACATATATAAAATTTCCAACCTACAATAGAAAAAATTATAATAACTGTTATAAAAATTCCAATGAAAATGTAATTTAATTGCTCTAGTTTTAGACTAAAATTAGAGATTTGTATTATTGCATTTTTATCAGCTATTATCATATTTATAACGAGAATGGCAAAAGTAAATATAAATAAAATAAATCTATAATAAATACTATGAAATTTTATCTTTTTCATATTATCTCCTATCTTTACTTATCAAAATTAATAGTATGAATTTTAATATTATACCTTTTAGTATCCTGTTTTAAGTTTCTTACCAATTCATCACTTGCTTTATCTCTACCGAAAAAAAAGGCTGTCCTCTTTCCATTTTTAAGTTCAATAGTTAGCATATATCTGCTTCCATTTAGTCTTACAGACCTAATTCTGTCAACTTCAATTGATCTTATCTTTTTTAAAGGTATAACTCTATTTAAAAAATAGAAAGCATTGTGTATATAAAAATTTCCATTTGAAATATGATAAGGTCTAAAAACACTTCCTCCACTTCGAAGTGCTATTGAAATTCTACGAAATATTATAATGAAAAAAGTGACAGTAAGAAATATCATAGCATTTCTTGTAATACTATATTTCCATATGCTTTTAAATCCTATCAAATAATATCTAAAAAAATCAGTCATAATAAAAGTCCCCTTAATTCTTTAATCTATACACTATTATACTATACGTCCTAATTGTATTCAATATCTGCTATTAACTTATATCTTAAGTATAAAATATATAGCTTCTATTTTTGATAAAGGAAATTATTATATATTTTTAGTGTAAAATCAACTCAAATATTCAAGATAATAAATTGATTTTTTTTTTAAATTTTTAGACTTTTCATTAAAATTTACTAATTTAATTTGTCAAATTTTACAAAACAATACTATCTTTATGTCCCTATTTTTAATTATTAAAGTTGTATAATATTCTTAAGGAAAACATTATTATAGAAAATGTTTTTCAAAAAATTGAATAAGGAGGAATTTTTTATGGATTCATTAATTTCAGTATTGTCCAAATTTGCCAATTGGCTTTGGGGACCCCCACTGTTGATTCTGTTAGTAGGTGGAGGAATATTCTTAACTTTAAGACTAGGATTCTTCCAAATCCGTTACTTCCCGTATATTATGAATCAAACTTTCGGAAAGATGTTTAGTAAAAACAAATCAGGTGAAGGAACCGTTTCACCTTTCCAAGCAGCAACTGCAGCACTTGCTTCATCAATCGGTGCAGCAAATATAGTAGTTGTGCCTTCGATTATTTTTATAGCGGGTCCGGGTTCAATACTTTGGATGTGGATTACTGCAATAGTAGGTCAAGCAACAAAATTTGGCGAAATTGTACTTGGTATTCTTTATAGACAAAAAAATGAAGATGGCGAATATGTCGGTGGTGCTTGTTACTACTTACAACATGGAATCGGTGGAAAAATAGGAAAAATTTTAGGCTCACTTGTAGCATTTTTCTTTATGATTGAAATTTTACCTTCAATTACAGTTCAAACACTTGCCGCAACAGGTCCTTTAGAACAACTGGGAGTTCACAAATATATTGCTATAGGACTTGTATTCTTCTTAGTAATATTGGTAGTTTATGGTGGAATTAAGAGAATTGGACAAGTAACTGAAAAATTAGTTCCATTTATGGCGTTAATTTATTTAATCTTCGGACTTATAGTTCTTGCAATTAATATAAATAAAGTACCTGAAGCTTTCAAAATGATTTTTGTCGGTGCTTTTAATCCTAAAGCCATAGCAGGTGGTGCTGCGGGTTGGGCAATAAAGAAAGCAATAACTAACGGAGTTGCTCGTGGTGTTTATTCTAACGAATCAGGAATGGGCTCTGCACCTTATGCACATTCAACTGCAATAACAGATCATCCTGCAAGACAAGGAATGTGGGGAGTTTTTGAAGTATTTGTCGACACTATAATAGTTTGTACAATGTCCGCACTTATCGTTTTGACAACAGGAATATGGAAGAATCCTGAATATAAATCAATAGCTGTTGAAAGAGCATTTAACTCAATCTTTGGAAACATCGGTAGTGTAGTAGTTTCAATTTCTTTATTCCTATTTGTTCTTTCTACAATAATCGTAATAGTATTCTATGTTGAAAAACTTGCAGAATATCTATTTGGAACAAAGGTAGGAAAAATTATGAGATTTATTGCAACTATTATGATAGTTCTAGCGGCAGTTCTTTCATTTGAACACGCAGGAGTTTTCTTAGACTTAACATTGGGTCTTGTAGTTATTCCTAATATGATTGGAATAATATTTATGAGCGGAAAAATTAAAAAAGCAAAAGATGAATTTTTCCATACTGAAGGAAAATTTTACTTAAAAGATAAGGCTAAATAGCTTCCTTAAAATTTATTTTAGATAAAAAATCCGAGTATCAAAACTCGGATTTTTTCTTTATATTTATTTAATAATTATTGACCTTCAACGAATCTATCAATATATTCTTGATAAGTCATAAGTCTATCTTCAAATACATTTTCTTCAATGTGAATAATTCTATTTGCGATTGTATTCATAAATTCAGTATCATGACTTGTAAATAAGATATTTCCCTTAAATGCTTTAAGCCCATTATTCAAACTGATAATACTTTCAAGATCCAAATGATTTGTCGGTTGATCAAGGATTAAAACATTAGAATTCTTAAGCATCATATATGATAGCATCATTCTAACTTTCTCTCCCCCAGAAAGTTTTTGCGCAGGTTTTAAAGCCTCATCTCCCGAGAACAACATTCTTCCTAAAAATCCTCTAATATAAATTTCAGATTGCTCTGTCGAATATTGTCTTAACCAGTCAATCAAGTTATATGGAGTATCTTTAAAAAACTCTGTATTATCCTTTGGAAAATAAGATCTTGAAGTTGTAACTCCCCATTTAAAACTTCCACTATCGGCTTCCATCTCTCCTGCTAAAATTTTAAAAAGAGTTGTAATTGCAAGTTCATCTCCGATAAAACCAATCTTATCATTTTTATTTACCATAAATGAAACCTTGTCTAAAACTAATCTTCCTTCAATTGTCTTTGAAATTTCATTCACTTCCAAAATTTGATTTCCAACTTCTCTTTCCATTTCAAAACCTACAAATGGATAACGTCTTGTTGAAGGTTGAATATCTTCAATTTGAATTTTATCAAGTAATTTCTTACGGCTTGTAGCTTGTTTTGACTTACTCTTATTAGCAGAGAATCTTGCAATAAAGTTTTGTAATTCTTTAATTTTATCTTCTTTTTTCTTATTTTGGTCTTTTAACATCTGTGCTGCAAGTTGACTTGATTCATACCAGAAATCATAGTTACCAACAAAAATCTTAATCTTTTTAAAATCAATATCCACCATATGAGTACAAATATTATTTAAAAAATATCTATCGTGGCTAACTACAATAACAGTTCCTTCATAATCCATAAGGAAATTTTCCAGCCATAAAATACTCTTGATATCCAAGTCATTAGTAGGTTCGTCAAGTATTAAAATTTCAGGATTTCCAAAAAGTGCCTTTGCAAGTAAAACTTTAACTTTTTCCTTACCTGAAAGCTCACTCATCTTTTTTTCATGCAATTCAGTTCCGATACCAAGACCTTGTAAAAGAGCTGAAGCATTTGCCTCTGCACTCCAACCGTCCATATCAGCAAATTCCGCTTCAAGCTCTGAAGCTAAAATTCCGTCTTCATCTGAAAAATCTTCCTTTGCATAAATGGCTTCTTTTTCTCTAATGATTTCCATTAAACGAGCATTTCCCATTATTACAACATCAATTACTTTTTCATCTTCAAACTTAAAGTGATCTTGTTCCAAAAAGCTCATACGAGTATTCGGCTTAATAGAAACACTTCCAGTATCAGGTTCAAGTCTTCCCTCTAAAATCTTAAGAAAAGTTGACTTTCCTGCTCCATTCGCTCCAATTACTCCATAACAATTTCCCGGAGTAAAAGATAAATTTACATCATCAAAAAGTTTTTGTCCTTGAAAACTCAAACTTAAATCTATTACACTAATCATTCTTTCACCTCAAAATATTACTTAATTCAATTAAACATAAGTTAGATTATACTATATTTTGTTTAAATAATCAACTAAAAAATGAGCCTTAAAGACCCATTTTTAAATAATAATATTTTTTTATTACATAAATGCTTCTGCTACAAATTTTAATATGAATAGTAAAGCTAAAATATATACTACTGGAGAAACTTCTTTTCCTCTACCTGAGATTAATTTTAATACAGCATATGAAACTATCCCAAAAACAATTCCATTTGCTATTGAATATGATAGAGGCATCATAATAATAGTTAAAAATGCAGGTAGTGCTTCTGTATAATCCTCAAAATCAATTTTCTTAATTCCTGTAATCATAAATAATCCTACTACAATTAATGCAGAAGATGTCGCATAAGTTGGAATGACCGCAAAAATAGGTTGAAAAATTAAAGCTAGTAGGAAAAGGCAAGCTGTTACTATCGCTGTAAGCCCCGTTCTTCCTCCTTCAGCAACACCAGATGCACTTTCAACAAACGTAGTTACTGTTGATGTTCCAAGCATTGCTCCAACTGTTGTTCCTATTGAGTCGGCAAAAAGAGCCTGTCTTGCTCTAGGTAAATTTCCATCTTTGTCCAACATATCAGCTTTTGATGCAACTCCTACTAAAGTTCCTACTGTATCGAATAAATCAACGAATAGAAAAGCAAAAAGAGCTATAAACATTTCAGTTGATAAAATCTTACTGAAATCAAATTTCATAAAAATAGGAGCTATACTTGAAGGCTTTCCTATAATTGCCTTTGGAAGTTCAGAAACTCCACAAATTATTGACACTGCTGTTGTAGCCAACATACCGAACAAAATTGCACCGGGAACTTTTTTTACAATCAATAAAATAGTAAATAAAATGCCAAAAATTGTGATTAACGAAGTTGCACTTGTAATTGTCCCCAAGTCAAGAGGTATTCCCTTTCCTTGTTTAACAAGTCCCGCCTGATATAATCCTAAAAATGCGATAAAAATACCGATACCCGCACTAACCGCCTGTTTAAGTGAGTAAGGCATAGCATTTACAATCATTTCTCTAACTTTTGTAAAAGTTAAAATCAAAAATATAATACCTTCCAATAAAACAGCTGTTAATGCGAATTGCCAGCTATATCCTTTACCAATTACAATTGTATAGGTAAAATAAGCATTTAAGCCCATACCCGGAGCCAACGCAAAAGGATAATTTGCAAGAAGTCCCATTATGACCGTTCCTATAAATGATGCAATAGCTGTTGTTGTAAAAACAGCACCCTTATCCATTCCGGCCTCGGATAAAATTGTAGGGTTTACAACTAATATGTATGCCATAGTCATAAATGTGGTAATACCGGCTAAAACTTCTGTTCTAACAGTTGTTTTGTGTTCCTTGAGTTTGAAAAAATTTTCAAAAAACGTGCTCATAATTCCTCCTAAAAAAATTTTTTTGCAAAAAACAAAAATAACTCTTAAAAAATAACATCTAAAAAAAATAAACGCCCAAAAAGTAGGCTTCAAGCGAAACCTACCTTCTGGGCTTTTCTCCCTTAGGTGTAGTGCATAGCACCTGCACAGCTTGGACCTGCAAGAAAAATCTTCGGAACCCTATGTGCACTTTCTCTTTGAGTTATCAATATCACATCAATATAATAACAGCAAATAATTCTTTTGTCAATATCTATTTATTAGCTAATATTCTCAATTTAATTTTAAAAAAGGAATAACAATTCTTTACGATTTAATATTCCTTTATTAGTCTGATTAACAGGTATTTATTTTCGATATTCCTTTACTTTACGAGAATACTTATCCAACAATTCTCTCGAATATTTTTTTTCGTTTTTTGAATCTTTAGCCTCTTTCCAAAGAATAGAAGCAACTTTTAACTTATTTGAATAGTCTAAACTAGATTCATCAGAGCAAAAATCTTTTAAAAATTGATTCCATTCACATACTGAATTATCATACTTTGCATAATCCGATTTTCCATAATACACATTTAGCATATCCTGAATTGTAAAATTCAAATCTTTGTCTTTTTTTACTTTTCTCCAAGATGTCGCCATATCAGCATTAAATTTAAATGGTGAAATTCCTGTTAAATTAGAAAAGTATTCTCTAAACTTTGCATTAAAGGAAAAACCACACTCAAGTAATGGCGTATCTAAAGTAATATTTTCCACTTTCTTCTTTTCT
>ERZ772764.866-NODE-866-length-20006-cov-3.082552_pt1 | contig 20006 bp, 12 predicted proteins | sample MGYA00512163_ERZ772764 | MGnify/ENA primary metagenome ERZ772764 (study PRJEB29015, sample SAMEA2737903) | human oral metagenome | biome: human oral; feature: human-associated habitat; material: dental | place: China | collected 2094 ... | reverse complement strand
AAGACCCTCGGTTACCTCGGTATCCAGGGGACAGCTACCTGGGATATCCTCAAGCAGCTACGTGCGACCTTCGTCACCGACATCAAGTATACCAATACCGTTACCTTCCTCGACAATACCGAGCACTCTGTCCTAGCTCGTAGCATGCGTGCCATGCAGACGACGAATGTGCGCAACAACAATAAGAACCTGCGCACCGACCCCAACGATCCCTATGCGCTACCTTACTCCGTCCTCCCCGAAGGTGGTATACGTGAGAGCCGTGTCGTGCAGAACTATATCAATAGCTTCAAGCTTGATCTAGACTACCACCAGACCTTCGGCAAGCACAACGTCGTAGCTGCTGCTGGGGTAGAGCTGAACCAAGGAAGTGTAGAGAGCAACTGGAACATCAACTATGGTGTCCTCTATGATCTTGGCTTCCACTCGTACTATCTTCCCGATGCCATCCAGCTCCTCTACGAGCAGGGGAAGGACTACTACACGATCCGTAATCGAATCAATAACAACCTCGGGATCCTCACCCGGGCAAGCTACTCCTTCGCTAATCGCTACTCCATCGATGCACTACTGCGCTTCGACGCAAGTAACCGCTTCGGTCCTTCACGCTATGTGCGTTGGCTCCCGACGTGGAATGTGGAGCTGACCTGGGGCGTAGACCAGGAGAGCTTCTTCCGTCACCTTCGTCCCCTGTCTTCTCTTCGCCTGAAGACCTATGTAGGGATGGTAGCGGACAATCCCTCTGTCACCAACTCTCTTGAGGAGATCTACCCAGCTATACCCTGGCGCCCGAACTCTAAGGAGATCGGTCTAGCGTACAAGAATCTGGCGAACCACGATCTGACGTACGAGAAGACCTTGACCTACGGGGCTCGCCTAGGCTTTGGACTCTTCAAGGGGCGTATCTCTGCAGAGGTAGATGCCTACCGTCGTCGTAGCTACGACCTCGTCGGTCCTATCTATACGCAGTCCCTCGGAGGCGTAGCACAGAAGAATGGGAACGTAGCCGAACTCCAGTCTTCAGGCCTGCAGTTCACCCTCTCGACAGTGAACCTCAAGGTGAAGAACTTCAGTTGGACCACGGGCTTCTCATACCTACATAAGACGAACAAGATCACCTCGCTCCTGAGCAACCCCACCGTGCGTACCATGATCTCGGGATCAGGCTTCTCGTATGAGGGGTACCCTCTGTCCTCCGTCTTCTCCATCCCCTTCCTCGGGCTGACGAACGAAGGTATGCCTCGCTTCTACAACGAACGGGGGCAAGAGACCCTTGGGGACTTCAACTTCTCTAGTAGCAATATTAACTTCCTCAAGTACAGCGGTACGCTTGATCCGACGGACGTAGGTACGCTGACCAATACCTTCCGCTACAAGAACTTCTCCCTCTCGGCTAATATCAACTATGAGTTCGGAGCAGTCACCCGCCTACGTAGTATCTCCAATACCGATGACTACTCGGCCTTCCCACGTGAGCTGACGCAGCGCTGGAAGAAGCCTGGCGACGAGAAGCATACCGACATCCCTCGTCTACCGACCAGCTATGCCTTCGACCAGTACGGCGCCGACAATCTGATCAATGCTTACTACGCCTACGGAGCGTCTACAGCCCGTATCGTCAGCACTGACTTCATCCGCCTCAAGGAGATATCGATGGAGTACACTGTCTCTAAGACCCTCCTTCGTCGCACCCCGCTGAAGAACCTCGCGGTGAAGCTGCAGGCTCAGAACCTCATGCTCCTCTATTCGGATGCCCGTCTCCGTGGCGATGACCCCGAATATATGTACAGCTCTTCGGTCACGGCTCCTAAGAAGCTGATCCTAACCCTGCGTGTCGGACTCTAACCCCCGCGAGATACCATTATGATGAATAGAATCTTTGTGCCCCTCGTGGCTCTCGTGGCTCCCCTTGTCCTCGGCTCATGCAACAAGCTTCTCGATGAGCAGCCCGATGAGCGTGTACTCATCACGAGTGCCGACAAGGTACGCCGTATCCTAGCCTTCGCCTATCCAGTCTCTTCCTATGCTTATGCATGTGAGATGTCCTCGGATAATGTCGACGACTATGGGACGGACAATCCTAACTTCACGAAGTTCACCTACGACCTCGTCTACTGGAACGACGGCCCCGAATACAATGCTTCCGATGGGATGAGAGCTCTCTGGCGCTCGTACTATCTGGCGATCCAGCATGCTAACACCGCTCTTCGTGCTATCGAAAATTTGGGTGGAGGAAGCGAACTGAGTGCTGCTAAGGGCGAGGCTCTCGTGGCTCGTGCTTACGCACACTTCGTCCTAGTGAACCTCTTCGGTAAGCACTACAATAGCACTACCAGCTCTAAGGATCTCGGAGTACCCTATATGACGGCTCCCGAGGAGACGCTCGATCCGAAGTACACGCGCAACAGTGTAGCTGAGGTATATGCAGCGATAGACAAGGACCTCACCGAAGGGCTCCCGCTCATATCGGATAGCTTCTACAGCGAGAAGGCCTACCACTTCAATAAGGCTGCTGCTGAAGCCTTCGCCGCACGCTTCTACCTCTACTACGAGCAGTGGAATAAGGCGATCGAGCATGCTACGAAGGCGCTGGATGGGAAGGCTCCTCGCCGGTGGGCTGACTTCCAGGAAGCTAGCATCGTCGGAGCGAAGACGGAGGATGCCTATGCCAAGCTCTACAGCCGTGAGACTGTCTCGGCGAACTTCCTTCTCCTGCCTGTGACTTCGGGTGCGGTCTCCTACTTCTCCTATGCTCAGCTGAAGCGCTTCTCCATGACGCACCGAGTAGCAGAAGAGGTCTTCCTCGGTGAGAATATCTGGCGTACCTCCACGACGGCTCAGGCCGACTACTGGCAGGTGCCCTTCGTCTCCTCCTCGTACAACTACCGAGACGTCATCAACCAGTCTAAGTATCCCTACTACGCAAGTAATAAGGACAAGACGCTCTCTGTCCCCTTCACTGCTGAAGAGACGCTCCTCGTCAAGGCGGAAGCAGAGATCATCCAGAAGCAGTACGACGCTGCAGTCGCTGACCTCAACACTTGGACCTCGGCCTACCTCAACACGACGAAGAAGTCCTTCACCAAGGAGGACATCATCGCCTTCTACAAGGCCCTCGAGTACAACTCTGAGGCGACGCCTACGATGAAGAAGAAGCTACACCCAGCCTTCACCCTCGATGGGGGCGAAGATCAGGAGATGCTCCTACATCACCTCCTGCAGTGCCGTCGAGTAGCTACGGCGCACGAGGGTCTCCGCTGGTTCGACATACGGCGCTATGGCATCGAGGTCTACCGCTTCGTCCACGACACGAAGGATCGTGCTAAGGTCACAGTAGCCAAGACGCTCTCCTCGTGGGACGAGCACACGACCTTCCAGATCCCCCAGAATGTCCGCAATGCGGGACTGGAGCCAACACCTCGGACTAACTAATTCTCCTACGCTCGACTAACTGCGTCACACTATGAATACGACTCTAAGGAAAGCCTCTCTGTGGGCCCTAGCCTCGCTCGTGATGGCCCTCGGCAGCTGCCGCCAAGTGGATGCTGATATTACCTCGACTTCGGTACTACAGCCCTCGGCCCATCGCACGGCTATGGACGAGTATATCGAGCGGGAGATCATCTCGCCCTACAATATCCAGATCTACTACCGCTACACGGAGAGTGAGATCGGGCGCAACTGGGTCACCTCTCCCGCCAACGAGTATAATAGCCTCCAGTTCGTGAACGTCCTGAAGTACCTCTTCCTCGAGCCCTACACCGAGGTAATGGGGGTGAACTTCGTGCGTCGCTTCACTCCTCAGGCCTTCGTGCTAACGGGGCTCCTAGCCTACAACCCTCCGCCAAGCAACTCCAATACACGTGCTTCGACGGTCAACGGGGTCAAGATCATCTTCATGAACATCAATAGCTTCGACTTCCCTTCGCTGGGGAAGTACTATCACACCCTCGATAGTCTCGGGAAGGTGCTAGAGACGGACCCCTCGGTGCAGTCCGACTACGACGCCTGGAAGACTTGGCTTGATGGTCAGAATACGACCTACCTAGATCGTCTCAAGGACGTCTACCTTCGTACGATGTATCATGAAGCAGCGCATACCTTCCATCAGCGTGTAGAGCCGACGACAGACTTTGATAAGATCACGTCGCTGGACTACCGCCAAGCCGACTGGATCGCAGGCTGGACACGTGAGGGGAAGAACTCCCTCCATTATGGCTTCATCACCAACTACGCCAGCCAAGAGCCTCATGAAGACTTCGCCGAGCTCTTCGGGAACTATGTTATCATGAGCGCTGATGAGTGGGAGGCGAAGTTAGCCTCCGCCGATGTCGTCCCTGAGGGGCGTACCCGCTCGGGACGCTCGATCATCGAAGAGAAGATCCGTATCATCAAGGACTACATGAGCAATACCTGGGGCCTCGACATGGACAAGCTCCGTGCTCAGCTGCAGAAGCGCTACCCCGACTTCGCTAGACAGGACTTCACCACCATGAACTCAGCCTCGACACAGCAATGAACAACAAGCAGATCCTAGCCCTCGCCACGGGTGCACTCCTCTGGATGAGCTCATGCACCAGCTCCGGCGACCTCGATAAGCTCCCTGAGGCAGCAGTGCGCACTCAGGAGGCGATCAATGAGACGGTCACTGCGCTCGAAGGGCATAGTGGCTATTGGCGCCTGACCTACTACCCCGATTCGAAGCGTGCTTACGGGGGGTACTCGATGTATGTACAGTTCAAGGACGGGCGTGTCACCGCTCTCTCGGAGCTCTCGACGACGTCGACCAATTCTACCTACGCTGTCCGCAATATCGATATGCCTACTCTGGCCTTCGATACCCGCAGTAATGTCCTCCACCACTTCAGTACCTCCACTGAGTACTTCCGCAATGCCCGAGGCGGGGACTTCGAGCTCCTGCTCATGGGCAAGAGTGGCGACAGCATCCTCCTGCAAGGGCGTAAGTACCGCAATCGCATGAGCCTCGTGCCCATGACGACCGATCCTGCCACGGAGATCGCAGCCCTGCAGGCGATGGCCCAGAAGTTCCAGGGACGGGGGCTCGCTCCCGTCACCATCGGCACGGCGGGTCGGGTAGAGCTACGCCTGCATCCCACCTACCGCCAGCTGGAATTCATCCTCGCTGGTGAAGGGACGGAGCAGAAGAAGGAGCAGGTGGCTTTCGCCTACACGACCGAGGGTCTTCGCTTCTATGAGCCCATCACGATAGGCGGGGTCACGATCTCGGGCTTCCGTCTGAGCTCTGATGGTGGGAGCGTCACTTCGCTCGAAGGGGGACTGACGACGACGCTGGTCAGTCTACCTATAGACCTCGTCGGGAAGAGCTATGTCGCCTACCTCACGACAGACTACGCCTCTTCGGGACTCATCAGTTACTTCACCAAGGTCAATAAGTCGCTCTATAGCCAGCGCAAGGCTCGCATGAGTGCCCGTACCTACTTCGGTGTCAATACCGAGGCAGACCAGAAGGCGGGACTCGTGGGCAACGATACCCAGGTCACTAGCTTCATCACTATGCCTATCTTCGAGCAAGCGGATGGGAGCTACACGCGCCTCTCCTACGAGGCTGACTTCGTACCTGTAGGGAGCGACCCGACACAGATAGATGTCCTAGCCCGTGATGGTAATGAGACCACCTGGTGGTACTGGTATGCTGGCTCGGCCGACTACTGGATCTCCCGCCTCAGCTCTCGTGCTCCGTACAAGGTGGAGACCCTGACGGATACTGCGGGTGATACGTACTACAAGCTCACTAGCACCAAGGACGACAAGACTTGGTTCTACCTCTACGAGGTCAAGTAGCCCGACTTCTTCTCTACTAGTATAAAGCGAGACCGCCCGAAGCACACAGCGTGCTTCGGGCGGTCTCATTTATTGTAGTGGGGTAGCCTCGGGGCTAGAGGTCTTCGTAGACACGTACCCAGCCGTGCGTGTCGGGGTAATCCCCGTACTGGATAGCCCGTAGACGCTCGTAGAGGGCGGTAGAGATCGGGCCTGGGTTGCCATCCTTGCTGATGACGTAGCTCTTGTCTTCGTCGAGGTCATCCACTCGCTGGATCGGGCTGATGACGGCTGCCGTACCACAGGCGCCAGCTTCGTCGAAGGTAGCGAGCTCCTCTACATGGACAGGGCGACATTCGACGGTCAGACCCATATCTTCGGCCAGCTGCATGAGACTCTTGTTGGTGATCGAGGGCAGGATCGAGGAGCTCTTGGGAGTGATGTAGCTCTTGCCACGGATCCCGAAGAAGTTCGCAGGTCCACACTCGTCTATGTAGAGCTTCTCCTTAGCATCGAGGTAGATGACGGCCGAGTAGCCCTTCTCATGAGCGAGCACGCCGGAGCTGAGGCTAGCGGCATAGTTGCCCCCGACCTTGTAGCGCCCAGTACCTAGAGGTGCTGCGCGGTCATAGCCACGCATGATAGCCATAGGGCTGGGGCGGAAGCCCGTCTTGAAGTAGGCTCCTACGGGCGTGACGAAGATGAGGAACATATACTCGTCCGAGGGCTTGACGCCTACCTGCTGCCCCAGGCCGATCATCAGCGGACGGATGTAGAGGGAGGCACCGCTCTCGTAGGGAGGGATGAAGCGCTTGTTGAGGTGAAGGACCTTGTCGACGGCTTCGAGGAAGCGCTCTGTGGGGAGCTCGGGCATGAGGATACCTCGGCTGGTGCTCTGCATGCGTGCCGCATTCTCTTCGGGGCGGAAGACACGTACCTTACCGTCCTTCCCACGGAAGGCCTTCAGTCCTTCGAAGGACTCCTGACCGTAGTGGAGGCAGGTAGCAGCCATAGGGATGGTGATCATATCGGACGAGGATACTTCCCACTCGCCCCACTGGCCATTGCGGTAGTAGCACTTCAGATTGTAGTCGGTGGGATGGTAGCCGAACCCGAGGCTCTTCCAGTCCAGCTCTTGTTTGCTTTCCATTGTCTGTCTAATGTATTTATAGGTTGATGAATAGTCGTACACGCTCCCGTAAGAGTCTAAGCAAAGATAGCGAAAAGGCAGAGAGTTGGTACTTGCTCTCGAGATGGGCTAAGCCGGGGCCTCCGAAGTGCCTCTGAGAGAGCTCGGAGTAAGGTCCTTGGCTCAAGGCTCGGGAGGTACTACTGGTGCCTCCCGAGAGGCGCTACTGCTCCCTGCTCGGAGGCACCTGTAGCGCTACTTGGCGGGTGAGCTAGGGTGGGGGAGGGAGGCCTCGATGGGGGAGCCCTCGCCCCAGCTCGGGCGCTTCGTCTGGAGATTGCGTGTGTGGGCTCTTTTGTGTATCTTTGCGCAAGTTTTTAAGTATAAGTTTAGAGTTACCCTCATGCATACGGATCAGTATAAGGTCAATCTCAGGAGCTTACCTGAGGGCGACCATGAGTACCGCTGGCTCCTGGATGATGCTTATTTCGAGCGACTTTCGGAGGGAAGTATGCAGGGCGGAGAGGTCGAAGTCGATCTGATGCTCCGTCGTACGGGGGACGTCTTTAGCTTGTCCTTCGACTACGAGGGCTATGTGACGGTCCCCTGCGACCGCTGTCTTGATCCCGTCGAGATAGACGTGGTGTCGGATAGGGAGTTTGTAGTCAAGTTCGGAGTCGAAGCCCTCGAAGAGAGTGATGAGATCCTAGTCGTCTCCGAGCTGGATGGCGTACTGGACCTCGAGTGGATCCTCTATGAGGACATCGTGCTCAGCCTACCTATTCAGCGAGTGCACGACGCAGGGGAGTGCAACCCCGATATGATGTCTGCCTACGGCCGAGTAGCGACCGATCAGGTGCGTGAGCCCTCAGAGGGCGGGGCACCTACCCTCGATGAAGATGGGATCGACGAGCGCTGGGCGGCTCTCAAGGGGCTCAAGTGAGATTAGTAATTAAAACAAAATAGATTTATGGCACATCCTAAAAGAAGACAGTCCAAGACTCGTACAGCTAAGCGCCGTACCCATGACAAGGCTGCTATGCCTACGCTAGCAAAGTGCGCTAACTGCGGAGCATGGCACATCTACCACACCGTCTGTGGTGAGTGTGGCTACTACCGTGGCAAGCTCGCTATCGAGCAGCAGGCTTAGTGCGGCTCTCCAGCCTACAGTACAGAAGCCCCAAAGGAGACTTTGGGGCTTTTTTTGTACTTTCGTGCCTAAACTTAAGCATCCGAAATTAACTCCATAAGTATATCATCTAGCCAAACTATGAGTCTCATCAATGCAGCCATCACGGCTGTAGGCGGGTATCTGCCAGAAGATAAGCTGACCAATGCCGACCTAGAGAAACTGGTCGATACCAACGACGAATGGATCATGACCCGTGTGGGTATCCGTGAGCGTCGTATCCTCAAGGACCCTGCTAAGGGTGCTTCGTACCTAGGTGTCCAGGCGGTCAAGGACCTCCTCTCTCGCAATGATATCGACCCTGCCACCATCGACGGGATCATCCTAGCGACGAATACCGCCGACTACCACTTCCCCACGACAGCATCTATCGTCGCCTACGAGACGGGTTGCGTGAACGCCTTCACCTTCGACATGCAGGCAGCCTGCCCTAGCTTCATCTATGCTCTGGAGGCAGGAGCGAACTATATCCGCTCGGGGCGCTACCAGCGCATCCTCGTCGTCGCTGCTGAGAAGATGTCTGCCGTCACAGACTATACAGACCGGGCTACCTGCCCGCTCTTCGGTGACGCTGCCGCCTGTGTCCTCCTCGAGCCAACAGAGGAGAATGAAGGGGTGCTCGACGCCTACTTCCGTACCGACGGTACGGGTCGTGACCACCTGATCATGAAGTCAGGGGGCTCAGCTAATCCTCCTTCGCACGAGACAGTAGACCGTCGCGAGCACTTCGTCTATCAGGAGGGCGCTGCTGTCTTCAAGCAGGCTGTCAAGGGCATGTCTTCGAGCTGTCGTACCATCATGGAGCGCAATGGCCTCTCCTACGAAGACGTAGCGTGGGTCGTGCCTCACCAGGCCAACCTCCGCATCATCGACGCTGTAGCTCGTGAGATGCAGGTACCTCTGGAGCGTGTGATGATCAACATCGAGTACCGAGGCAATACCAGCTCGGCCACGATCCCCGTATGCCTGTGGGAGTTCGAGAAGCAGCTTCGCAAGGGGGACAACCTCATCCTTACCTCCTTCGGTGCAGGCTTCACTTGGGGTGCCGTCTACGTCAAGTGGGCGTACGATCCTAAGAACTAATAGGACCTAGCCGGAGACCTTGCCTTCCTCACTCCCGACGGAGCGAGCGGGCAGGGTCTTCGTCTCTAATAAGAATAGTCTACACGGATGACTGAAGAAAAGAAAGAGCAGACACACCGCTCCGGCTTCGTCAATATCGTAGGTAACCCCAACGTGGGCAAGTCTACGCTGATGAACCTCCTCGTCGGAGAGCGTGTCTCCATCATTACCTCCAAGGCGCAGACGACACGCCATCGCATCATGGGTATCGTCAATACCCCCGAGCTACAGATCGTCTATAGCGATACCCCAGGAGTACTGCGCCCGAACTACAAGCTGCAGGAGAGCATGCTCGAATTCTCCGAGTCAGCCCTCGGAGATGCAGATGTCTTGCTCTATGTCACCGACACCGTGGAGACGGCAGACAAGAACGAGTTCTTCCTCGAGCGGGTGCGTGGGGTCAAGTGCCCCGTCTTACTCCTTATAAATAAGGTAGACCTCACCACGCAGTCCGAGCTCGAAGCACTGGTAGAGCGCTGGCATCAGGAGCTCCCTGAGGCAGAGATCATACCGATCTCGGCGCTGAACAACTTCAATGTACAGCCCCTGAAGAAGCGTATCGAGAGCCTCATCCCGCCCTCGCCACCCTACTTCGAGAAGGACGCCCTCACCGACAAGCCTGCCCGTTTCTTCGTCACCGAGATCATCCGTGAGAAGATCCTCCTCTACTATCAGAAGGAGATCCCCTACTCCGTCGAAGTCGTCGTCGAGGCCTTTAGGGAAGAGGAAGCTCGTATCCACATCCAAGCCCTCATCATCGTCGAGCGTGATAGCCAGAAGGGGATCATCATCGGGCACAAGGGGGTAGCACTGAAGAAGGTCGGCTCGATGGCTCGTAGAGACATGGAGCGCTTCTTCGAAAAGAAGATCTTCCTAGAGCTCTTCGTCAAGGTGGAGAAGGACTGGCGCAACCGAGACAACCTCCTGCGTGCCTACGGCTACCGCCTAGACTAACCCCCTGTACAGAATAAGTAGAAAAGCAATATGAGTCATTTAGTAGCAATCGTAGGACGACCCAATGTGGGGAAGTCCACCCTCTTCAACCGCATGACCCAGACCCGTGGGGCTATCGTCAGCGAAGAGGCAGGCACGACCCGTGACCGTCAGTATGGTCGGGTCTCGTGGCTCGACAGAGAGTTCTCCGTGGTAGATACAGGGGGCTGGGTCGTCGGGAGCGAAGATATCTTCGAGGGCGAGATCAATAAGCAGGTCGAGATAGCTATGGAGGAGGCCGATGTCATCCTCTTCGTCGTAGACGTAGAGAATGGTATCACCGACCTCGATGATGAGGTGGCTGCCAAGCTCCGTAGATCCAAGAAGCCCGTCCTACTCGTCGCCAACAAGGCGGACAACTACGCTCAGCACTATGAGGCTGCCGAGTTCTATGCCTTCGGTCTCGGTGATCCTATGCCCATCTCTGCTATCAGTGGCAGTGGGACAGGTGACCTCCTAGATGCCATCATCAAGGAGCTCCCCGAGGGTACCGTTGTCGATGAGCCACTAGATGCTCCACGTATCGCCATAGTGGGACGCCCCAATGCAGGTAAGTCCTCCCTCGTCAATGCCTTCATTGGAGAGGAACGCAACATCGTGACCAACGTCGCTGGTACGACACGTGACTCCATCTACACGCACTACACGAAGTTCGGGATGAACTTCTATCTCGTCGATACCGCAGGTATCCGCAAGCGTGGCAAGGTGAACGAAGACCTAGAGTACTACTCCGTCATTCGTTCCATCCGAGCTATCGAGAGTGCTGATGTCTGTGTCCTCATGCTCGATGCCACACGTGGGATAGAGAGCCAGGACCTCAATATATTCTCCATCATTCAGAAGAATAGCAAGGGGCTCATCGTCTGTGTCAATAAGTGGGACCTCGTGGAGGACAAGAGTACGCAGGTCATCAAGACCTTTGAGCGTGCCATCCGTGAGCGTCTAGCCCCCTTCACTGACTTCCCTATTATCTTCATCTCAGCACTGACGAAGCAGCGTATCTTCAAGGTGCTCGAGGAGGTACAGCAGGTCTACGAGCGTCGTAGCAAGCGTATCCCTACGCACCAGCTCAACGAGGTCATGCTGCCCATCATCGAGGCCACTCCGCCTCCTGCCACTAAGGGTAAGTATATCAAGATCAAGTACGTCATGCAGCTCCCCACTGCCGTGCCTAGCTTCGCCTTCTTTGCCAACCTCCCGCAGTGGGTCAAGGAGCCCTACAAACGTTTCCTCGAGAACCAGATACGAGCACACTGGGACTTCTCCGGTACGCCTATCAATATCTTCATCAGAGAGAAGTAGCCCTCGTGGCTATTTCTCTCTTCTTGTTTATCCTCTAACCCTACTTACATCGACATGCAAAGCAAATACACACTCCTAGCTAGTGCCTACTGTGCTCTATCTATTCATCGGGCTAAGGTCTCCAAGGATATCCTTCGCTTCACCCTGCTAGAGACGAACCTCTACTTCTCGGTCAAGAACCGTGAGGAGCTAGCTGCTATCCTGAAGAAGAACTATGATATACGCAATCAGGATACCCTCATGGAGATGCTACAGAGTCTCGAGGAGGATAGCTACATCTATTACCCTGCAGCGCAGATCCTCTTCGCCATGTACCTCCAGTATGGGGATAGTCTCTCCGACGAGGCTGTCCGAGCCAAGGCTCTGGAGCACTATGGCTCGTCAGTGGTCATTCGCCAGACGATAGAGCGCTTCCATGAGGGTGTGGTACCCGTCCTCTCCGATCGCCCTGATGCCACACCGCTCGTCGTGAGAGTCGGCAACAAGCTCCGTGAGCTCCTCTCGGATAAAAGTCGCCTAGGCAAGCGTCACCTCGCTTTCTTTGCTAAGCACCGGGCTCTACTGGAGGCCACGGATGGGCTCTTTGTCCTGGGCTTCGACTACTCTCGTATGGTCGAGATCATTACCTCCTCGGGGGACCTAGGATATATCAACGAGGAGCTCCTAGGCGAGCTCCTAGAGCACGTCGGGGGGCATGCTGAGCGGGTCTTTGGCTCTTGGGTTACCTTCTGGGCAAGTGCCGTCGCTGGTAAGCTCTGGTCTGTGGAGGAGCAGGCGGTCAAGGGGGATACTATCATTTCGGGCAATGAATATCTGAGCTCGGTCTATGGGCTCGTGACCTCACCTGCGCATCCCTTGACCTCCTTTGGGCTGTGGGAGGATAGTGATATGGAGGCTCTTCGCACCCTGCTCCTGCCCTATGTGGATCTACAGGCAGAGGCAAAGCTCGATGAGGAGGCGAGGGTTAGTCTGGAGCGTCGTGATCGCTACTTCCGCAAGAATGGCTTTGATCCAGAGATCGAGGGGCGAGCCCTACTCCTAGCCGCCGAGCTAGTCGGTCATCCGCTCGTTCGCTTAGGACTCAACTACTATATCGGCGAGGATCCCGTGGTGCGGGAGATCATCTTCCCACTGGACGATGGGGGCGATACAGGGATCTTTTGGTATAGGGTGCATAAGTGGGCTCGTAGGGTCGGGCTTACCTTCGAGGCAGACGAGATCCCCTTCATGTATGCAGCCCGTCATATCTTCACCAATAAGCGGATCTACCGCATCCGACGTCGTGCGCTCTTCTTCTCCCGACTAGAGCAGATCGAGTGGCGGGAAGCTACCTTTAGTTTCCGCGCTTCGGGTGCAGGGCTCATCGAGTGTAAGCTTGGGGGGCGCAAGTTTGCAGACCTTACCTTCCAGCCCGAGCATATCGGCAAGACTAAGCTTGGGGAGCTTCTCGTCATGTCCCAAGAGGAGGTCGATACAGCACTCGCCGACGACCTCGCAGCACTGCGTACGCTCTTTGACGGCCTTATCGCTAAGCTCTCCTAGGACTTATTATATCAGCAAGGACTAAGCCCCCTGAGCCTCTCGTTGGCTCAGGGGGCTTAGTCCTTTTTGATGCTTGGGGCTCTATCCCCTGTGGTGTCGGGGGACGATCCCTTAGCTTACTTCAGCTTCGCCACGTGGGGTACTTCGGTGAAGGTGCCTTCGTAGTCGCAGGTGAGGGTGTAGAGACTCGTCGTGTGGGGGAAGATGAGCGTCCCTCGGACTCGATACTTGTCGCCGCCGAGGGCATCGACACGGAGCTTGCTCCCCTCGAGGAGCTTGGGTAGGAGTGGGTTGCCCATGAACTCCCTCTTCTCCCCATCCTTGATGAAGCTGATGGCCCATCCTAGTTCCTTGGCCTGCTCCTTTGTGTTTTCTACGGTGAGGGGGATCTCCGTGCCTAGGAGGTTTTCCGGCAGACGTATGTAGAGAGCTTCGGTGAGCTTCTCATAGTCTGCATCGTTGGGGGCTGTGGGTAGGAGCAGGAGCTCGGTGAGCTTCTTACCCTTGGCGAGCTTGGAGATGAAGGCGGTCTTGACGTGGGTGGCGTCATAGGCTAGCTTCTGGGGCTCTACCTGCTTGTATTTCCTCAGGTCATCGAAGGGGAGGAAGCCTGCCCCCCCGACAGCGCAGCTACCTAGGTAGTTGAGGTCTATGGTGTGGGTCTTCCCTGTGGCATCGTCATAGACGAGGTGTAGCTTGACCTTGAAGGTGTTGATCCACTCGTTCTCGACCGTGAGTGTGAGGGTACTTCCCTTCTTGGCACGGCTCTCACCATTTTTCCCGAAGGTCTTCTCCTTGGATGAGGCACCCTCACGTAGCTGTATAGTCCAGGGGCTGGTGGTGGGGTCGGCAGGAGCGAGGTCGATCTCTTGCCCCTTGAGGGTCCGAGGGATAGAGATATAGAGGTACTCGGGCTGCTCTTGTAGGTGTCCTGAGCCTACGGTGGGCTCTGCTGGGAGGAAGCCGAGGCTGTAGGGGGGATTGATCCCAAATCGTAGGTTGAAGAAGGCTGCGAGCTTGATCTTCTTCACGACACCGTCGGTGATGATGCTGTTAGCTCGTAGGGCTTCCTCTTCGCGCTTCTTCCGTGCTTCTTCCTCTTGTTGCTTGCGTAGCTGCTCCTGACGAGCTCGGTCGAGGTCCTCGTTCGTCTTGCTTCGGCAGGCGGTGAATGTGAGGCCTGCGGTGAGGATAAGAGCGAGGACGAGGAGTGCGGGTACTCGGGGAGACAGATGTGATTTCATTCTGTAACTATAGTATTGGGGTAAATGGGGGAGTGTCTCTCCTCCTGGGGCGCAAAGGTACTTAATCCCTAGCAAAGCCCCCCGCCCGTCCTGCCCGTAGCGTCATCAACTGGAGGCATGTGGGGCGGGTATCCATACACTCCTAACGTCCTCTTTATCAGTCATCCCGAGAGGGGCAAAACGCTCTTACCGAGAGCGCACTCACGCTCTCGGTATGAACGCCCTAATCACCTTACATAGGTGACGAGACCGCTCTTACCGAGAGCGCAAGAGCGAACATTATATGAACGTCCTCGTCACCTATGTAAGGTGATGAGAGGCTTGCTACTGGAAGCTCTTTTGAGCCAATGCTGAGCCTCCTATACTTCGTTCGAGATGAGGGGCTTGCCATAGATATAGAGAGGTGTCTCTGGCTACTCCATTACTCGTTGTCTATCGATAGCCTTTTATCTCTGGTCTTGTATACCTATACGGTGGAGTGTGCGGAGGTACAACGTGATGTGCCGTATTTGCTTTTCCCGATACTTTCTTTTATGTTTGTGAGAGATGGACGAAGCGCGCCCGTCATCGTAACACTGACAACTACAACTTGAGAGAATAAATTCTCCGCCTGACACGCTTCCTACTACTAGGAAGTGTCTCTTGCTTCACAGCAGAAGCAAAGCTCGTCAAGATCACTACCCCTCATGGCACGGTCACTTGGACTGACACAGACCTGTATGAGGGGTCTAACGAGGACAAGTATTGGGCTCTTATAGAGCTCGCCCTAATTCTAGAGGGGGCTGATGGCCAAAAAGAAGCTGGGGGAATAGAGGTGATGTAGTCTCTACCACACCGATATATATACCTAGATTAGGTATCCCCTGCCTTCGGATAGTCAAGGCTGCCTACTAACAGTAGATTCTAAAGGGGGAGGATAATTTGCAAGATGGTTGTCCTCCCTCTTCATTTAACCTTACATACGCACTACTAAACTATATGAGACCGACACGAAGTATAAGGAGTCTGGTGTACATACTCACCAGCCTCTTCGCTCTACTCCCCCTTGGGGCGCAGAATGGGACGTTGAGCACCTCACAGGATCTGCTGCAGCAGATCTACGGGTCGAGGAAGCTCACGGAGTCCGATACGCTCAAGAAGCAAGTCTTGGGGTCCTCGCAGTGCGAGGTCCTCTACGAGCTCCGCTACCACCCTATCTCGGGGTCGGCAGAGCGAGAGATCACGTGGCTCCATGTGCTCCACGTGGGGAGCCGCTACCAGAGCTTCGGCACCTATGGGGAGTTCCTCGCTGACTCTATCTGGGATGCCTCGCTCAGGGCGAAGCGTAATCATACGGAGTTTTACCCAGAGTTCGTCGCAGCGATGCGACAGAATAAGGGGATGGGAAAGATCATCCTCGATCAGGAGCGAGGGACGCTGGAGCACCACGACAAGGTACTCACAGACTACTACAGCTACATAGAGCCGATCCCACAGATGCAGTGGACACTGCTCGAGGGAGATACCCTCATCGCTGGATACGCCTGTCGTCGGGCTACGACCCACTTCCGTGGACGAGACTACACAGCCTGGTACTGCGACTCTATTCCTCTATCATATGGCCCCTACAAGTTCCATGGGCTACCGGGGCTCATCCTCTGTCTGTATGATAGCCTCGGGGACTATAGCTACAGACTCGTAGGCCTCCAGAGGGTATCCGAGCCTATCTACCGACGGACGAGAGGGAATGCCTTCACCGTCAAGCGAGAGCAGCTGCTTAAGCTCAAGAAGGATCTCGCCGAGCACCCCGAGAGCTATAGGTCCCCAGTGCTGGGCGATCGTACTGCTCCGCTACAGAGCACCCCGATCCGCTACAATCCGATCGAGCGGGAGTAGGCTATGGCTAGGCGGCGCATCTGGCTCCTCGCCCTCTGGGTGTGTGCCCTCGTCTGGCTCGCTGGGGTGAGGACGCACGCCCAGAGCTCAGGGCGTCAGCTGACCGTACGTGTCCTCAGCGCAGAGGATGGACGAGCCATCACAGGGGTCATCTGCTCCGTGTGGGATAGTGTACACCGACGGACGGGGTTCGCTCAGACGGATCGTGAGGGACGTGCTACCCTGACCCTTCGCCCCAGTGATCATACCCTGACCCTCGTCCTGATGGGCTATCGGAAGCGCGAGCTCCTCCTCTCTAGCCCTGAGCTGTCCGTAGCTCAGCCGACCCTGAGGCTGGAGGTCGAGGAGGTCAAGCTCCGGGAGGTCTACGTCCGAGCGACCCCGATCACCCCTCGGGGCGATACCCTGAGCTATCGGATCAAGACCTTCGCTGGGGCTCAGGATCGGTATATCGAGGATGTACTGAGGAAGCTCCCTGGGATAGAGGTCGGGACGAATGGGCAGATTAGATACCAGGGTAAAGCCATCGATAAGTTCTACATCGAGGGGCAGGACCCGCTGGGGGCGAACTACAACCAAGCCAGTCGTAACCTCCCCGCCGATGCCGTCGATCGGGTCGAGGTCATCGAGCACAACCAGCACAAGCGTATCCTACAGGGCAAGGTCGTCGGGGAGCAAGCTGCACTAAACATACGTCTGAATAAGAAGGCCCTCTTCCGCCCCTTCGGAGAGCTGATGGGGGGCACGGGGCTTGTGCCTCCACTCTGGACTGGCAAGGCCTTCCTCATGCAGGTCGCCCCGAGCAACCAACTCATCACCAACCTCAGAGGGAACAACATCGGGCAGGAGCTCGCCACAGACTTCGTCGAGCATACCTCTCCCTACCCAGAGGAGGACTATCAGCCCCTACCCCACACGATCCTCAGTACCTCGGGGAATACTCCTCCGCTCAGTGAGGGGCGCTATCTCCGCAATCGGGCACTTAGCTGGGGGGTAAATGATCTACAGCGGGTCGGGCAGTACGGGAGTCTTCGCCTCAATGTCCTAGGCTATCATGACCGTACGAGGGGCGAGTCCACGCAGGCCATCCGCTATCTAGGCGCCTCGCCCTACGACCTTCACGAGACCTCGGGCCTCGTAGCCAAGCCCAACTACTACCGAGCAGCACTACACTATGAGCACAATGCACCGGGACTCTTCCTGCTGGCTGATATGCTCTACAGCACGCAGGGGAAGACTAGCCGGGAGGAGCTCCTCTCCGATAGCAAGGTCTACCAGCTGACCCTACGCCAGCGTCCTCAGTGGCTACAAGCTAGCCTCCAGGGGAATGTGAGCCTAGGGGGCACGCTCATCAGCCTGAAGTCCTCCACCCGAGGCTATACGGCGGGCGAACGGCTCTCGGGCTGGCAACGAGATCCCGCAGGGATAGAGACAGCCCTCACTACGAGACGAAGGGTGAGCCAGTTCGCTACTACCAATAGTGCCCAGATGGGCTTTGCCCTGGGGCGGGTCAATCTACAGACGGGCCTTCTGGCTCGGGCTACCTATAATAGCTATGGAGTGCATGAGCTCCTCTCCCCAAGCGACAATAGCTATAGCCAGCTCACCGTGGGGCTCAATAGTTCCCTGAGCTATAGCTTGCCTGGGGTCAATGTCTCGCTCTCTTGTCCCCTATACTATCAGGCTGACCGGCTCCGGCTAGGGCGCCAGCTGGATCACCGAGCCTACCTACACCTTGCTCCTAGTCTCTCCCTTCGGCTCCCGCTCTCGCAGTATAGCACGCTACTCCTCTCGGGGGGCTATCAGTCCCAGCCCGATATAGATGACTACTACAGCGCAGGGGTGATCCGTCGTGGTTACCGCTCCTATACCCAGAGCCTACAGCAGCTCTACTATCGTCATGAACTGAATGGAGCTGCCCGCTTGACCTACCGCAATCCCCTCGAGCTGTTCTTCGCCTATGTACGGCTTAGTTACCGGCAGGCGGCTCATAGCTATCTACGTGATATACGTCTCCGCCCCGAGCAGACCCTGAGTATCCCCATAGATACAGCCTATAGACACCAGAGCTATTCGGTGCAGGGGGTACTAGATAAGGCTATCCCACACTGGGCACTTACCCTACGTGCCGAGCTCGGGTATACGCATAATAGGCACCTCACAGCGCTGGCAGAGCGTATATACGCTGTACGCAGTGATAATCTTCTCTCCATGCTCACCCTACGCTGGAGTAGGATCCCTGCCCTCTCAGCGAGCTACTCCGTAGGCCTTGGTAGCCTCTGGTATCACCGCTCGGGTATGGAGCCCCATCCTAGTCTCCGCCTAGAGCAGGAGCTGAAGCTGGTAGGGACGCTGAGCAAGCTCTTTAGCCTCTCCGCCCTCCTCCAGCATACTATGGGAGAGGAGGGGACAGGGCGGGGCTATAGGCATACCCTCTTCTGTGATGTCCAGGCTGACTGGGTCGTGAGCAAGCGTGTCAGGCTAGCGGGGAGCCTAACGAACCTCTGGAATGAGAGAGCCTATTCTCTCACAAGTATCTCTACCACACAGATCGAGCACTATACCCTCCCATTACGTCCACGGGAGTTTGTCCTCTCGTGTACGATCCGACTATAGCTCCTAATACCATATTATATACAGACTCGGGATATTAGGCCTGGCCGAGCGATTGTAGGATGGGGGGAGGATCTAGGTACCTTCCGCTCCTCTTTTTTTCTGAATTCTATGTAGGTGGGTAGCCTGTCCTCCTCCCATGGTATCTCCAGAGAAGGAGTAGGGAGTGTTGCGCTGGGTCTAAGTCGCTCGTTCGGAGATGTTTGCTCTGTGGGTATGTCGCGGCCTTCCTCTGGGAAAGGAGGGGGTGTAGTAATAATTTAATTTATCTTGAGTGGGGTATAATGGTGACTTTTTGATGCAAGCGTAGAAATAAAGTCATGCTTCCTTAAATTATTTAATAAATGCACTTTATTTCCAGGCGTTTAATTGTTATATTTGCACAGCCTAAGATGGCTCATAAGGTATATTCCTCAAAAGGCAGAGCTCAGGCATTAAGGTAGGTAAAACAATAGTAATCACTAATATTTAGAAATAAATGAAGCTAGCAAAGCATTGGATCGCAGCTGGTGCCCTGCTCTTGGCCTCCGGCTGGAGTGCCTTGGCACAGACGATCAGCTCACCCAAGGGAGGGCTACAGCTCCACTTCACGCTGACAAACGAGGGGGTACCGACGTACCGCTTGTCCTTCGCTAATGGGGAGGAGATCATCCGACAGAGCCGTCTAGGTCTGGAGATGACTGATGGGAAGAAGTCCTTCGATAAGGATCTGGAGGTCACGGCGACGAAGGAGTCTACCTTTGATGAGACGTGGACACCCGTATGGGGCGAAGTGAAGCAGATCCGCAACCACTATAATGAACTCCTCGTAGAACTCAAGAAGAAGTCCAACGGCGATCCGATCGCTATCCGCTTCCGTCTCTTCGACGACGGGCTGGGCTTCCGCTACGAATTCCCCGGGGGGAAGGATCGCAACTTCTATGTGGTCAAGCGCGAGCTCTCGGAGTTCGCTATGACGGGTGACCACAAGGCGCACTGGATCCCTGGAGACTACGACACCGAGGAGTACGACTACCAGCATAGCCGCCTCTCGGAGATCCGTGGACTCTTCGATAAGGCCTTTACGGAGAATACCTCTCAGAAGGCCTTCTCCAAGACGGGCGTGCAGACTCCGCTGATGCTCAAGACAGATAAGGGTGTGTACATCAACCTCCACGAGGCTGCCCTCATTGACTTCCCTGCGATCAACCTCGAT
>ERZ772764.863-NODE-863-length-20062-cov-3.924526_pt1 | contig 20062 bp, 16 predicted proteins | sample MGYA00512163_ERZ772764 | MGnify/ENA primary metagenome ERZ772764 (study PRJEB29015, sample SAMEA2737903) | human oral metagenome | biome: human oral; feature: human-associated habitat; material: dental | place: China | collected 2094 ... | reverse complement strand
GCATCGTGCCCTCCCTGCGGGGTCGCCAGCGCGACCGCCGCCCCGGGGACGTCCTGGCCGAGATCCAGGCCGTGGCAGCCCAGGGGGCCATTGAGGTCACCCTCCTGGGGCAGAACGTCAACTCCTACGGGGTGGGCTTCGGGGACCGGGGCGCCTTCGCCGGGCTGCTGCGGGCCGCCGGGGCCGTGGAGGGCATTGAGCGGGTGCGCTTCACCAGCCCCCACCCGGCGGCCTTCACCGACGACGTCATCGAGGCCATGGCCACCACCCCCACCGTCATGCCCAGCCTGCACATGCCCCTGCAGTCGGGCTCGGACCGGATCCTGCGGGCCATGCGCCGCTCCTACCGCACCACCCGGTTCCTGGGGATCCTGGAGCGGGTGCGCGCCGCCATGCCCGAGGCGGCCATCACCACTGACATTATCGTGGGCTTCCCCGGGGAGACCGAGGAGGACTTCGCCGCCACCCTGGAGGTGGTTAAGAGGGCTCGGTTCGCCTCGGCCTTCACCTTCGAGTACTCCCCACGCCCGGGCACCCCCGCCGCCGACCGGGACCAGGTGCCCGCCGAGGTGGTCAGGGAACGTTACCAGCGCCTGGAGGCGTTGATGGGCCGCATCGCCCGGGAGGAGAACGAGAGGCAGGAGGGGCGCGTCGTCGAGGTGCTGGTCGCCGAAGGCCAGGGGCGCCGCGACGCGGCCACCGCCCGCGTCTCGGGGCGGGCCGCCGACAACCGGCTGGTGCACGCCGCCCTGCCCGCCGGCGTGGCGGCCGACGACTACGCCGGCGGCGCCCCGCGCCCCGGGGACGTGCTCACCGTGAGGGTCACCCACGGCGCCCCCCACAACCTCATTGCCGACTCCGCCCGATGCGGACGGCAACTGGGTGCGGCGGCGTCCGCGGCCAACCAGGCTCTGCGGCCCGGGGACCGCCTGTGGCTCGACGACGGCCCCGCCCTGTTCCAGGTGCGCCGCACGCGCGCCGGGGACGCCTGGGAGCGCTCCCGGACCGAGGCCTGTGCCGCCCCGGAGCCCGACACCGCCCCGGTGAGCCTGGGCATACCCACCATCCGGGTGGGCGCCGTCGGCCATCCGGGTAGGGGCGCCGTCGGGCGCCAGACCGGGGACCCCGCGCCGCTCAGGACAGGCGGACGTGCCTCTGGGTAGGTGAGCGCCTCTTTCGGTGGGTGGACGCCTTTTCCAGTGGGTGGGCGTGCCTCCCGGTGGGACAGGTGAACGCCTCTCCCGGTAGATGGACGCCTTTTCCGGTAGATGAACGTGCTTTTAGTCAGGTGAACGCCTCCCTAGGTGGCGTTCACCTGCTCTATATGGCGTCCATCCAACCCAGACGGCGTTCACCTGCCCCAGAGCGCGTTCATATATGTAGGAGCGCGTCCCCGCCCTCGGGCCTCAAACGGGGGCGGCACGTTCGTGTACGTAGGAGGGTGCCGGGGACACCACCCCCAGTATCCAGCCGCCCCAAGTGCGCCCGTGCATGTGGGAGCACGCCCCGCGTGCGGGGATGATCCGGCCCCCACCGGCGCCCGGCAGGTCGACGCCCGACGCCCCCTGCGCGTGCGGGGATGATGTGTGTCGCGTGACGGTGGTGGTCGTCTGGCCCTGACGCCCCCTGCGCGTGCGGGGATGATGTGGACCTGGTCGCCGAGGACGTGGACGGCGTCATCCCCCCGCGTGTGGGGATAATCACCGTCTTCCAGCACCGGCAGCTTTGACAGGACCCCCATCCCCCCGCGTGTGGGGATAATCCGTCGGCCCACAGCGCGCCCGGGCACGTGGGCGTCTGCGTGCGCGACTGCTGTCCTAATCGTTCCGGCTCGGGTCCTTCCAGCTCCTTCCCCTGGCCCGGCTCCAGGGGAAGGCTCGAATTATGAGCACAGCACTCCTCGTCGTCGACGTCCAGGAATCCTTCCGCCTCCAGCCGTCATGGGCGCAGATCTCAGCGCCCGACATCGTCCAGCGCGTGCAGCGCCTGGTCTCGCACGCGCGTGCCGGGGGAGATGAGGTCGTCTGGGTCCTGCACTCCTCGCCCGGCAGCTCACCCACCGCGCGGTACGCCGTGTGCGCATTGCCGGAATCCGCACCGAGCAGTGCGTGGAGACCACCGCCCGCCTGGCCTGTGACCTGGGCTACGAGGTCGAGGTCGTCATCGATGCCACCGCCACCCACCCGCTCCCTCTCGCCGACGGCTCCGGCGAGCTCCCGGCCGGGCAGGTCATCTCCCGCACCGCCGCCGCGCTGTCCGGGAGGTTCGCCACGATCACCACCGTTGAGCAGGTCGTGGGAGGTTGAGGGAGTGAGACCGACCCGCCATGTCCTGATCGTGCTGCCCGAGCACGTGCAGCTCATGGACGTGGCCGGGCCCGCCCAGGTCCTCGTCACCGCGGCGGACATGGGCGCCGGGTACACCGTCGGCTATGTCAGTGAGCACCCGATCACCGGCTCGTACCAGGGCCTGGCCCTCGCCGCCGCGGTGCACTGGCCGGATCTGGAGCCTGACGACCTCGTCCTGGTGCCGGGGTGGAAGAGCCCGGCCAGCTCCCCGGGGCTCTCACGCGCCCTGCTCAAGAGGATCCGCGGGCACTGGGACGACGGTGGCCGCATCGCCTCCGTGTGCGCCGGCGCCCTGGCGCTCGCGGAGGCCGGAGTCCTCACCGGGCGCACCGCCACCACCCATCACGACCTCGTCCCGGCCCTGAAACGGTATCGCGGCGTCCAGGTCCTGCGCGACGTCCTGTTCACCTGCGAGGGGAGGCTGCACACCTCGGCCGGCATTGCCAGCGGCATCGACCTCGCGCTCCACCTCGTGGCTCACGACCACGGCCCGGCGCTTGCGGCCCGCGTGGCCCGCACGCTCGTCGTCCCCGCCTGGCGACCCGGCTCGGCCTCGCAGCGCTCGGTAATGCTCGTCCACCGCAACCACATGGATGACCTGGCCCACCGCGCTCAGGACATCCTCGATAACCCGGATGAGGGGCCCCTGACGCTGGAGCTCCTCGGACGGCGCCTCGGGGTCAGCGGGAGGACCCTGGCGAGGCACTTCGTCTCCGCCACCGGCCTGACGCCGCAGGCCTACTCTCGGGCCGTGCGCCGGGAGCGGGCCCAACAGCTCCACGAACGGGGAGCGACCTGGGAGGAGGCGGCCAGGGCGGTCGGCTACGCCGACTCCCGATCCCTTCGCCCCCGGCGGTCATGAGCCTCCCCGCCGCTCGGCCGTCAACCAGTGGCGCAAGCGACTTCGCCCCGGCGGTCATAAGCCTCCCGGTAGGTGAACGCCTCTTTCCATGGATGGACGCGCTTCCCGGTAGATAGACGCCTTTTCCGGTAGATGAACGCGCTTTTGGTCAGATGAACGCTTCTCTAGGTGGCGTTCACCTGCTCTATGCGGCGTTCATCCACCCTAGACGGCGTTCACCTGCTCTAGAGCGCGTTTATCTTCCTCAGAGCGCGTTCATGTGTGTGGGAGCGCGTCCCCGCCCTCGGTCCCCAGGTGGGGGTACAGGGTGCTCCTGCACGTGGGAGGACGTCCGACGTCGACGTCGTCGCCTAGTGCGGTGGCCGAGGGTGCCCGCGCACGCGGGAGGGCGTCCACCTGGGGTGTCCCGCATCCTCTGTCCGGCAGTCGGTGCCACCACCTGGGACGCCCACCTGGGACGGGTAGTCTGTCCCCGGAAAGCGAGGTGCACCCGTGGCACGACCCTCCGTCCCCGTCATCGCCCTGACCGGCTACCTGGGCGCGGGCAAGACCACCGTGCTCAACCACCTCCTGCGTGCCCCCGGGGCGCGCCTGGGCGTGGTGGTCAACGACTTCGGGGACATAGGCGTGGACGCCGCCCTGGTGTCCGGGCAGGTCGACGAGCCCGCCTCCGTGGCCGGGGGCTGCCTGTGCTGCCTGCCCGACGCCGGGGCCCTGGTCCCCGCCCTGGAGCGCCTGACCCGCCCCCGCCTGGGGCTCGACGCCGTCATTATCGAGGCCTCCGGCATTGCCGAGCCCCCTCAGCTGGCACGTCTCATCCGCTCCCTGCCCTGGCGGCGCACCCGCTTCGGCGGTCTTATTGACGTGGTCGACGTCGTCAACCAGGCCGCCACCGTGGACACCGGAGCGGCCCCGCCCGCCCGCTACGGGGCCGCCACCTTAGTGGTCCTGACCAAGACCGACCTGCTGGACCCCGGCGGGCGCCAGGCCGTCGTGGAGCGCCTCACCGCGCGCGTCCGCGCCCACAACCCCCGGGCCACCGTGGTGGTCGCCGACCACGGCCGTATCGACCCCCTGCTGGTGGCCGACGTCTCCGGCCCCGTGGCCGGGATTCAGGGGGAGGCGGTCCAGGACGAGCTCCCCCTGGCCGAGGTCAGCCGTCAGGAGCGTCAGGAGCGCGAGCCCGGGTGCGCCCACCACGCCCACGTCGTGACCGTCCCGGCGCCCGGGCACGTGGACCCCGGGAGCCTGGCGGACCTCCTGGAGGACCTGCCCGCGGACGTCTACCGGCTCAAGGGGGTGCTCGCCCTCGCCGGGGGCGGCTCGCGCCGCGACAGGCCCCGGGAGATCGTGGTCAATGTCGTCGCCGGGCGGGCCCACCTGGAGGACGGTCCTGCCGGGGCCCCGCAGCACGGCCTGGTGGCCATCGGCCCCCACCTGGACACCGAGGCGGTGCGCTCCCGCCTCCAGGCGGCCCTGCGCCCGGCCCGGGCCCCTGACCCTGCTGGCCCGGCCCGCCTGGAGCGGATCCGGCGTCGGGGCCGGGGCCTGTGAGAGCCCCCGGGAAAGTTCCCAGGAAGCTGTGAGGTGGTAGTGGGGTGTTCTCCCAGGGGCGGTGTGCACTATTGGTTGTGCCGCCGGACGGTGGCGACCGCGAGACGTTGGGGAGCGTCGGTGACCGGCCGCCTCCGGAATGCCGGACCGCAGCCCAGGGACTGCGACCGTGCGCTCGGCGAAGGAGGCACGGCCTCCCGGGATGGGAACCGGGAGGCGGCCTCGTGCGATGGGCCCGACCCGGTGATATCCGGGCCGGGCCTTGTCGTACCTGCCAGGCCCGGTCCCGGGCCCGACCAGGGCGCGTGGGCGCCTACCAGCCGCCCTGCGTCAGCGCGGCCCGTGGCTCTTGATGAACGAGGGGGTGCCTCTAGGACGCCGTAGGGGCGGCCGGGGGAGTAGCCGTGGACCTTACCCGACAGGCGGCCGCTCCCGGGCCCAAGGTCTCCGGCCGGCGCTCTGTCCGCGGGGCCCGGGACGCTATTGCCGAGGTGTGGGAAGTAAGCCGTGCCCTGCCTGTGGGGGACTGCTCCTGAGAAGGTAGGGGACAGTTATGGTCTGGAGCCGTGGCCTTTACCGGCAGGGGGCCGCCGGGCTCACCGTGAGGTGAACAGCTCACCCAGGCGCGGGAAGGTGCGACTCGTAAGGACGGTGGCGTCAGCGCGCTCCAGGACGAAGTCGTAGCGCAGGCCCGCCGCGGCCAGCTGCTGGGGGGGCGTGAGGAACAGCGCGGTGGCGATCCCGTCGGCCTGCGCGCAGGTGCCCGCCACCGCCCACGTGGCCAGCACGTCACGGACCGGCAGCCCGGTGAGCGCGTCCAGCACGTGGTGCAGGCCCTCCCCCCAGGCCCGCTCGCTCACCCCGGAGGCCGCCAGCGCCCCCCTGCGCAGGGTCACCACGCCAATGACCCGTCCGGGGCTCCCCGGCTCCTCCAGGCCCAGGCGTACCGGCGTGCCGCTGCGGACCACCAGGTCCCCCGAGGCGTCCACCACGACCTCGTCCACGCCCGCCCGCCCCAGGGCGTCCGCCACCATGTCGGCCAGGAAGCCCTTGCCCACGGCGCCGACGTCGACCAGCGCCGGGCGGGGCAGGGTCAGACGGTCCCCGTCACGGCGGACCTGTCCCCACGTCAGACGGCCGCGGCGGGCCCCCAGGCGGTGCAGGGCGCCGTCGCGCACGGTGAAGGAGTAGGCCGGGTCGTAGCCGAGCTCGACCAGGTCGGCCCCCACCAGCGGGTCGATGCGGCCCGCGCTGGCCCGGTGGAGCAGGTCGTAGAGGGCCAGCATGCGCCCCGAGCCGCGGGGCAGGTCCAGGACCACCGGGCCCGGCACGCCCCGGCCGCCGGCCTCACCCCGGCCGCTGACATCACCGCGGCCAGCGACCTCACCGCGGGCGGCACGGCTGACCAGTGAGTCCTCCCGGAACCGGGACCACACCCCCTCGTAGGCGTCAACGAGCTCGAGCACCTGCCCACGCGCCCCTGGCGGGAGCGCACGGCGAGTCAGGACCCGCCAGGGACAGCCGGTGGCGGTGAAGGACCAGGTGTGGTCCCAGCAACACCCGGAGGACGGTTCTCGAGCCGTAACCGGCCCCATGGTGCGGGATGTGTCAGGCACCCCCGACACGCTGTGACCTCCCTCACTTTGACCTGAAGAATATGGTCATCCTATCCTACCTAAAAGGAGCGCGCCTCCACTTCTTAGGTACGTCTAATCTACCCACTTCCCCCTGAAAGCCATGTGAGCGAGTATGTCAACTGCCTCTCGTACGGCCCCCCGGCTCACCGTCCCCCTCACGGCCCTCCTGGCCCTCCTGGCCCTCCTGCTGGCGCCCGGGGCCCGCGCCTCCGAGGCGGACACCGACCACGGCACCTGGGGAGAGGTCGCCGCCGTGGTCACCCAGGACCTCGACAACGGACTCACCCGTTACCAGGCCGGTGACACCTCCGGCGCGGCCGCCGCCTTCCAGCGGGCCTACAACTCCGGCTACGTGGCCTCCAACCTGGCCGCGGTGGTCACCGACCGGCTGGGCAAGGAGACCATGACCGCCCAGAAGGACGCCTTCGCCTCCCTGCGCCAGGCCGCCTTCAAGACCGGCAACGAGCAGGTCCTCTCCGATGGGGTGGCCTCCCTGAACAGCTCGGTGACCCAGTCCGCCGCCCAGCTCGACGCCCTGACCGACCTGCTGAACCCCAGGGACTACGCCGCCCAGCGCGCCGCCACCACGGCCACGGAGCGCGCCGCCCTGGACGCGGCCAAGACCCAGGTCAACACCGGCCGGGGTGAGCGCACCTGGGGCGAGGTCGCCGTCGAGATGACCGACCTCATTGACCGGGGCGTGGCCGCGGCCGTCTCCGGTGACGGCAGGACCGGCAGCGACCTGGTCAACCAGGCCTACTACGGCTACTACGAGAAGCTCGGCTTCGAGAAGACCGTCATGTCCGCGATCTCCGGGGACCGGGTCTCCCAGGTGGAGAACCAGTTCAAGGTGGTGCGCAAGGCCATGGTGGGCGGTGAGGACGCCCAGACGGTGACCTCCGCGGCCGCCGAGCTCAAGAGCATGATCACCCAGGACGCCGCCACCCTCGACGCCGGGGCCGCCGACCAGGTCAACCCGGTCAAGTCCTTCCTCACCAGCTCCTTCGGGCAGGCCCTCATTATCCTCCTGCGCGAGGGCCTGGAGGCCATCCTCGTGGTGGCCGCCATTATCGCCTACCTGATCAAGGCCGGGATGAAGGACCGCGTCAAGCACATCTACCTCGGTATCCTCCTGGGCCTGGTGGGCAGCGGGGTCGTGGCCGCCCTCTTCGCGTGGCTGTTCGACTCCGCCTCCTCCCACCAGGAGATCCTGGAGGGCGTCGTGGCCCTCATCGCCATGCTCATGCTGCTGTTCACCTCCAACTGGATGCTCTCCAAGAGCTCGGTGGCCTCCTGGAACGCCTACATCAAGGACCGGACCCAGGCCTCCGTCTCCAACGGCGGGGTGTGGGCCCTGGCCTCCCTGAGCTTCCTCGCCGTCTTCCGCGAGGGCGCCGAGACCGTCATGTTCTACCAGGCCCTGCTCACCATGGACCGCGGCGGGGCCGCCTCCGTCTGGCAGGGGTTCGCCGTGGGGTGCGTCATCCTCGTGGCCGTCTTCCTGCTCATCCGCTTCACCAGCGTCAAGATCCCGCTGCGGCCCTTCTTCGCCGTCACCAGCTTCCTCATGGCGCTCCTGGTGGTCATCTTCGCCGGCGGCGGCGTCCACGCCCTGGTGGAGGGCGACGTCGTGTCCGGCACCTACGTCCAGGGGGTCCCCACCTACGACTACCTGGGCGTCTACCCCTACGTCGAGACCCTGGCCGCCCAGGGGGTCATGGCCGTGGTCGTCGTGGTCCTGGCGGCAGTCTCCCTGCTGCGCCGCCGGGCAGGCGCCGCCGCGGCCACCGCCGCATCAGCCTCCTCCCCGGAGGGTGCCGCCTCCCCGGCCGTAGCGGCATCGGCTGCTTCCCCGGAGGGTGCCGCCTCCGTGGCGTCAGCCGCCTCCGGCCAGGCCGCAGCCCGCTCCGCGGCTTCCCCGCAGTCCGACGACTGACACCAGGCTTCCCGGGCCCGCCCGGAAGACCCGGTCGCACCAAGCCCGGTGCGGCCTTCCCCGAACCCGAACAAGAACAAGTGAGGATCCTCATGCGTATCCGCAAGCCCCTCATCGTCGCCGCGACGCTCGCCCTGGCCGGTACCCTGAGCCTGAGCGCCTGTGGCGACTCCCCCAAGGAGGCAGCCCCGTCCGCCACCGCCACCGAGAAGGCGGAGGGCGGCAAGGGCTTCCAGGAGTACCCGGTGGGTGACGACCAGATCGGCTACGGCAACGGGAACGTCGGCGAGATCAACGTCTCCCTGGTCTACTTCCAGCCCGTGGACATGGAGCCAGCCGGCATGGGCCTGAAGGCCTCCGAGGCGTCCTTCCACCTGGAGGCCGACATCTCCGGCCTGGAGGGCAACGACCTGGGCTACGGGGCCGGTGACTTCGTCCCCGGCCTGACAGTGGACTACACCATTACCAACAAGGCCACCAACACCGTCGCCGCCGAGGGCACCTTCATGCAGATGAACGCCTCCGACGGCCCCCACTACGGGGGCAATATCGCCCTGCCCGACGCCGGGGAGTACACCCTGACCCTGAAGATCCACTCCCCGGAGGAGAACGGCTGGATGCTCCACTCCGACGAGGAGACCGGTGTCAAGGGCCGGTTCTGGACCACGCCCATCGAGCTGAGCTGGAACTGGAACTACACCCCCCAGCAGTGGTAGGCCCACTGGCCTGAGCGCCGCCCCTGCCACCGGACAGGGGCGGCGCCCGGGCGCACCAGGCCACGGACAACCCCGGGACGACCCCGCCCCGGCTCGTAAGGACTCGTAGGAAGGGACTCTCATGCTGGAACGTTTCGTCGCCGTCGTCGGAGGAATGGCCCTGCCGTTCCTCCTCGTGTCCGGGCTCGCAGTGGTCCTGGTCCCCCACCAGCCCCGGGGGTGGGAGCCCTCCAGCCGGTGGCGCGCCGCCTGCGCCCTGACCGGGCTGGTCGCGGGGTCGGTCTTCGCCGTTCTGCGCGCCACCGCGGTCCTGCGCTCGCGCTCAGCGGTCAGCCTGCCCACCCTCTACGCCTGCGTGGCCGCCGACGTGGTCCTCCTGGTCCTCCTGGCGGCCCAGGTCGGGCGCCCCCGATGGGGCGGCAGCGGCCACCTGGGCCGCGCCACCAACGTGCTGGCCTGCGTGGTACTGGCCCTGGCCTTCTTCCGGGCCGTGCCCGAGACCGTCCTGCAGCTCACCGCCTTCATTGAGCCCGGCAGGCAGACCATGTCCTCCGAGATGCTCCTGCGCGTCCTGGGCTTCCTGTCCGGCTGGGTGGCCTGCGCCGTCCTGGCGTTCCTGGTCTACCGGGCCGCCCGGCGCTCCCCGGTGCGCCTGACCCGCCTGACGGTGTGCGCCTTTATGGCCCTGGTGCTCTTCACCCACGCCACCGACCTGCTCACCGTCCTGCACGCCAACCACCGCATTGTCCTGCACGGGGCCGCCTTCCGGCTCCTGGTGTGGTTGACCAACAACGCCCAGTCCACGCTGCTGATCACCACCGCCGCCGTCCTGCTGGTACCCCTGGCGGTGGCCGCCGGCCTGACCCTGCGCCGGGCGCCAGCCGCCGCCAACCCCGCCCGGGCCCGGGCCGCCGTCGCCGGGCGCCGCCGCACCCGCCGGTGGGTGCTGGCCACCGCCCTGGGCGTGGGGGTGCTGGCCACCACCCGCACCTACGGTGTGGCCAAGGTCAACGAGGTCCCGGTCCTGTCCGAGCCCGAGCCCTACCGGCTCGAGGACGGTACCGCCTACCTGGCCCTCACCACCCTGGAGGACGGCCACCTCCACCGCTTCGAGTACAAGGCCTCCAACGGCGCCGCCGTGCGCTTTATCGTCATCCTCAAGAACGGCGGCGCCTACGGCGTGGGCCTGGACGCCTGCGAGAACTGCGGCCCCTCGGGCTACTACGAGAAGGACGGCAAGGTGATCTGCAAGCGCTGCGACGTGGCCATTAACCCGGCCACCATCGGCTTCAAGGGCGGCTGCAACCCCATCCCCCTGGCCTTCGACGTCGTCGGGGGGGACCTGGCCATTGCCGAGGCCGACCTGGAGGCCGCCAAGAAGGTCTTCGCGTGAGCCCCCGCACCCACCGTCCCCGCCCGGACGCGGGGCCCCGGCGGGTCCCCGTCCCCTCGTCCGCCCCGGAGGTGGCCTGATGTTCTTCACCCGACTGCTGCGCCGGTCCTTCACCAGGCAGCTGCGCCGCCGCTCCCTGGTCGTCCTGACCGTGGCGCTGTCCGCGGCCGTGAGCGTGGCCATGCTCGGCGTCGTCCTCGACGTGGGCGACAAGCTCAACGCCGAGCTGACCACCTACGGCTCCAACATCACCGTCCAGCCCAAGGCCCAGGGCGTGGTGTCCGACCTGTACGAGACCAGCGAGGACACCGAGGCCACCGCCTTCCTCAACGAGGCCGACGCCGCCAGCCTCAAGACGATCTTCTGGGCCTACAACATCGTGGACTTCGCCCCGGTGCTGACCACCCACCTCACCGTGGCCGGCGCCGGGGGGTCCTCCCTGACCGGGGTCAAGGCCGTGGGCACCTGGTTCAACAAGGAGGTGTCCCTGCCCACCGGGCAGAGCGTCACCGCGGGCATGACCACCCTGCGCTCCTGGTGGGCCTGGAAGGGGACCTGGCCCACCGACGACGGCAGCCAGGTCGCCCTGGGCTCCTCCCTGGCCTCCGAGCTGGGGGCCTCGGTGGGCGACACCCTCACCCTGAGCGGGACCGCCGGTGATCACACCCTGACCGTCAGCGGGATCTACACCTCCAAGGACGGTGACGACAAGGTCCTCTACGCGCCCCTGTCCGTCGTCCAGCACGTCTCGGGCCACCCCGGCAAGGCCGAGCGGATCGAGGTCAAGGCCCTGACCACCCCGGAGAACGACCTGAGCCGCAAGGCCGCCTCCAACCCCAGGGCCCTGTCCAAGGCCGAGTGGGAGACCTGGTACTGCACGGCCTACGCCTCCTCCATCACCTACCAGATCGAGGAGGCCATCCCCGGCTCGGTGGCCAAGCAGGTCCGCCAGGTCGCCGCCGTGGAGGGCAACGTCCTGGTCAAGACCCAGGCCCTCATGATCCTCATGACCGCCCTGAGCCTGGTGGCGGCCGCCCTGGCGGTAGCCTCCCTGACCACCGCCTCCCTGGTGGAGCGCACCGGCGAGTTCGCCCTCCTCAAGGCGGTAGGCGCCTCCTCGGCCGCCGTCAACCGGCTGATCCTGGGGGAGACGGCCGTCATCGGCGTGGCCGGCACGCTCCTGGGGGCCCTGGTGGGATCGGGCCTGGCCCAGCTGATCGGCAAGGTCGTCTTCGGCTCGACCATCACCATGCGGCCCATGGTCTTCGTGCTGGTGGCGGTGCTGGTGTCCCTGGTCCTCCTGGCGGCCACGGCCTCCTCCATGCGCTCCATCCTGCGTATCCAACCGGCTACGGCCCTGCACCGGAGGTGACGGACATGAGCGAGACCACCCCCACGACCACCTCGCGGGCGCCCCGCGGGACGACCAACCGGCGCCTGTTCGTCCGCATGCTCGCCGCCGCCATGCGACGCCGCCGTTCACGGGCCCTGGCGGCCGTCCTGTCCTCCGCGGTGGGCTCGGCCACCCTGTTCTGCCTGGCCGCCGTCTGCCTGGCGGTCCCCGCCCAGATGAGCGCCCAGATGCGCCAGTTCGGGGCCAACCTCATTGTGGTGCCGGTGGCCTCCGAGGGCTCCGCCCCCCGGATCTCCTTCCAGGAGGCCGCCGACGTGGACGCCGCCGTGGCCACCGCCCTGGGCGTGGGCACGGACCAGCTGGCCACCGCCGCCTACCGCTACGAGACGGTGCGTATCAACAAGTCCCCCTACATGCTCGCCGGTATCGACGTGGACCGGGTCCGGACCCTCAACGGGCACTGGGAGGTGACCGGCCACTGGCCCGGCCCCGGGGAGGTCCTCATTGGCTCCGACGTGGCCGAGGCCGCGGGCTTCACCGTCGGCTCCACGGTCACCGCCGAGTACCTCTCCAGCGACAACCTGGACCTGGGCTCCCAGACCTCGGTGGCCCCCGACGGGTCGGTGAGCTCGGACCCGCTGACCCCCACCGCCGCGCCCACGGGCACCGCCACCACCGCCCCGGGCCACGCAGGCCACTCGGGGCATGCCGGGCAGTCTGGTCAGGGTTCGGTCTCCTCCGATGACGCGGCCAGCTCCCAGGCCACGGTGGGCCACCACCACACCGGGCCCGTCCCGGGCTCCAAGGCCTGGTCCACCGCCGCCGCCTCCCAGGACTCCGCCAACCCGGCGTCGCCCACCACACCCGGCCAGGCCCGCTGGCAGGTGGCCGGGATCGTGGACACCGGCGGCAGCGAGGACGACATCGTCTACGCCAACGCCGCCGACGTGGACGCCCTGACCGGCGTGAGTGCCCCGGGCTACGACGTCCTGGAGTTCAGCGTGGACACCGCCGCCGCCCCCATGTCCACCGTGGTCGACGCCGTCGCCGCCACCGGCGACTCCGTCCAGGCCCAGCCGGTCGCCAAGATCACCAGCGGCGACACCCGTATTATCACCATGCTCAACACCCTCTTCTGGGTGGTCTGCGTGGTGGTCCTGGCCCTGACGCTGGTGGGCGTGTCAACCACCATGACCGTCATCGTCTCCGAGCGCCGCAACGAGATCGGCCTGCGCAAGGCCCTGGGGGCCTCCGGGCGCGCCATCGCCGTCGAGTTCTACTCCGAGGCCGCCCTGCTGGGGCTGTTCGGGGGCCTGGTGGGGACCGCCGTCGGCTACGGCCTGGCCGTGGCCGTGCTCCTGGGGGTGTTCGACTCCGCGGCGGGCTTCGGGTGGTGGCTGGCCCTCGTCTCGGTGGCGGTGACCGTCCTGGTGGCGGTGGTCGCCGCCTACCGGCCGGTGCGCCGCGCCGCCTCCATCGACCCCGCGCTCGTCCTGCGAGAGGAATGACATGCTGCTCGAGCTCTCCCACGTCTCCAAGATCTACGGCGACCTGGCCGCCGTGGACGACCTGAGCCTGACCGTCCCCAGGGGCCAGTGGCTGTCCATCGTGGGCTCCTCGGGGTCGGGCAAGACCACCCTGATGAACATTATCGGCTGCATGGACACCCCCACCAAGGGCACCGTCACCCTGGACGGGCGTGAGCTGGGCTCCCTGACAGCGGGACAGCTGACCGACATCCGTAAGAACGTCATCGGCCTGGTCTTCCAGCAGTTCCACCTCATCCCCCACCTGACCGCCGTGGAGAACGTCATGGTGGCCCAGTACTACCACTCCATGGTCGACGAGAAGGAGGCCCGCCAGATGCTGGACTCCGTCGGCCTGGCCGACCGAGCCCACCACCTGCCCAGCCAGCTCTCCGGCGGCGAGCAGCAGCGGGTGTGCATCGCCCGGGCCCTGATCAACAGGCCCGAGCTGGTCCTGGCCGACGAGCCCACCGGCAACCTCGACGAGACCAACGAGCAGCTCGTCCTGGACATCTTCGGCCGCCTCCACGCCCAGGGCACCACCCTCATCGTCGTCACCCACGACGCCCACGTCGCCTCCACCGGACAGCGCCAGATCCTCCTCAACCACGGGCGCCTGGTGGGGGAGAAGACCAACGAGGGCTTCGAGGGCCACCGCGCCGCAGACATGCTCGACTTTGAGGGGCAGGGCCTGGAGGGCGCCCAGGAGCCCGGTGACCACGCCCCCGGCACCCCGACCGCTAAGGAGACCACGTCATGAACCACCCCGCCCTGCGGCGCCCGGCCGCCCTCGCAGGGATCCTGATCACGACGGCGTCGCTGGCCTCCTGCGCCGGCGGCGAGGCCCCCAGCTCCGACGAGTACGCCGGCCGCCCCCAGACCCAGGCCCCCGGCACCCAGGAGCCCGCGGCCTCGGCCACCCCCTCGGACTGCTGCGACCACACCACCGCCCCGCCCGCAGCCTCCTACACGGACGGCACCTACACGGCCAGCGAGTCCTACGGGCCGGTGGACGACCTGGTGGAGGAGGACTCCATCGACGTGACCGTCACCCTGAGCGGTGGCGTCATCACCGACATGAACGTCACCGGCCACCCCCTGACCTCCGTCTCCCGGGACTACATGAAGGGCTTCGTGGCCCAGATCGAGGGGGCGGTCACCGGCAGGAGCCTGGCCGACGCCCACGTCACCGCCCTGGCAGGGGCCTCCAAGACCTCCAAGGCCTTCAACCGGGCCATTGACGCCATTGCCTCCCAGGCCCAGCAGTGAGCCGGGCCGGGCGCGCAGGGGTCCACGCCGCTGACAGGGCGGCGGCCACCGCGGGTGCGCCCGGCCGGGCGCACCGGGGCCCGCGTGCTGGTCTCTACGTAGTGAGCCCGCCCTGGCGCGCCGGGGGAGCGCCAGGGCGCCACGGGTCAGGTCGGTGGGGTAGCGGGGCCGGGGGACCGGCTCAGAGCTCCGGCAGCAGGGGGCGCACCTCCGCCAGGGCCTGGGTGCAGGAGGCCAGGGCCGTGTTCAGGTGCAGACGCAGCTGCCTGTCCGTGACCCCGGTGGTCAGGTCCACCAGGTAGATCGTGCGTACCAGCGGTCCCACCGGGGTGTCCACCAGGGCCACCGTGGGGAAGAACTTGTCCCGGTTCCAGTCGTTGACGCTGGCGGCCAGCTCGTCACGCTGCCCCGGCAGGGCCGGCTCCTGCCAGTCGCCCGAGACCAGCAGCCATCCGGGGTGCTCGGCAGGCTCCTCAATGACGAAGGGGAACCCGTTCCACGTACCCAGCAAGGAGGGGTGCTCCTCATCGACGTGGTCACGCACGTGGTAGCCCATCGACTTGCTCAGCATGGAACGCACCCGGCCCAGGGACAGGGCCGGCACCTCCAGGGCCGCGGCGGGCTCACGCTCCACCACCTGCCTGGGGGCGGGCTCGGGGGCCCTGGGCTCGGGGCGGCGGGGCGGGCGCACCGCCCCGAGCAGGGAGGCCAGCAGGGCGCGCCAGGTGCGGGGGCGTCCGGCAGGGCTCATGGCTCCAGGCTCCCGCGCAGCGGGTCGGGGAAGGTCTCCTCCGCCTCCCGCATGAGGGCCACGATCAGCCGGCAGCTGGTGAACACGAAGGAGTCGAGCTGGTCGTCCGTCATCCCCGCCGCCAGCGGGTAGGTGACCTCCCCGTGGAGACGGACCACCCCGGCGTCGGAGAGCGTCAGGTAGGCCTTGGGGCCGATCCGGGTGGCGTTCCAGTCCTCCACGAGCTGACGCAGGGCCGCCAGGTGCTCGGTGTCCGCGATCCGGTGCCACAGCCCGCGCAGCTGGAAGGCGCGGGTGTCCTGGAAGATGACGTGGACGGTGACACTGCGCCACGGGATCCCCACGTCCCCCTCGTCGTCCACGAAGGACCGCAGACCGAGGCGGCTGAGGCTGTCCAGCACGCGCGCGACGTCCACCGGGGCGGGCATGACGGCGGTGGGCATAGCACCAGCCTATCCTGGGAAACAGGTCCTAGAGCCCCCCTCCGCCCGCCGCGACACGCCTCACTGGCCGGGGTGCCGGCAGGGGTAGGCAGGACCCCGGGAGCCCCTCGCCCGACGGCCCGACCAGGCCCGTATCCTTAAAGTCATGAGCGTCCGCGTCGCCGTCGTCGGCCCCACCGCCACCGGCAAGTCCGAGCTCGCCCTCGACCTGGCCGACGCCCTGGGCACGGCAGACGGCACCAGGGGCACCGAGGTGCTCAACGCCGACGCCTCCCAGCTCTACCGGGGCATGGACGTGGGCACCGCCAAGCTCCCGGCACAGGGGCGCCGCGGCTACCCCCACCACCAGATCGACGTCCTGGACGTGACCCAGCCCGCCAGCGTCGCCGCCTACCAGCGCCACGCCCGCGCCGACCTGGAGGCCATTGAGGCGCGTGGCAACCGCGCGCTCATCGTCGGGGGCTCGGGGCTGTACGTCCGGGCCGTCACCGACGCCCTGCACTTCCCCGGCACCGACCCCGCCGTGCGCGCCGCCCTGGACCAGCGCCTCAGGGCCCGGGGCGGGGACGTCCTGTGGGAGGAGCTCTCCCGCCGCGACCCCCGGGCCGCCGAGCGGATCGACGCCGCCGACACCCGCAGGGTGGTCCGCGCACTAGAGGTGATAGAGATCACCGGACGCCCCTTCTCCGCCAACCTGCCCCGCTACGAGGACCTCGTCCCCACCGTCCACCTGGCCCTGCGCCCACGCCGCGACCTGCTCAACCGGCGTATCGAGGCCCGGGCCAGGGCCATGTTCCTGGGGCCGGGGACCAGGCCCACCAAGGAGGGCGCCCCCACGATCCTGACCGAGACCACCGCCCTCCTCGCCCGGGGCCTGCGCCAGGGGCCCACCGCCAGCCAGGCCATCGGCTACGCCCAGGCGCTCGCGGTCCTCGACGGGCGCATGGGGGTGGAGGAGGCGATCGCCGCCACCGCCCAGGCCACCCGCCGCCTCGCCAGCTACCAGGCCAAGTGGTTCCGCCGCGACCCGCGGGTCCACTGGCTGGACGTGGCCCTGACCGAGACCGGTGAGCTGCCCGCCGGCGAGCGTGACCGCCTGGTGGGCCAGGCCCTGCGTGTGGTGAGCGACGCTGAAGGCGTCGTGGGCTCCAACGCATAGGCTGTACTCATGACGCACAGCGACACCAGCCCGGGTACCGGTGGCGCGTTGTCGGGCCGTACCCTCATCAAGGGCCACGGAACCGGCAACGACTTCCTGCTCCTCATCGACCCCGAGCAGGAGGTGGCCCTGACCGCCGGTGACGTCGCCGCCGTGTGCGACCGGCACCGGGGCGTCGGGGCCGACGGCCTGGTCCGGGTGGTGCGCACCGCCGCCCTGGAGGGGGCCCGGGCCTTCCACGCCGCCGTCCCCGAGGCGCAGTGGTTCATGGACTACTACAACGCCGACGGCTCCGTGGCCGAGATGTGCGGCAACGCCTCGCGCCTGTTCGCCGCCGTCCTCCTGTCCGAGGGGCTGGTGGACGTGCCCGACGGCGCCAGCCTGACCATCGGCACCCGGGGCGGGGCCCGCACCCTCACCCGCATGGGGGACTACTGGACGGTGGACATGGGGCCCGCCCGCCTCACCCTCCTGCCGGGCACGTCCGCCACCGACCCCGACTGGCCCGGCTGGGACACCGTCGTCACCGTCCCCGGCCTGCCGGGGCAGCGGGCCGCCCTGAGCCTGGCCGTGCCCAACCCGCACACCGTCGTCGCCCTGGGCAGCCGCGAGGAGCTGGAGGCCGCCGCCCTGGCCGGCCTGACCGGCTCCGGCGCGCCAGTGGCCTACGACCCCGTGCCCGAGGCCGGCACCAACCTGGAGCTGGTCGTGCCCCTGGCGGAGCAGACCGACCCCGGCACCGGTGAGCGCGTGGGCGTGGCCCGGGTGCGCGTCCTGGAGCGCGGCGTGGGGGAGACCCTGGCCTGCGGTACCGGGGCCTGCGCCGTGGCCGTCGCCCTGCACGAGTGGGAGGGGCCGGGCGCGCCGGAGGACTACCGGATCATCCTGCCCGGCGGGGAGGTCGGGGTGCACGTGGGGGCCGCCCCCCTGGCGCAGGGCTCCACCGTCCTGCTGACCGGCCCGGCCCAGGTCGTCGGGCGTGTCACCCTGACCTGACCCGTCGTGCCCCCAGTCCGCCACCGCCCCAGCGGGCGCTCCCGGAGCCCTGAGTGACCACCACAGGAGGCCCTCAATGACCACGTCCACGACGGCGCCACGCCGCACCTCCACCACCGTCCTGACCACGGGCCTGATGCTCTTCGCCCTGTTCTTCGGCAGCGGGAACCTCATCTTCCCTCCCGTGGTCGGGGCCTCCGCCGGGAGCCACTTCCTGCCCGTGCTCCTGGGGTTCCTGGCCACGAGCGTCCTGCTGCCCCTGACCGCCATCGTGGCCGTGTCCACCTCGGGGGAGGGCATTCTCGGGCTGGCCCGGCGCGTGGGGCCCAGGTTCGGCGTCGTCATGCCGCTGGCCGTCTACCTGTCCATTGGCCCGCTCTACGTGGCGCCCCGGGTGACCACCGTGTCCTACGAGCTGGCCACCCGGCCCGTCCTGGAGCTGTTGGGTTTCACCCCCGGACGCCCGGCCCTGTTCGTCCACGCCGTCGTCTTCCTGGGGGTCACGGTCCTGGTGGCCCTGCGCCCCAGCCGTATCGCGAACCGGGTGGGCAGGTGGCTCACCCCGGCGCTGCTCCTGCTCCTGGCCGTGCTGTGCGTGGCGACCGTGGCCGGCTCCTCCCCGGTGGACCGGGCCGCCACGGGGGCCTACGCGAGCGCGCCCCTGACGACGGGGCTCACGCAGGGCTACCTGACCATGGACGTCCTGGCCGCCTCCGTGTTCGGCATCGTGGTCATCCAGGCCCTGCGGGACCAGGGACTGCACGGCACCCGGCAGGTGGCCCGCGCCACCGTCAGCTCGGGGCTGATCGCCGCCGTCCTCCTGGCGGTGGTCTACGTCGGCCTGGCCATGATCGGGCAGCGCACCGGCGGGGACGTGACCGACGGCGCGGGCCTGCTGCGTGCGGCGGCCTCGGCGAACCTGGGGACCCTGGGGACCCTCCTGTTCGCCGCCATCGCCGTCCTGGCCTGCCTGACCACCTCCGTGGGTCTGCTGTCCTCCTGGTCCGGCTACGCCGTCACCGTGGTGCCGCGCCTGCCCTTCGACCGCCACCTGCTGGTCTCCGCGCTGGTCTCGCTGGTCCTGGCCAACCTGGGCCTGTCGGAGATTATCGTGGTGCTCTCACCGGTCATCGTCATCCTCTACCCGGTCGCCATGACCCTGGTGGTGGTCACCCTGATCGACGTCGCGGCCCCCGGCCACCTGCGCGCCGCCTACCTGTGGCCGGTCGCGGCCAGCACGGTGCTGGCGGTCCTCTCCGCCCTGCCGTCCCTGGGCGAGGAGAGGGTCAGCGCCCTCCTGGCCCGCACCGGGCTGTGGAACGACTCCACCGGCTGGATCCTGCCCACGCTCCTGGCCCTGGCCGTCGGGCTGGTCGTGGACGTGGGCACGGGCCGCTGGTCCACCCCCGCCCCGGACGCCTCCGGGGTACAGGAGGAGGTGGAGCACGTGATCGCGTCCCTGTCCTGAGGTGTGCCACACCGGGGTCCCGCCTGGCCCCGGTCGCGCGTACGCTGCGAGGGTGCGTCACCCCCAGCCCTCAGGGCAACCGCTCACCTTCACCCCTGAGCAGCGCCGGATCCTCCCGGTACTCCTCATCCCGGCGTTCGTCTCCCTCCTGGCGGTCTCCAGCGTCAATGTGATCCTGCCGGCCATCGCCGCCTCGGTGCCCACGAGCACCGGGGGCCTCCAGCTCGTGGTCTCCGGCTACTCCCTGGTCTTCGGGGTGCTGCTCGTCCCCGCCGGGCGGGCCGGGGACGTCGTGGGGCGCGGGCGGCTCTTCGTGGCGGGGCTGGTCCTGTTCGGCCTGGGTTCCCTGGCCGCGGGCGTGGCGCCCTCGATCCTGGCGCTCAACCTCGCCCGGGTCCTCATGGGGGTGGGATCGGGGCTGTTCAACCCGCAGGTCACCGGCCTGATCCAGCAGTACTACGCCGGGGCCGCGCGCGGGCGGGCCTTCGGCCTGTTCGGCGGGGTCATCGGGGTCTCGGTCGCGGTGGGGCCCCTCATGTCCGGCGCGCTCATCGGGGCCCGCCCAATCACCACAACCACCGCAAACATCGCAACTGTCGCAGCCGACAGATCCCACTGGTTCGGAGAAGCCGGAAGACTCGCAGGTGCCC
>ERZ772764.862-NODE-862-length-20072-cov-4.859170_pt1 | contig 20072 bp, 20 predicted proteins | sample MGYA00512163_ERZ772764 | MGnify/ENA primary metagenome ERZ772764 (study PRJEB29015, sample SAMEA2737903) | human oral metagenome | biome: human oral; feature: human-associated habitat; material: dental | place: China | collected 2094 ... | reverse complement strand
ATGGCTCAGCGGTATTTCAGTTCGCACTCCATGATCTTGCCGTCTTCTTGGGCGATGGTGAGCTTACCTTTGCGGATGTCGTTGGTGGAGAATTCCACTTCGTAGACCTGAACCCCGTCTTCCGTGTCCAGCTCGGTGGAGATGATCTGGGCCGAGGGGTATTCCTCCATGACGATGGCTTCCGCCTGCGAGGCCTCTATGGCGGCGGCAGCAGTGCCGGCGGTGAGGGCGATGCTCCCGGCGGCGAGGACGGCGGCTAAAAGTTTGCTGTAAGTTTTCATTGTATTTTCCTCCTGTCAATGTCTTTCTCGATTTCGGCTTTTTTCTTTCCCATCAGGCGTTGTCTTCCGGCAAGGTACCGTTACCGGATTTCCTGATGGCAAGCTCATTATAAAAGGCTTCAAAGCCAGTGTCAATAAGGTTTTGGAAAGTTTAGGCCGTGTTTATGTCCGCTTTACAGGAGGTTTAAGCGGGATTTACCTCTCGTTTCTTTCCGGCCCTTTTTAGGCAGTTCTGCCCATAGGCGGAGGGGTTTTCCGGCCTCGGTGCGCCGGTGGTATGCCAGTTTCCCAAAACGCCTCAGCCGTTATCCGATGCGTGCTTTTGTCCATAATAGGCCCCTGCCCCATGCTTGCGGCGATAATGCTTCTCCAGGAGAGCGTCGCTGATGGAAAGAGATGTACCGGGCGCCAAGGTGACCGAGTAATAGGCCATGCGGGCGACTTCTTCTAAAACCACGGCCTGACGGACAGCCTCCCCCGCCGTCTCGCTCCAGACAAAGGGGCCGTGGGAGGCCACCAGAACGGCGGACACGGCCATGGGATCGCGCCCCGCCACGGTTTCCACGATGAGCGCCCCGGTGGCGGCTTCATAGTCGCCGCGAATTTCTTCCGCCGTCAAAGCCCGAGTACAGGGAATCTCGCCGCAGAAATGGTCGGCGTGGGTGGTGCCTAAAACGGGAATGGAGCGGCAGGCCTGCGCCCAGGACGTGGCGTAGCGGGAATGGGTATGGACGATTCCCCCGACGTGGGGAAAAGCACGATAGATTTCCAAATGGGTAGGGGTGTCCGTGGAGGGACAGTTTTCCCCTTCCACCGTCTTCCCGGTGGCCAAGTCAACCACCACCATATCCCGGGATTTCATCTGATCGTACGCTACCCCCGAGGGCTTAATGACGACAAGGCCCCGGGCGCGATCGATGCCGGAGGCATTGCCCCAAGTAAAAATGGACAGGCCGTAACGGGGCAGCGCTGTATTGGCCGCGCAGACAAGTTCTTTCAGCTCTTCCAGCATAGGATTTCCTCCCCATGGATTATATGGCCGCACGGTGTCCCTGCGCGCTGTGCGCCGCACCATCTCTTTGCCGCCGCTGTGAAATACTATAAAAAACCGTATTTTCAGGGCCAGCTCGCTTCGCCGCGGAGCCGTGCCACGTAATCGTCCCCCGAAAGCGGGGGCGCGAAGTAGTAGCCCTGCACGAGATCGCCGCCGGCGGCGCGGAGGCGGGCGACCTCGTCTTCACGTTCCACGCCTTTCACCGCGGCGATCATGTGAAGATCACGCGCCATGGTCAGGAGATTTTGCAAGATCGTCTGCCTCCGTCCGTCGGACTCTTCTCCCTCCATGAAAGATGCGGCGATCTTGATCCCATCCACCGGCATGTTTCGCAAGAGGTTCAAAGACGACGTCTGCCCGCTGCCAAAGCCGTCCACAAATACGCGAAATCCCACATCGCGCAAGCGGCGCACCACCGCCACTACCTGCCGGGGATTGGCGGCATACGTATTTTCGGTGAGTTCCAGCCAAAGGTGAGCGGGGGGGAGGCAGTACTTTTCCATCAACCCCAGGAAAAATCCTACGAGGTCCTCATCGTAAAAATCCAGCCGGGAAATATTGACAGAAAGCGGCAGCGCCCGGCCAAATTCGTCTAAGATGCGCCGCAGGAGCTTACAGGCTTCTTCGCAGGCAAAGCGATCCAGACGGCGGATGAAGCCGCTGCGCTCGAAAAGGGCAAGGAAGCGGTCGGGTACGATCATCTGACGGACGGGATGGAACCAGCGCACCAGCGCTTCCCCGGCGACGTCCCGTCCTTGGGTAAGACTCCGCACCGGCTGAATGAAGATACTGAACTGCCCGCTCTCCAAGGCGTAGTCCATCTCCCGGCGGATCATCTGCTCTTCGCGGATCTTTTCCTGCATCGCTTCGTCATAAACCGCGCTCTGCCGATGATGGCTGCCTTTGACGGAAGCCAGCGCCATATTGGCGTAACCGCACATCTGCTCCACAGAAAGCGTGGGATCAGCCACCTGATAGACCCCGGCATAAAATTGGATGTGATGGGGAATGGAGAGAGCCGCCACGGCGTCGTCCAGCCCTTGCAGAATGGTCTCTATCCCCACCGCCGCTTCCGGCAGGGCAAGGACGAAGCGATCGGCCGTGAAACGCCCTGCCAATCCCAAACCGCTGGCCACATGCCGCAGATACGCCCCCACCGTCCGCAGGACGAGATCTCCCATTTCCATGCCGAAGAGATCATTGAGCACCTTAAAGAAGCTGATGTCAAAACAAAAAACCGCATAGCGGATATCCCCCGCCTGCCGGATAAGCTCCGCCGCCCGGCGGCAGAAGCTCTCCCGCCCGTAAAGGCCCGTCAAAGGATCACGCTCGATCTTTTGCCGCATTTCCTCTATCTGGCGAAGCTGCGCCGCCTGCTCAATCTTGCGCCACTCGTTCTCCGCCCGAGCCATGACGTTTTGGACGCGGCGAACAGCCACGGCGGGATGAAGGGGGCGGACCAGGCAGTCTAAGGCCCCCAGCTCGATGGCCCGGACCTCGCTGCCGCTTTCCTCCCGGGAGGTTATCATCACCACGGGAATATCGGCGAACCGCTCGTCCCGGCGGATCGCCCCTAAAAACTCAAACCCGTCCATCACCGGCATCATCGTGTCCAAAAGGATCACGTCCGCCCCGCACTTTTCCAAGAGGCACAGCGCAGCTTGACCGTTCACGGCCTCAAAGATCGCGAACGCGTCCTTAAAAATCTGCGCTAAGACGCTCCGATCGGTTTCCTGATCGTCCACAATCAGCATGGCGGCTTTCTTTTCCTGTCGCTCCATGACAACCTCCCGTATCTGTGCCCCGTTCATCGAGGCCGCGCCATTCCCTCTTTTGTCCGCATCTTTGGGAGACATTGATCCATTCAGCCCATCCTGTTGGTGCATCTTGTTCGCCCTGTCGGCGTCAGCAAATCCTCCACAGAGCAGCGCTCTGCATCCGGTTTGTCTCCCTGGCAGGACAAAAAATCTGCCCCCATTCGCCGGACTTCATTTTATCCTTGCTTCCCTTACGTTTTAATTCTATTGTAACATATTCCTGCCGGTTTTTCACTATACAGAAAATCCCCGGAGAAGAACCGGGCGACGGTTCCTTCCGGGGAAAATGGCCGGGCTGCGCTCAAGCGGTAGCCGGCAGCACTTCGTTCAGCGCCGTTTTCGCCAAATCAATGGCCGTATCCAGCTCCGCCTGGGTGATGTTGAGGGGCGGATTGAAGTAGAGAACGTCGCCGATGGGGCGAAGGAGCAGCCCGTGCCGGAGCGCGTGGCGATAAACCTCGTAGCCGGTGCGCTGTGCGGCGGGGAGCGGCTCTTTCGTCTTTTTGTCCGCCACCAGTTCAAAGGCGTGGATGAGACCTAAATGGCGCACCTCGCCCACGTTGGGATGGGGCAAAATTTCAGTCTCCATGCGCTTCGTGAGCCATTTCGCGTTGACGGCGGCGTTCTCAAAGATGGGCTGGGTGCGGAAAATATGCTGCACCGCCAGCGCCGCCGCGCAGGCCAAGGGATTCCCAGCGTAGGTGTGGCTGTGCACGAAGGCTTTGCCCTCGCTGTAGTCGGCGTAAAAAGCATCGTAGATCGCCTGAGTCGTCACGGTGACGGACATGGGAAGATAACCCCCGGTAAGGCCCTTGGAGATCGTCATGATATCGGGCGCTATCCCGGCGTGATCGCAGGCGAACATGCGCCCGGTGCGGCCAAAGCCTGTAGCGATCTCGTCGGCGATGAGAAGCACCCCGGCTTCGTCGCAGAGCTTCCGGAGCTTTTTGAGGTAGAGGGGCGGATAGACCCGCATCCCGGCGCTCCCCTGAAGAAGCGGCTCCACGATGATGGCCGCCGTTTCCTTCCCGTGAGCCTCAAAGGCTTTTTCCGCATGCTCGAAACATTCACATTGACAGTGATCCCGATCTTTTCCATAGGGACAGCGATAGCAATCCGGCGCTTCCACATGAACGTTCTCCATCATCATGGGCTTGTACATCTGAGCGTAGAGGTCGAGGCTCCCCACGGACAGCGCCCCGATGGTTTCTCCGTGATAGCCCTCGGAAAGACACATGAATTTCTGCCGCTCCGGGTGCCCCGTCTGCAAGTGGTACTGAAAGCACATCTTGAGGGCCGCTTCCACCGCCGCCGAGCCGTTGTCATTGAAGTGAAACTTCGCCAGCCCCTTGGGGACGATCTTCGCCAAGGCTTCCGCCAGGCAAATGGCGGCTTCGTTGGAAAAATTGGCGAAGATGACGTGTTCGAGATTGTCAATCTGTTCCTTCACCGCCTGATTGATGATGGGATTGCAGTGGCCGAAAAGATTGCACCACCACGAACTGATAATGTCCAAATACTTCTTCCCGCGGACATCGTAAAGCCACACCCCCTTCCCCCGGGCGATCACCATGGGGGGCAACGCCTCATAATCCTTCATCTGGGCCGCCGGATGCCAGATGTACCGCATGTCTCGGCTTTCCCAATTCTCCTGTTCCAATGCCATCCTGCTTCTCTCCTGTCAAAATTTGATCAAGGGGCGGTCACGCCCGTCTTTCCGGATTTTATTTATACAGCCCGGCCAAAACCTCGGGGTCGATGTCCAGCACGCTGTCCTCGGGCTTTACACAGGCAATGACGGGGACGCCGGTGATCTCCGTGATCATGCGGCGGTTGTCCTCCTCCATGACGTCTCCGGGATGATAACGGTTCAAAATCACCCCGGCCACGGGAATATGGCGCAGCTTCAAATGTTCGATGGTCAGCACCGCCGCATTGATGGTGCCCAGCCCGGCGTCCGCCACCACGATCGCCCCGAGGCGAAGCCGCACCACCAAATCGTCTAAAATGACGTGCTGCGTTTCGTCCCAGCGCAGAGGGCAGATGATGCCGCCGCTTCCCTCGACGGTGAGATAATCATACTTCTCCTTCGCCCGGCGAAAGGCTGTTTCCACCCGGTCAAAGTCGATGGGGCAGCGATTGAGCTTTGCCGCCAGGTGGGGGGACACCGCCTCCTCGTAGACGTAAGAAACCAGATTTTCCGCTGTCTCGCCGATCCCGGCCTCCTCATTGACGTAGAGAGCGTCGCCGGGCAGAAGTTCTCCCGTCGCCCCCTTCTCCGCGCCGCTGATGGCCGCTTTGTAATACCCGGCGTTCTTCCCCGCCTGCCGCAGTTTTTTCACAATGAGGGCCGTCACATAGGTCTTCCCCACATCCGTCCCCGTCCCCGTGATGAAAATCGCCTTGCCCATACAATCACGCTTCTTCCTTTAATTTCTCGGTCTGCCAGCCGCCATTGTCTACCGGGGGTACATCCCCCGGTATCCTCCCGCCACGGACGCCGCTACCTTCCCGTCCCCCGCGGCGGATTCAGCCATATCCCTGCCGAAAGCCCCCGCTTGGCCGCCGCAGCCGCCGCGACGCAAAGAAGAGCGTCCGGCGGGATCTGCAAAATCCCGCAGTAGAGAATGACCCAATAGAGCGCTACCGGCGCATCGATGACGTAGTTGGAGATGACATAAAACCAGACGAGGCCAAAGGCGTACACAATGACCATGCCGCCGAAATTGATGAGGAGCAGCCGCTTAAAGGTCACGGCCCCGCGCCGCGCCGCCCAGCCGCAGAACCACGCCTGGACAACGAAGCCCAGGAGATACCCAAAGGTGGGCTGAAGGATGTAGCCCGGCCCGCCGCCCGACGCAAACACCGGCACCCCCATCAGGCCCAGCAGAATATAAACCGCCACCGCTGTCGCTCCCAAGCGCGGCCCCAGCAAAAGCCCCGCCAGCAGCGTGAACATAAACTGCAGCGTAAAGACATCCGTCCCCACCGGAATACGGATGAGCGCCCCCACTGCCACCAGCGCCACAAAGAGCGCACACAGGATAAGCTCCCGCAAGGAAAGCTGCCCCATCTTTCATCGCCTCCCTGTAAAACACGGATAAAAGGAAGGCCCATTGATCCGTGTTTCCTACATTGATTGACAAAAAGATTCGCCGTCCGGAGAAATGCCCCTCTGTCTCAAACGGCATACGAATTTAAGGATACGCCTTTCTTTTTTCTTTGTCAACCAAGTGAAGTGGTAGGGTTGACGTCCTTTCACCCCGCCATTTGCGTCCTCCAGCGAAAAATGATACTATAGATAAATGATTGGACACGACAAGAAAGGAGCCTCTCATGACCCGCGGGATTTCTCTCAGCAGCTTTTTTCTTCTGCTGCTTTTCGGCGCGGCCCTTTTGGGCGGCTGCCAAAACGCCGGGCCGGCGCCTTTGCCCCGTCCGGAGCGTGCTGACTTTCCCGGCGGGGCCACCCGTCTTTCCTTAGATCTCCCCGGGCACTTTACGGCGAATGCGCAATCGATCCCCGTCCCCCCGGAAGCCGCCCCCTTCGTTCTCAGCATGACCCGATACCAGACGGGAAAAGAAACGGGCATAGAGCTTCAGATTACCGCTGTCCGGTTTGACGACGCAGCCGTCGCCGGACGGTTCGGGCCGGCCCGCACGCCGGCCCGGCAAAAATTTTACGCGGTATTTCAGGATACCCTGCTCTCGGCGCTGCCCCCCGAATTTAAGGTAAAAGACGCGGCAGCAGAGATCAGTGACGCCCGCGAAACGCTGTCCGTCGCTGGCCGAGATCTGACGGTTCTCTCCGTCGACTATATCAGCGGCTTCCAAACCCCCGGAAAATTCAAAACCATTTTTATCCCTGACGACAGAGAGGCTTGGCTCATTACTATCCTTTACGACGGCGGCGACGAAAGACTGCCGACCGAAATAGAGCGCATCATTCAGTCCATCCGCGTGACCGGCTGAAGCCGGAAACGCCTTAAAGGAGGCAATATCCCCATGAAAAAATTGACTCATCCCCTGTGTGCGGCCCTGCTGGCCGTCGGGCTCCTCACCGGAACCGCCCAGGCCGCCCCGGAAGACGAGGCCTCGGCGGCGGAAGAAATGACGGCTGAGAAAACGGATTCCCCAGAAAGTGCGCCGGAGCACGAGGACGATGCCCACCCCGTGGGTACGCCCAATCCTATGATCGAATACCCGGATGTCCCGGCGCTGGAACGGGCCATTGGTTTTCCCATCCTCTATCTCCCCAGCAATTTCTACGCCCTCTATCATCCGGCCGTCCACGTCTACGGGATCAGCGGACAGGTAGCGGATTTGCGCTTTAAGGGTAAAGCGGACGATACCGCCATCACCCTGCGCACCGCCTTGGAAGAGCGCATCTTCACCACCGACATCAGCGGCGTCTATGGCGCCAACTGGCAGACCCAAAGCGCTGGAGACGTCAAGCGCACCCAGGTGGACGTGGCCACCCTCGCCGACGGCACCCGCGTCGTCCGTTGGCACGCCGGACGCTTCGTCTTCGCCCTTTCCGCCACAGGCTTCGACGACGCTTCCTTTAAGCCTCTTCTCAAAAGCTTCGTGGTGGTCGCTGACCGCTTCGCCCACAAATACCGCAGCTTCACCCTGAATCCAAACAAAAAATAACACCCGCAAAGAAAAAGGCGGCTCAGGCCGAAGGATACCGAAAACGTATCCCGCTGATCTGAGCCGTCTTTTTGTATTGACAGAAAATCAACCGTCCGCGATTTTATTTACCTCCCCAGCAAACTGCGAGTCCCTGTCGATTTTTCTTAAAACGCCTCGCCGAAAATAAATGGGGTTCGCCAAAAATGTTTCACGTGGAACATTTGTTTTTTATTTTACCGTCACCGTTAAAACAGCGGACGGCTGCGTAAAATCTTTCGCTATCTTTTTCACGGCCTCCGCCTCGTTGGTGACGACCAACACGGTGACGAGGCTTTTCCCTTTGGCCTGGAGGATATCCCGGTCGAAGGAGAGGAGCGGTGTGCCCGCCGATACCTGATCACCGGACCGGACGAGGGCCTGAAAACCTTCGCCCCCCAAGACGGCCGTATCCAAGCCCACGTGAATGAGCATCTCTACGCCTTGGGCGCGGAGGGCCACAGCGTGTTTCGTGTCCGCTACCAAAACGACCTCGCCATCGCAGGGAGCGACGACGGTGTTTTCTTCGGGGGACGGCTCCACGGCGAAACCGTCCCCTAACATTTTTTCCCCGAACACCGGGTCGGGGACGGCGGTGATATCCATGATCCGCCCGTGAAGCGGCGCGACGATGCCCAATTTCTTTTCTCCCCAGCCTAGTATCATTTATCCGCCCTTCCGTCGTCATCCGCCTGATAGACCTGCCGCCCGCCGATGATGGTGCGCTGCACTCGGACGGCCCCGTCGAAGATCGTGATGTCGGCGCGTTTGCCGATCTCCAAAGACCCCATCTGATCGTAGACCCCGATGCTCTCCGCCGGCGCTTTAGTGGCGTAGGATACCGTAGCTGCCAACCCCGCGCCGGTGTTGGCGGCGAAATTCGCCACGGCCCGGTCAAGGGTAAGCACGCTCCCGGCGATGGTACCGTCCTTCAAGGCCGCCACCTGCCCCGAAACCCGCACTACCTGACCGCCTAACTCCGATTCTCCGTCACCGAGGCCGCAGGCCCGCATGGAGTCAGTGATGAGGACGATGTGCCGCCCCTGCTTCATGCGCCAGACGAGGCGCTGGGTCATGGGGTGGAGGTGGACGTTGTCGGCGATGAGTTCGCAGTCCACCGGCGTGTCCAGCGCCGCCCCCACCAGCCCCGGCGTGCGGTGATGGAAAGGCACCATGCCGTTAAAAAGGTGCGTCACATGATTGATTCCGTATTGTAAGATGGCCCGGCGGGCCGTATTGTAGTCAGCGGAGCTGTGCCCCAGGGAAATGGTGATGCCCGCTTCCTGACACTGCTCCACGAAGGTATAATCCCCTTTGAGTTCCTCTGGAGCGATGGTAATGAGGCGGATGATATCATGATAATCGGCGATCCGAGCGTAATCCGCCGGCACGATATGCTCCGGCGCCTGCGCCCCCCGCCGCTCTACGCTGATAAAGGGACCTTCCATGTGGGCCCCCAGGATGCGCGCCCCGTCCCCCGGCGCGGCCATCGCGCCCCGGATATGATCCAGCGCCGCGTAAATCGTAGGGAAATCATACGTCATAGTGGTGGGCAGCATGGCCGTGACCCCGGTGGATGCTTGATACAGCGCCATGGAAGGGAGCGACGTCGGATCGTCGTCCATGGCGTCGCAGCCCACGCAGCCGTGAAGGTGAATATTGACGAAGCCCGGCGAAACGTAGGCGCCCCGCGCGTCGATGATCTCCTCCACCTCCGGGCGGATATCGCTCCGAATTCCCATCTCCGGGACGATCTCCCGAATTTCCGTATCATAGAGCAGCGCCTGGTGCTCCACGATTTGAAATTCTCCCCGCTCGTCCGGCAGAATCAGCTTTCCGTTGGTAATTGCCTTCATTCCATTCCCCTCATTCCGCGCCTTTGATCAAATCACGCCGGCACTAAGATCACCGCATTTCCCGCCCGCGCTGCGTCGTCTAAAAATATTTCTCCGGCAGTCGGCTGGCTGCCGCCCGATCCGCCAGTACCAGGACGTTTCGGTGCAGCTGAAGAACCGAGGCCGGAGCCTGGGGCGTGATATCGCCGCACACTGCCTGGTATAGGGCCTCCGTCTTCCCCGCCCCGCTGGCCAAAAGCAGGATAGCCCCGGCGAACATGATGTCGCGAATTCCCATACTGACGGCCCAGTGGGGCGTATCCTCCGGCTCTTCGAAGAAGCGGGCGTTCGCCGCCCGGGTGGCCTCCGACAGCTCCACCACATGGGTGTCCGGCACGAAACATGGCCCCGGCTCGTTAAAGCCGATGTGCGCGTTGGAGCCGATGCCCAAGATCATGAGATCGATCCCTCCTGCCGCCTCGATGGCCGCCCCGTAGCGGACACACTCCGCGGCGATATCCGCCGCCATGCCGTCCGGCGCGGCAATGTGCGCTCCTGGGAGGTTCACCCGGGAAAAGAGGCGCTTCTCCATAAAATAGCGGTAGCTTTGAGGATGATCCGCCCCCAAGCCGATGTACTCGTCGAGGCTGAAGGTCCTCACCCGGGAGAAATCCACCTCCCCCGCCGCGAAAGATTCCCCTAAAAGCTGATAGAGCAGGCAGGGCGTCCCTCCGGCCGCCAGCCCCATGACGCTGGCCGGCTTGTGACGAAGCTGCCGGATGACAAATTCCGCCGCCGCCGCGCTCATCTCTTCGTAGGTATCGTTGATCCTGACCTCCATCATTCGCCTCCTGTATCTTCTTGTTCCTCACCCTGTCAAAGAGGAATTTTTATGGCCGATCCCATGAAGCCCCCCCGCATCAATCACCGGCAGCGCCGCCCTCGTTTTCGCCACGCGCCGTCCCATCCGCCATACATTGCCGCAGAAAGTGCAGGGCGCCTAACAGCCCCGCATCGTTGCCCAAGCGGGCGAAAGCAAAGCGCGTGCCGGTGAAAATGTCCGCCGGAAGGACGGCACCCAGCGCCTCCAAAAGCAGCGGGCGCAAATAGGCGGCCTCAGCGGAAATGCCCCCGCCGATGATGACCACCGCCGGGTTCGCCACGCAGCAAACCGCCGCGATGCCCGCCGCTAATGCCTCGGTCATACGGCTGATGGCTCCCCGGGCGATCTCATCGCCCGTTTTAGCCCAGGCGAAAACCATCTCGCCGTCCACCGCTTCCTCGGGCAGTCCCTTCGCTGCCGCCACGCGCCGCACCAGCGCCGCCGTCGAGGCCAGCGCCTCAAGATTTCCCCCGGGAAGCGGCAGATATCCTACCTCCCCGGCAAACCCCAGAGCCCCGCGCAGAATACGCCCGTCCATGAGCAGCGCTCCACCCACTCCGGCGCCCAGCGTCAGCATCGCTAAAGAAGAAGCCCCCTGCCCGGCGCCCAGCCAGTATTCTCCGAAGGCGGCGCAGTTGACATCGTTCTCCACCGCCACAGGCAGCCCCGCCGCTTCCGACAGGATCGCCTTGAGGCGTGTGCCGCGATAATCGGGAATATTCATCGCATCGCAAGCGATCGTCCCCGTGGCCGCATCCACTACCCCCGCCGTCGCCACCCCGATCCCCGTCAAAGGATACGCCGTCCCGTAATCACGCAAACGGTGGACGAGCAAAGCGATCATCGCCCCTACCCCTTCGGTGCGGGCCGGATTGACCAGCCTCTCCTTTTCCCGAAAGCATCCGCCTCCGTCGGTCACGGCACATTTGATGGCCGTCCCACCGATATCGAACACCGCGTAATTCGCCATGCCTCTCCCCTCCGGTCGTCAGCAATCCGCCCCCCATCGCACAGATGACAGCAAATCGCCGACGATCCGCTCAGCTGCTCCAGGTATGGACACTGTTAGAACCCCGAATGGCCGCCGTCTCGTCCACCGGCTCCACGCCCTGCTCCTTGATCTCCGCCTGCTTTTCCTTCTCGGCCCGCTCGATTTTATCCCCCATCTCGCTCATCAGGCTCCCCACGGAACTCTGGAACTGGCCGTCGTCCACCCGCGAGGGCCGATCCTGAAAATCCGGCTCGTCAGGCAGCTTGATGCTGTTAATCCGCCGCCGTTCGCTAGTGGCATTCAGAAGGATCTCCGCCAGCCAATCCCGCTTTTCCGGCTTCTTTCCCGCCGCGTCCTGCTTCTTCATCGTCCGCCCCGTGCCTTCCCTTCCGTTCCCCCGTTCGCTCGCTACTTTAAAGGATACCACAGAATAAGGAATTTTCCCACTCCCCCATAAAAGGCTGTCTTTTTGCCCCAACCCCACGCCCCCCAACCATTGCGCACGGCCACCGAACGTGATACTATTGCTTCATAAAGAAAAAGCAACAAAAATAACGGTGCCTGCTCGATCAACGGCTCTCTATTCCCTGCTAACACCAAAAAGGAGTTTTCCATGAAAGGATCGGAAATTTTAGCCCATGTGGACCACACGCTGCTCCGCCCCACTGCTTCGTGGGAAGAAATCAAAACGCTGCTCCAGGAGGCCAAAAACTGTCATACCGCCTCCGTCTGCCTTCCCGCCGCCTACGTCGCCCCGGCCTATCAGGCCTGCGGCGGCGACGTCCCCATCGGCACCGTCGTAGGCTTCCCCTTGGGCTACGACACGGCGGAAACCAAAATCAGCGCCGCCCGGCAGGCGATCAACCACGGCGCGGCGGAAGTGGACGCCGTGGTGAACCTCACCGACGTAAAAAACGGCGCCTTCGACAAAGTCACCGCCGAAATCGCCGCCCTTAAAGAGGCCGTCGGCGCACACATCCTAAAGATTATCATCGAAACCTGCTATCTTACTGAAAAAGAAAAGATCGCCCTCTGCCGATGCGTCACCGACGGAGGCGCGGATTTCATCAAAACCTCCACGGGCTTTGGCCCCGCCGGCGCTGCCCACGAGGACATCGCCCTCTTTCGCCGCCACATCGGCCCGAAGGTGCGAATCAAAGCGGCCGGCGGCATCCGCACCATCGCTGACATGAAGCGTTATTTGGAAGAAGGCTGCCAGCGGTTGGGGTGCAGCGCCGCCGTGGGACTTCTCCAAGGACGGGAAACCGAAGATTTTTAGACCTCGATGGGAAGGGTAACACATGAACGCACTTTCGACAACGAGAAATGTTCCGACAAAAATTGAACTGCCGCATTTTTCCGTTGACACGGCGTACGGCGGCTCCCAGGACTGGTGCCCGAGCCGTTGGATGAAGTTAGGCGGCTGCGCCGCCGTCACCGCTTGCGACAGCGCTATCTATTTTACCCTGTTCAAAGGCCGGCAGGGACTGTATCCCTACCCCACCGAAAAGATTTCCCGCCAGGAATATGTCGATTTCACCGACATCATGAAGCCGTATCTCAGGCCCCGCTTAGGCGGCATTGACCGGCTGGAGACTTACATCGAAGGCTTCGGACAGTTCCTGCGCGATCGCGGCGAAACCGGCATAGAGATGCGCCCGTGGCCGGGGGAAAGCAGCCTGCCGGAAACAAAAGCGGCCGTCAAAAAACAGATCGACAGCGGCTGGCTCATCCCCTGCCTCACCCTCCGGCACAGCCACCCTTCCATGGAAGACTATGATTGGCACTGGTATCTCCTGAATGGCTATGAGGAACGGGACGGCAAATTTCTCGTCAAAGCCGTCACCTTCGGCGCTTGGCGGTGGCTGGATCTCACGGTGCTGTGGGACACGGGACACAAGCAGAAGGGCGGCCTCATTCTTTATGACCTATCCTGATACCGTCGCGGGCACCTTCATCGACCGGCCGAACCGCTTCATCGCCCGGGTGAACATCGGCGGCGGCGTAGAAACCGTTCATGTCAAAAACACCGGCCGGTGCCGGGAGCTCTTGCTGCCAGGCGTCCCCGTGATTCTCGCGACCTCGGGAAATCCGAAACGAAAGACGCGCTATGACCTCGTCGCCGTGAAAAAAGCCGGGCGCGGCTGGGTCAATATCGACAGCCAGGCGCCGAACAAAGTCGTGGAAGAATGGCTTGCCCAACAAGCCTACGACCGGATTCAGCCCGAATACGCCTACGGAGAATCCCGCCTCGATTTTTACCTGGAAAAGGGGCGGCGGCAGTATCTCTTAGAAGTCAAAGGCTGCACCTTGGAAATCGACGGCGTGGGCTATTTCCCCGATGCGCCGACCCAGCGGGGCGTGAAGCATATCCGCGAACTCATCAAGGCCGCGCAGGATGGCTATACCTGTACCATCGCTTTTGTGATCCAGATGAACGGCATCCGCGAAGTGCGTCCCAACACGGCCACCCACCCGGAATTCGGCGCCGCCCTATCCGAGGCGAAACGCGCCGGCGTCCACGTCGTATTTCTCTGCTGCGAAGTCCGAAAAGCCTCGCTGCGCATTGTGGAAAGCATCCGGGGATAGAATTGACCACGACCCTGTTTGTCTACCGCGGCCGCGCGATAGGAACGAAAGGATCGCCATATCCGAATATAGCTGTCGCCGTACAAACTTTTGTACGGCGATTTTTTATATCTCCAATGCGGCGCGCGGTGTTCAGGAAAACTTTGTAAAACGGGACTGGTAAACCTTCAATAAATACGCTTTTTATATTATAATATAAAAAGTGCTTTAAATTAATATTATCCCTATTTTAAAATAGGGACGCAGCACGGAACGGGAGGCAGATCATGAAAAAGAGCAAGAACAGGAAATATCTGAAAGCCCTTAGGTAAACATCATTCTGGCCCTTCAACTGAATACCGTCGCCTTCGCGGCGGACACCACGGCGGTTCCGGATGCCTCGGAGGGAAAAGCCCCCATCGTGGAGAGCGCGGCCAATGATACGGTGATCGTAGATATCCGCACCCCCAACGAAGCCGGCCTCAGCCATAACCAGTATCAGGATCTGCAAGTGGGCAGCTCCGGGATCATTTTCAATAACTCCCAGGACATCACCCCCACCCAATTAGCCGGATATATCACCGGCAATCCGAACATCGGGCGGACCGGCGCCGACGTCATTCTCAACGAAGTCACCGGACGAAACATCACGAATCTCAACGGCTTTATCGAAGTCGCCGGCAAACAGGCCGATATCGTCATCGCCAATCCCAACGGCATCGTGGGGAATAATTTTGGCTATATCAACACCGGCCGGGCCATACTCACCACCGGGAATCCGCAAATCGATCTCTCGGGCCGGCTGGCCGGATTTGTGGTAAATCAGGGCGAGATCAGCATTGAAGGCCGGGGCCTCGACGCCGCCAAAGCCAACCGCCTGGACCTCTATGCCCAGGCGGTTAAGATCAACGCGCAAATCGCGGCGCAAAAACTCAAAATGGTCGGCGGCAGAAACAAACTGGATGCCGACGGAAACGTCATGACCGTCATCGACGACCAATACACCGGCGTCGCCCTTGACGTCGGTGTATTGGGCAGTATGTATACGAACGCCATCTACATGGTCGGAACCACCAAAGGTCTCGGCGTCAATATGGAGGGCGAAGCCTACGCCAATGACGGCGATTTCGTCCTGACCGCGAGCGGCGACATCAGACTGAAAAGCAAACTCCAGGCCGCCCAGGACGTCGCCGTCAACACGGGCGAAGCGCTGGAAAACACCGGCAGCGTCTACGGCCAGAACATCCAGATAAAAGCGAATACCCTGAATAACACCGGAGGCGAAACGGCCCCCGTCATTGCCGCGCGCGAAAACATCTCCATTGAAGCCGACACCGTGAATAATACGGATAACGCTCTGATCATGGGCGCAAACGACGTCAGCCTGACAGCAAATGAGCTCAAAAATCACAGCGCCGTCATCGAGGCAGGGCAAAACATGCGGCTCGACGTAAAAAATATCAACAACATCAATATCCATTACGAAGTGGAACCCGGCGTCGTCATCGGAGAAGAAGACATTTACGAGGTGCAGCTCGACGGCGCGTCGGTAAGATACAAAGCCGGAGAGTATAAAATCCTCCACGGCGTCATCTGCGCCCCGGATACGCCCTCCGTCGCGGGCTATGACATCTTCTATCGAAAAGACGACTGGGACGAGGACAAGGACTACCAGATCGTCACCCCGGGCGGCAGCTCTTCGCGCTGGCATGAATACAGCTACCACAGAGTCATCAGGGACGACGTCATAAAGACGACCGTGCCCGCCAAGATCATCGCCGGAGGCGCGATGCGAATCACCGCCGACGAAGTGACCAACGACAAAAGCGAAATCACGGCCGGAAAAGATCTGATCATGGACGCCGGCGTATTCCATAACATCGACGGCATGGGGACCCGCGTGGTCACCGATATCGGCCGGGCGGGCGCCTTCTACAAAGCCGATGCCGGCGGACAATGGAACCACTACATGGTGACGCGACAGCGCTGGGGCGACTACCATAAAGAAGCGCGCACCGACATCATCGTGCAGCCAGCCACCGCCCTCCTGAAAGCAGAGGCGGCCGACGAAGCGCAAACGCACGCAGCCGAAACCCTTGCCGTGTCCCAGAGCCAGCTCTACCACCTGGCGAAGCCGGACGCGACCTACTACATCGAAACCGACCCCGCGTTTACGAATAAAAAGCAATGGCTCTCCTCCGACTACTTCTTCAACAAAATGCAGTACGACCCGGATACCATCGGCAAAAAAGTAAGCGACGGCTACTACGAGCAGCAGATCGTCAAAGACCAGCTCGTCAACCTCACCGGGAAATATTACATCGGCGACTACGCCTCGATGGAAGAACAGTACCAAGCCCTTCTCGATCATGCCGTCGTCTTTGCCCAAAACAGCCAAGCGAAAATCGGCGTCGCCCTGACAAAAGAGCAGCAGGAAGCGCTCAAAACGCCCATCGTCTGGATGGTAGAGAAAAGCGTCCTCCTGCCCGGCGGCGACGTGGTGACGGCGCTGGTGCCCGAGCTCTACCTGCCGAAAGACACCCTGAGAAAACAGGGCGCGGCGGTACTCTCCGCCAAAGACATCGACGTTAAAACGACGAACGACATCTTAAACAGCGGCAGTATCATCGCCGGCGACATCAATAAACTCTCCGCCCATAACATCAACAACGTCGGCGGCCGAATCGTCGGCTCCGATGTGCTTCTCTCTGCCCAAAATGACATAAACAATACCGGCGGCAGCCTCCTTGCCGAGCATCGGATCGACCTGAACGCCGGAAACGATATCCGCTTTGAAACCACCACCCGAACCGGCGCTACCGGGCAGGGCGCCACCACGAAGATCAGCCAGGTCGCCGGGGCGTACATAACGAAAGAAGACGGCGAACTCACCATGCGCGCCCAAAATGACATCGACCTCACCGCCGCGGAAATCGCCGCCAAAGGAAGGATCGACCTCGCGGCGGGGCGTGACATCACCCTCGGCGCCGAAGAAATCTCCGACAGCAACCACATCCTCTTTGGCGCCAACGCCTACCGGAACGACAGCAGCCAAAAAGACATCGGCACGACCCTGGCCGCCGGCAAAGACATCACGCTCAACGCCGGCGGTAAGATCGACGCCAGAGCCGCGGAAATCAATACGGCGGAAAAGCTTTCCCTTCATGCCGGAGAAGATATTAACATCACCGCCGGCAAAGAAAAGACCTTCGTCGAAGAATGGAGTAAAGATACCTGGCACGGCATCGCCAGCTCCCGAACCACCATCCGCCACGACATCAAAAACGAACAAAGCGCGGTAGAATCGAGCCTCGGCGGGAAAGAGATCGCCATCGAGGCGGAAAATGCCCTGACCATCGAAGGCAGCCGCGTCATAGGCGACAAGGACGTCACCCTGACCGCCAAAAACGACATCAACATCGAGGGCGCTGCCGAAACGCGAAAAGAACTCCACGAGCGTAAAGTCAAGCAAAGCGGCATCTTCGGGAGCGGCTTCGGGTTTACCATCGGCAGCAGAACCACCGAAGACGACACCGACCAGGGGGAAAAGAGCCGGCACGGCAGCACCGTCGGCAGTACCGCCGGCAGCGTCGGCATCACCAGCGAAAAAGACGTCAACGTAACCGCCAGCGACATCATCGCCAAACGCGACATCACCCTCACCGGCGAAAACGTCAATATCACGGCGGCCCCGGAAAACTACGACTACACCTACACCCATAAAGAAAAGCAGAGCGGCCTCACCGTGAGCCTGGGCGGCGGCGCCATCGGGCAGCTGACGGAAAACATCATACAGCCCCTGGAAAGAGCCGCCACGGCCCAGGACGAAAGGCTGAAAGCCCTGAGCGCGATCAAAGCCGCCAGCCATATCCATGAGATTCCCAAAGCCATCGAAGCGGTCAAGGACGGCCGGCAATCCATCACCAACCTGAACATCGGCTTCGGCAAAAGCGAAAGCCAGACAACAATCGAAAGCAACACCGTCGCCGCGCACGAAAGCAGCGTGGCCGCCGGCAAAGACGTCAACATCACCGCCGCCAAAAAAGACATCAACATCGTCGGCTCCGACGTGACGGGAGAAAATGTAAACCTCACGGCCAAAGGAGACATCAACATCACCGCCGCCAGCCAAAGCAATGTAACCAACACCGAATCCAGGAGCAGCAGCGCCTTTGCCGGCGCCAGCATCGGCCTGGGCACCGGAACCGTCGGCGTCGCCGTATCGGCCGGCAGGGGAAAAGAAACCATCGACGAAAACAGCACCGCCTATAAGAAAAGCACCGTAACCGCCAGAGAACAGCTGACCATAACCAGCGGCGAGGATACCAATATCATCGGCTCCAAAGTCATCGGCAACAAAGTCAAAGCCGACATCGGCGGCGACCTCAATATTGAGAGTCTCCAGGAAACGAACCGCTACCGGTCAGACAGCGTAAACGGCGGCTTCGGCTTCAATACCGCCCTGGGGAAAAACCCCGGCAGCACGCTTTCCCTATCCGCGAATATCGGCAAGACCTCCTCGGACTACCGGAGCGTGACCGAGCAGGCGGGCATCTACGCCGGCAAAGAAGGCTTTGACCTCACCGTAGGAAATAACACGGACCTCAAAGGCGCCGTCATCGCCAGCGAAGCGGAAAAAGAGAAAAACCGCCTCACCACCGGCACCCTCTCCTTCCGTGACCTCAGCAACAAAGCCGAATACGAATCCAAGGGCATCGGACTGACCCTTAACGCCAACAAGACCAGCGGCGATCAGCCCGCCACCGAAGGAGAGAAAGGCCTCATCCCCAACATCCCGGCGAAAGTCAGCGACGACGCCGAAAGCACCACCAAGAGCGCGGTGTCCGAAGGAACCATCACCGTGACCAAACCGGAAGAGCAAAAACAGGATGTAGCAACCCTCAATAGAGATACAAAACATATTTGGGAATGGGACAAAGCCGGCAATCCTACAAGAAATTGAGGTGCTCATATTGAAAAACACATTAAGATTTATATTCCCCAATAAATGGGGAATATATCTTTATCATATTTTAAACCCTTTAGAAAGATACAGTAATGGATATTGGATAGTATCTAATACCCAAATATGGCGGAAAGTAGAAAGTAATTTCATAAATCTTTTTTGTGATGGAGCCTACATAACAAACGCAGAATTTTTTTCAACTATACAAAAACCTGATTACTACATCGTTTCAGGACACTTCCAGTTAAATAAAAACGATATAAGCAATCATAAAGATGCTAATATCATGCTTATAGTCAAAATCAATGATAGTATTTATGTAGAGATGGATACGGATGATTATGATCTCTTTGACAAGCTATATATGAATGCCCAAAAAGAAAATTTTGACAATATAGAAGTTGCTCCATAATCATATTTGGCTGGGCGCTGAGGTCCGGCAGTGTATGAGATATGTACGGATATTATTCGAGAAGATGATAATGCGCTGTTTATTGATACGGGGAAACATCTTGGAATTAGGATAGCATCAATTGGCGCTAAAATGTTTCATGTCCCTAAATATATCATTATTCCCGTTGCCAGTGGTGTTAAAGTATATATCAATGCCAAATATAAGAATGATTCTAAAGGAGACCAGCCATGAATGAAATAATGGTAGCGTTTGGGATTGCGTGTGTGGTTATCGCCTTATATAGGCTTGGCGTTTTATATAAAAAGAACACGAACATCTCCAAAAATACTCTATTCTTAGGCACGGTTACGACTGTACTCCTGTTAGAGATGCTTGATGCGTTCACAATAGATTGGTTATCTGATTACTTAGGGAGAATATATTATAACAGGCTCATCGGGGGATTAATTGATGCCATATTTATTGGCGCAGCGCTCAGAAAAACAAAAAAACAGCTGACTCCTAAAGAACGATTATTGGATAATCTAAGTCTAGTATATTGCTTAGTGTTTTTTTCCTGGTATTTTATGTATTACCTTTGTAAATAAATAT
>ERZ772764.860-NODE-860-length-20095-cov-6.437974_pt1 | contig 20095 bp, 16 predicted proteins | sample MGYA00512163_ERZ772764 | MGnify/ENA primary metagenome ERZ772764 (study PRJEB29015, sample SAMEA2737903) | human oral metagenome | biome: human oral; feature: human-associated habitat; material: dental | place: China | collected 2094 ... | reverse complement strand
CCTACCAGGCCCTCGAGGACGGCCGGGGCGACGCCTTCTCCACCGACAACACCGAGGTCATCGCCTGGGCGATCCAGCACCCCGGCTTCAGCGTCGGCATCAAGAGCCTGGGCGAGACCAGCTACATCGCGGCCGCCGTCAAGAAGGGCAACACCGCCCTCCTCGACTGGCTGAACAACGAACTCGTCGAGCTCGGCAAGGAGAACTTCTTCCACAAGGACTACGAGCAGACCCTCGCCCCCGTCTACGGTGACGCCGCGACCCCCGACGACCTGGTCGTCGAAGGCGGCGTGGATACCACTTCCACCAACTGACGCAGGTACGAGGCCGTGGCTCGCTCTCGGGTCCACCCACCGCGGGTGACCGCCCCGAGCGGCCCCGGCCTCGTCCCAGATATCGCCTATGAATCTTGACATCCTGGCGCGATACGCGCCCCTCTACGTCGACGCCGCCATCCTCACCCTGCGGATCGCGGCCATCGGCATCGTCGGCTCCCTCGCGGTCGGCCTGCTCGTGGCAGCGATCCGGCAGTATCGGATCCCCGTCGCCTCCCAGATCGGGGCCGCCTACGTCGAACTGTCGCGCAACACGCCGCTGCTCGTGCAGCTGTTCTTCATCTACTTTGGCCTGCCGCGCGTGGGCATCAAGTGGAGCGGCGAGACCTGCGCGATCGTCGGTCTGATCTTCCTGGGCGGCGCCTACATGGCCGAGGCGCTGCGCTCCGGCCTCGACTCGATTGCCACCATCCAGTGGGAGTCCGCGTCGGCGCTCGGCCTCACGCGCACCCAGACGCTGCGCCACGTCGCCCTGCCGCAGGCCATCGCGACCTCCGTGCCGCCGCTGGCCGCCAACGTCATCTTCCTCATCAAGGAAACGTCCGTCGTGTCCGTCGTCGCGCTGCCCGACCTCGTGTACGTCGCGAAAGACCTCATCGGCATGTCCTACAACACCTCAGAGGCGCTGATCCTCCTGGTCGTCGCCTACCTGGTGATCCTCCTGCCCGTGTCCATCGCGGCCCGACTGATCGAAAAGAAGGTGCGCCGTGGCGGATTTGGGAATTAACGTCATTTTCGAGGGCCGCAAACTCGTGCGCATCCTCGAGGGCCTGGGCGTCACCGTCGGCATCTCCGCGCTGTCTGTCGTGCTGTCGCTGATCCTCGGTGTCTTCGTCGGCCTCGGCATGCGCTCGCGCTGGCGTCTCCTGCGCTGGCTCATGCAGCTCTACCTTGAGTTCGTGCGCATCATGCCCCAGCTCGTCCTCCTCTTCGTGGCCTACTTCGGGCTCACGCGCGTCGCGGGGATCAATCTGGACGGCATCACCGCGTCGGTCCTCGTCTTCACCCTGTGGGGCGGTGCCGAGATGGGCGACCTCGTACGAGGCGCGCTCATCGCGATCCCGCGCCACCAGTACGAGTCCGCCTACGCTCTGGGACTCTCCCCGAGACAGACCATGTGCCGCGTCATCCTGCCGCAAACCTTGCGCAGGCTCGCGCCACCGGCCGTCAACCTCATCACCCGCATGATTAAGACGACCTCGCTCGTCGTCCTCATCGGCGTCGTCGAAGTCCTCAAAGTCGGACAGCAGATCATCGACGCCAACCGCTTCAACTACCCGACCGCCTCGCTGTGGATCTACGGCCTGATCTTCGCGGCGTACTTCCTCATCTGCTGGCCGATCTCGCTCCTCTCACGCCACATGGAGAAAACATGGCAGAACTGACTTTTGCAAGCGGCGCCTCGGCTCAGGGCAGCTCCGCCTCTCACGACGGCGGTGCGTACGAGCCCGCCACGGCCTCGGCCCACGCGGGCGACGGCGAGCCACAGCTGCGCCTCGTCGACCTCGACAAGACCTACCCCGGCGGACACCACGCCCTGCGCGGCGTCTCCCTCGACGTCGCCGACGGCGAAGTCGTCGTCATCATCGGACCCTCCGGCTGCGGCAAGTCCACGCTCCTGCGCACGATCAATGGCCTCGAGCCCATCAACTCCGGGCAGATCCTCTTCGACGGCACCGACCTGGCGGCCCCCGGCGTCTCCTGGCCCGAGGTCCGCCGCCGCATCGGCATGGTGTTCCAGTCCTACGAGCTTTTCCCCCACCTGACCGTCATGGGGAACCTGACGCTCGCCCCCGGCCTCGTCGCCGGAGAATTGCGTGCCGACGCCGAGGAGCGGGCGCACAAACTGCTCGAGCGCGTCGGCCTGGCGGACCGCGCTGAGGACTACCCGCGCCAGCTCTCCGGCGGCCAGCGCCAGCGCGTCGCCATCGTGCGCGCCCTCATGATGAACCCTGAGATCCTCCTCCTCGACGAGGTCACTGCCTCCCTCGACCCGGAGATGGTGCGCGAGGTTCTTGATGTCGTCCTTGAGCTGGCTCGTACCGGCATGACGATGCTCATCGTCACCCACGAAATGGGTTTCGCCCGCGCGATTGCTGACCGTATCGTCTTCATGGACGAGGGGCGCATCGTCGAGGTCGACCCGCCGCGCAAGTTCTTCGCGGACCCGTCGTCTGATCGTGCGCGCAAGTTCCTCGACATCTTCAGCTTCGAGGGCGCCAAGCTGTAGGTGTGTGGCGGGGCTCCTCGCGGAGGGGTCTGCGTTGCTGGGCCGGGCTGCTTGGTGCGCCCGTGGGCGGAGGCCCGCCCGCGACAGAATGCCCCGGCTCAGGAGATCAGCGTCGACTGGTGGTGCACCATGACCAGGCGCGGCTCGCCAGAAGTCGCCGGCGCCCACAGGCTGGACTCCAGGGAGGCCCCGCCCTCCCAGCGCACGCGATAGCGCGTCAGGAATGACCCGCCCAGGTCGTGCGCGTCGATGCGGCCGATGGACCGCGAGGCAGGAGAGGGTCCCGCCAGCGTCGTCGTCGCGCCGCCACCTGGCCAGATGCGCGTCGTGCGCTCGTCGGTCATGGCCGCCAGGGCCTCCTCGTCGCCGCCGGTCCACGCCAGGATGAACTCGCGCTCGCGGGCGACCGCGTCCTCGGTGGTGATCGCGGGTTCACTCACGGACGAGGCCGGGGCCGCCTCCGTGGGTTCACTCGGCTCGGCGAGCGTGGAGAAAACGCTGGGATGAGAACGGAAGGTCGACGTGGCGGCCTCGTTGGTGGTGGCCCCGTCGGTAGAGGCGCTGCGCGAAGCGGGCGCAGATGTCGATGCAGCCGCGGGTTCCTCCGCGTGTTTACTCGGGCGCGTGGGCGCAGCGGCGGCCCTGTCGGCCTCGGCGTGTTGCTGTTCGGCAGGTGTGCTTGCGCCGGACTCCATAGAGCCGTGCGGCTCGACCGACGCGGGTGCAGCGGGTACAGCGGCAGCGCCCCCGGAGGCCTGATCCGCAGACGCAGACCCGTGCGACCCGCGGGCACCGCCCCCGAACCCCGGGCCCGGCTCGGGAGTGCGACCGGCCTGGTAGGCCTCGGCGCACCCGCGCGCGAGGTCGTCGGCGCGTTCGTTCATGCGGTGCCCGGCGTGGCCCTTGACCCACTCGAAGGTGACGCGGCGCCCCTCCATGGCGCGGTCGATCTCCTGGATGAGTTCCAGGTTCTTGATGGGCTTTTTGTCGGCCTTCGTCCAGCCGCGCTTCTTCCAGCCGAGCCGCCACTTCGACACGACGTTGATCGCGTACTGCGAGTCGGCGAGGATGTGTAGCTCTTCGCCGGTCTCGGCCGTGGCCTCGAGCAGGCGCAGGATCGCGGTCAGCTCGCCCAGGTTGTTGGTGCCCTGCGGCCAGCCGCCCGCGTCCCACGTGTCCTCGTCCACGTACCAGGCCCACCCCGCAGGCCCGGGATTGCCGAGGGAAGAACCGTCTGCCGCCGCCGTAATCGTCATGCACTCATCCTATCGGCATCCCGCTTGCCTGATCGGAAGGGGGACGAGGCCGGGGCAGCTCGTGAGCTGCATCAACCCCTACACCGTGACGCCCACCTGGCCCAGCGCGAAGGCGAACTCCTCGCAGCGTGCCGCCCACCGGCCCTCGCGCCCGGAGGGGCCGGCGTGCCCGGCGACCATCTCGGTGCGCAGGATGATCGGACGCTCGCGCGGGTCGCGCGCGGGAACAGACTCAGCCCCGGCCTCGTCCGTCGTGGGAACCTGGCCGGTGGCCTCGCGCAGGCGCTGCACCCACTTGGTGGGCTCGACGAACTCGACGCGTGTGTCGTTGACCGACGTCGTCGCCATGATCGCGGGCAGGAGCGCGCCGTCGGGCACGTTCTCGTAGGGGGTGTAGCGGCTCATCGCGTCAAATACGGCGCGCGAGGTCAATGGGTTGCCCCACTCCTCCCACTCGCCGACGGTGAGCGGCAGGGTTGGGTCCAGAATCGTCGTGAGAGCGTCCACGAAGGGCACGCCCGCCAGGACCGCGCGGAAGCGGTCGGGGGCGGCGTTGGTGACCGCGCCCATGAGGAGGCCTCCGGCGCTGCGGCCCTCCGCGACCAGGCGGCCGGGCGCCACCCACCCGGAGTCGACCAGCCAGTCGGCCACATCGATGAAGTCCGTGAAGGTGTGCTCCTTAACCAGCTCCTTGCCGTCCTCGTACCAGGCGCGGCCCATCTCGCCGCCGCCGCGCACGTGCGCGATCGCGTAGACGACGCGGCGCAGGAGCGGCAGACGCAGGGTCTCAAACTCGGGGTCGTAGCTGACCTCGTACGAGCCGTACCCGATCTGCCAACCCGCGTGCGTACCGTCCGGCCGCGCGTCGCGGTGATGGATGAGGGTCACGGGGATGCGGGTCGCGCCGTCGCGCGCGAGCACCCACACGCGCTCCTCGACGAACTCGGTGGGATTCCAGCCGGGCGCCTCGTGGGCGCGCAGGGTCCGCACGCTCAGGGGCGCGGTGTCGCTTGCGCTCTCGGGTGCCGCGCTCTCGGGGGACGAGGCCGGCGCCGGGTCCGGCAGAGCAACCTCCGCGACCGTGGGCGGAACGGTCTGCGACTGGAACTCCACGCGCAGCGGATCGGTCCACGGGGTCGGCACGGTCGTGATCGTGCGCACCGGGGCGTCGACCTCCACGCGCCGCCACGTGGGCGAGGGCTCGCGGCGATCCCACACGTCGACCTGCGTGAGCGAGCCCGAACGAAGCGAGAGCGCCACGTAGTCCGCGTGGGCCTCGACGTCGGTGATGCGCTCGCCGGGGCCGGGGCTGCGCAGCGGCTCCCAGGACTCAAACGGCGTGAGGGGCGCGGGCTCGTCCTCCGGCAGGGGAGTGCCCGGCGTGCGATCCGTTAGGGACCCTCGGCTATACGCGGAGGAAGAAGGAACGCCCACCTGTGCCAAAGCCTCGGGCGACCCCCCTGCGGGCAGCATCGCCTGCGCGAGCGAGCCCTCCTGCGTCAGCCCCGTATGCACGATGAACAGGCGATCCCCCGCCGAATCCGCCGACACCAGCGTGCGGGGGCGCACCGGCATGAGCGGCAGCGGGCGCACCGACGGGTGGGCGGGCAGCCACAGCCACGCGCGGCCCGCCGTCGACGACGAGGCATGAATGACGACGTGCCCCGGGAAACCCGAGGGCGCGAACCCCATCTCGAAGCCCTCGTCCGGCTCGACCAACAGCAGCTCGTCGGCCTCGCGCGGCGTGCCCACGCGGTGCAGCCACACGTCGCACGCGCGCCACGCGTCGTCCACTCCCATGTAAATAAAGGACTTCGAATCGTTTGCCCACGCGAAGCCGTACCCGGCGTCCACCACGGCCTCGTCGATGACGCGGCCCGACGCCTCCTGCACGACCCACGTGTAGCGCTCATCCCCGCTCGTGTCCCGCGCCCACGCAATCAGGCGCCCATCCGGGGACGGGTACAGGTCCGCCAAGCGGAAAAACTCCTGCCCGCGCGCCCACTCGTTCTCATCGACGAGGAGCTCCTCGCCCCGCGTGGGCACGCCCGGAGCGGGGACGAGCGGGACCGGCACCCCGGCCTTGTCGAGCTGAACCGGCGCGCGGTGATGCGTCGCGTAGGACTGCCCCTCCGTGAAACGATGGAAGTACCAAAACTCGCCCTCGCGGATCGGCACCGTCACGTCGGTGAGCGCCGTCGAGGCCTTCACCTCCTCCACGAGGCGCGCGGCCGCCTCGCGCGTCGGCGCCGTCACCGTGTCCGCCCACGCGTTCTCCGCCTCCAAATGAGCCCTGACCTCGGGGTCCTCGCCGTCACGCAACCAATCCCACGGGTCATCAAAATGCTGCCCGAACTGGTCGCGCACCCGGTACCCGTAACGCTTCGGGGCAACCGGGGGAGTGTTCATCGACGAGGCATTGGCCGCCTCACGCGTGGTCGTGTCAGTCATGTGGACCATCTTAGAGGCGGGCGAACTGATGAGGATCCACGAAACAGCGGCGCGACCGTGCGAGACTATGGGGGTGAATGACGAACAAGCTCCCTCGCGTGGATCCGCTGCCGCGCTCGAACCTGCGGCGCTCGCGGATCCGCAGCCCGCTTCTCGTCCCCAGCCCCGGACCGGAGGGCAGGTTGACGGGGGAGCGGCCCCGGCCTCGTCCCTGACGCAGCGACTCCTCGCCTGGGTGCGCGAATTCATCCAATTCGGCATGGTCGGCGCCACCGCCTACGTCGTCGACGCCGGACTGTTCAACCTCCTCCAGCACGGGCCGCTCGGCATCCTCGCCGGACACCCCAACACCGCGCAATTCGTCGCCGCCGCGACCGCGACCCTCTACTCCTGGATCGCCAACCGCCTGTGGACCTACCGCGGCCGCAACCGGGACAACGCGACGGGCGAGGCCATCCTCTTCTTCTTCGCGAACGCCTGCGGCATCGGCATCTCCCAGTTCTGCCTGCTGTTCACCCACCACATCCTCGGGTTCACCTCGGCGCTGGCCGACAATATCGCCGTCTACGTCGTCAGCTTCGCCCTGGGCACCGCGTTCCGCTTCTTCTTTTACCACTACGTGGTCTTCACCGGACATACGCGCGCGTAGGTTGAAGGCGCGGCGGTAGGGTCGAAACGTGAAGAAAACGGCAGAGCACTACCCGACCCCCGAAGAGTCCATCGCCACGATGGTCACCATCGACGACATCGCTCTCGTCTTCGAAGGCGGCGGCATGCGCAACGCCTACACGGCCGCGCTCGTCAGCCGACTTATCGCTGAAGGCATCAACTTCCCCCACATCTCCGGCGTTTCCGCGGGGTCCAGCCACCTGTGCAACTTCACTTCCCGTGACGCTCAGCGCTCCCACGACACCTTCGTCGACCTCGTCGAGGATCCCGAATTCGGCGGCCTCAAGCACTTCCGCAAGGGGCACGGCTACTTCAACGCCGAGTACATCTACCAGCAGATCTGCTACCCCGACGGCGCCCTGCCCTTCAACATGGACACGTTCCTCGCGAACCCGGCGACCACCCGCGTCGCCACCTTCAACGCGTCGCGCGGGCAGGTTCGCTGGTTCTCCAAGGAGGAAATGAGCACCCTGGACACGCTCGGACCCATCATCCGAGCCTCCTCCACGCTGCCGATCCTCATGCCGCCCGCCGACATCGACGGCGACATCTACGTCGATGGCGCACTCGGCCCCAACGGTGGCCTTCCCTTCGACCAACCCCTGCGCGAGGGCTACCGCAAGCTCTTGGTCGTCCTCACTCGCCCCCGCGGCTACGTCAAGGGCCCCATGCCCGCTAGCGTCGGTGCCCTCCTGCGTACCGCCTACCGTCAGTTCCCCTCCGTGTTCGAGGGCGTGGCCCGGCGCCCCGACCGCTACAACGCGGGACGCCGCCTCCTCTTCGAGCTCGAAGAACGAGGCCAGGCCTACGTGTTCGCACCTGACAACCTGTGGATCAACAACACCGAATCGCGGCGCGAGCGCCTGGAGGCGACCTACCGTGCCGGCCTGGTCCAGGCCGTGCGCGAGATGCCCGCAATCAAGGCATTCTTGGGGCTGTAAGGCTTTCCGTTTCCTGCGGCGGTGCTTGTGGTGCCGCAGGTGTTCCGGGCGCCGCGTGTGCTTTGTGGGGCCGGGCCGCTGTGTGTACCTGTGGGCGGCGGCCCGCCCGCTCGCCGTCCGCGCTGCGAGCTTCGCTCGGCGCGTCGACTCGTTGTCTGGCCAGGCCCCGTAGATCAGGCGGTTCGGTTCTTTGAAACCCCTGTCGCCTTTGCTCGCTCGTGCCTGTGGGGGGTTTCATGCTGACCTGCATCAGCGGTCGCAGAGGTGTCATAGGTTTCAATATCGCCATGGGCAGGGTCCGGTGCGCGAAGAAGTTCGCCCTGCTCGGTCTGATGGTGGACGCGAGCGCGAAGAAGTTCGCCCAGCGCACGAAAAATGGCCCAAAATCGGCGGTTTGTGGCGTGCTGGGCGAACTTTTTCGCGGAAATGCCGGTGGAGGGGGTGTGCTGGGCGAACTTTTTCGCGGGCCAGCAGCCGTAGGATCCTGCCGTGCGAATTTCTAGTGCCTAGATGCAGGTTGCGTCCCACCCCTAGATGTAGGGCACGCCCACACCCCTAGAAGTCGAGTGGATGTCGCCCTAGATGTAGGGCTCGTGTCGGCCCTTAGATCTAGGGTGCGCCTCCCGTTGGAGGCGCGCGTGGGCACCTCGCTCAGACCCCATGCGATCGCCTTTCCGCAGGATTCCAGTCATTTTGCCTCAAACCGCTCAAACCCCTACATGTAGGGGCACTTATTCGCCAACGACCCCTAGATGTGCGGGTGCGACACGCCGAAGAGCGCCGCCAAAGAGTGTGACGCTCGACATCTTTCGGGTGGTTGGCAGGTGGTTATGCACAGGGTGGTGATGCGCTCGTCCACAGGGTGCACAGGTGTGTGTGAGAGTGCTGGAGACCTCTAGATGTGCCCGTGGGTTAGTTGCAAACCCCAATGTTTGCGCGCATCTTCGTGCACCTGTGCGGAGGGGGCGACAAACCGCAAAGGCCTCTCTGAGATCCTGACCGCTCGCTCCGTCCACAGGCCCCTCAGGCATCGTCCACAGTCAGGGCGTCGCACACAACATCTAGGGGTCGCTTGCGTGGTTGGCCCCAAGGTGTAGTGTTATCGTGTTCGCGGCGAACGAGCCGCTAGAAAGTCAACATAGGATGCCAACGTCCGACCTTGAGCCGCAAGGAGACACGAACATGTCGATCACCGTTTACTCCAAGCCCCGCTGCCCCCAGTGCGACGCGACCTACCGCGCCCTCGACAAGCAGGGCGTCTCCTACGAGAAGATCGACGTCACCCAGGACGCGGAGTCCCTCGCTTTCATTAAGGGCCTCGGCTACCAGCAGGCCCCCGTCGTCGTCGTCGGCGAGGATCACTGGTCCGGCTTCCGCCCCGACCGCATCAAGGCCGTCGCCGCCGCAGCCCCCCTCGCGCTGCAGGCCTGAGTCTGGCCGATAAGCCCCGGCCGCGAGGCCGGGGCTTTCGTATATCCGGGTGGGGACGAGGCGGGGGCGCGTCCCTCGACAAAGGCTGAGAACCGCTCGGATGGGCGAGAAGTGAAGCCGCTATAAGGTCGGGGGAAATACTGAATAGTCAGTCTTGGGTCCGCGCCGCCAGGCGGCACGCGCCACACCGCAAACCGGCCCACGCCACACCACAAACCGGCCCGCACGCCCGCAGCCAAGCAGCCCACGCGCCCGCCGCACACTAGGGCGCGCACACGCAGGTCAGGCCGCGTCGATCATCCCACATGGGACACGCGTGCCAGGGGAGCCCGCCCGGGCCTCGTCAGTGAGACACTAGAGATTCAGCATCCCGCCAAGCAGGAAGGATCATCATGGGCATCGTCGTCTACTTCTCGTCGGCGACGGGCAACACCCGCCGTTTCGTCGAAAAACTCGCCCTCCCGGCTGCGCGAATCCCGTTGCGTCCCAAGGATGAACCCCTGCACGTGACCGACGAGTACGTGCTCGTTGTGCCCACCTACGGCGGCGGAAATATCAAGGGAGCGGTGCCTAAGCAGGTCATCAAGTTCCTCAACGACCCCGACAACCGGGCCCTGTGCAGGGGTGTCATCTCGTCGGGAAACACTAACTTCGGCAAGGCCTACTGCATCGCGGGCGACATCATTGCGGCCAAGCTGGGGGTCCCCCACATGTATAAGTTCGAGCTCCTCGGCACGCCCGAGGACGTCTCCAGAGTTCGCGAAGGACTGGAACAGTTTTGGCAGAAAACTACACCGACACAGGCGTAGAGGAAGCTCCCTCCCCGGAGCTGGACTACCACGCGCTGAACGCGCAGCTTAACCTGTACGACGCGAACGGACACATTCAGTTCGACGCGGACCGTGCGGCGGCTCGCCAGTACTTCCTCCAGCACGTCAACCAGAACACGGTGTTCTTCCATGACCTGGAAGAGAAGCTGAAGTACCTGGTGGACGAGGGCTACTACGAGAAACATGTCCTGGACCAGTACGACTTCGCGGACATTAAGGAGCTGTACAAGCAGGCCTACGCCCACAAGTTCCGCTTCCCGACGTTCCTGGGCGCGTTCAAGTACTACACGTCGTACACGCTCAAAACCTTCGACGGTAAGCGCTACCTGGAGCGCTTCGAGGATCGCGTTGCCATGGTGTCCCTGTACCTGGCGCGCGGCGACATCGAGCTGGCTCGCAGCTTCGTCGATGAGATCATGACGGGCCGCTTCCAGCCGGCCACCCCGACCTTCCTCAACGCCGGTAAGGCTGCGCGCGGCGAGCTGGTCTCCTGCTTCCTGCTGCGCATCGAGGACAACATGGAGTCGATTGCGCGCGGCATCAACTCCGCGCTGCAGCTGTCCAAGCGCGGCGGCGGCGTTGCCCTGCAGCTGACGAACCTGCGTGAGTCGGGCGCCCCGATCAAGAAGATCCAGAACCAGTCCAGCGGCGTCGTGCCCGTCATGAAGCTGCTTGAGGATTCCTTCTCCTACGCGAACCAGCTGGGTGCGCGTCAGGGCGCGGGTGCCGTGTACCTGCACGCGCACCACCCGGACATCATGCAGTTCCTGGACACGAAGCGTGAGAACGCGGACGAGAAGATCCGCATCAAGACGCTGTCCCTGGGCGTCGTCATCCCGGACATCACCTTCGAACTGGCGCGCAAGAACGAGGACATGTACCTGTTCAGCCCCTACGACGTGGAGCGCGTGTACGGCGTTCCCTTCTCCGAGATTTCGGTGACGGAGAAGTACCACGAGATGGTGGATGATGGCCGTATCCGCAAGAAGAAGATCAACGCGCGTCGCTTCTTCCAGACGATCGCCGAGATTCAGTTCGAGTCCGGCTACCCCTACATCGTCTTCGAGGACACGGTGAATAAGGCGAACCCGATCAAGGGTCGCATCACCATGTCGAACCTGTGCTCGGAGATCCTGCAGGTGTCCGAGGCCTCGACCTACAACGATGACCTGTCGTACTCGCATGTCGGTAAGGACATCTCCTGCAACCTGGGCTCGCTCAACATTGCGAAGACCATGGATTCCCCGGACTTCTCGAAGACGATCGAGATGGCGATCCGCGGCCTGACGGCTGTCTCTGACCTGTCGGATATCGGTTCGGTGCCGTCGATTGCTCGCGGCAACGCGATGAGCCACGCGATTGGCCTGGGCCAGATGAACCTCCATGGGTACCTGGCGCGCGAGCACGTGCACTACGGGAGCGAGGAGGCGCTTGACTTCACGAACATGTACTTCATGACGGTCCTGTTCGAGGCGATCAAGGCCTCGTGCACAATCGCGCGCGAGCGCGGCGAGGCCTTCGAGGGCTTCGAGGAGTCGAAGTACGCGTCGGGCGAGTTCTTCCGCAAGTACATTGACGAGGAGTGGGCTCCCACCACGGACAAGTGCCGTGAGCTGCTCGCCGCCTCGTCGATCAAGGTCCCGACCCAGGCGGACTGGGAGGCCCTGGCCGCCGACGTCGCGAAGTACGGCATGTACAACCAGAACTTGCAGGCCGTGCCTCCGACGGGTTCCATCTCGTACATCAACAACTCGACGTCGTCGATTCACCCGATCGTGTCCCGCGTGGAGATCCGCAAGGAAGGCAAGATCGGCCGCGTCTACTACCCGGCGCCGTACATGACGAACGAGAACCTTCAGTACTACCAGGACGCGTACGAGATCGGCCCCGAGAAGATCATCGACACCTACGCGGTGGCCACGCAGCACGTGGATCAGGGCCTGTCGCTCACGCTGTTCTACCCGGACACGGTGACGACGCGTGACCTGAACAAGTCCTACATTTACGCGTGGAGGAAGGGCATTAAGACCCTGTACTACATGCGCCTGCGCCAGATGGCCCTCGAGGGCACCGAGGTTGAAGGCTGCGTGTCCTGCATGCTGTGACGTCACGCCCGTGTGTCGGGTGGTGCGGGGGTCGGGAAACCGGCCCTCGCGCCGTTTTATGTGGGACGAGGCCGGTGCGGTCCGGGGGATGCGGGCGCCGTGGCGGGTGTGAGCCTCGTTGTTTATTCGGATTTTCGTGAAGGCGCTCGTATCATGTGTGGTACAGTTCCTCACATTTTCTCGGAGTAAGCAATGAATGATCTGACGAACCCCTACGGCGTCGGTGGCGCGAGCCAAGGCGGCTATGGCCAGCAGGACGCGTACGGCGCTCAGTCGGTATATGGGTCCCAGGCCTCGTATGGGGGGCAGCCTCCATACGGCGCGGGACAGCCTCCGTACGGCGGGGGGCCGGGCATGCCGGGCTACGGGCAGCCGCAGGGCTACGGTCAGCCTGGCTACGGTCAGCCCGCCTATGGGAACTTCGGGTACGCCCTGAACCCTGCCGTTGAGCGTGTGCGTTCGAACGCATCGATGGTTCGTATCATGGCGATCATTAGCTTCGTCACCGTTGGGCCGATTCTCTCGATTGGCGCGTGGGTTTGGGGTGGCATGCTCGTGTCCGAGGCCCAGGGTCTTAACGCCCCCATGGACGTGATGAATGACGTGAGTGGTGCTCGAAAGATCGCGATGATCTGCAGCATCATTCAGATTGTCGGCATTGTTCTCTTGATTATCCTCGTCATCGTCCTCCCCGATCTGCTGCTCTTCATCGCGGGCGATTCGGGCTACTGATCCGTGTGCGCGATGGAGGCGGGCGCCCCTGGTTGAGTGATCGCTGTTGCAGGGACGGGCTGTGGCGCGATAGTCATCCGTCCCGATTGTTATTGACTCAGTCATGCGTGCGCTAGGATGAGCCGCGTAACTAGTACCTATTCCATTCGGAGCATCCCATGAGTGATCCCATCAACCAGTATCCCGCCTTCGATCAGTCCCCCTACGGTCAGGCTCCGCAGGGCGCCCCGCAGGGCACGTACGGCCAGGCGCAGCCCGGCTACGGCCAGGCCCCCCAGGGCGCGTACGGCCAGGCGCAGCCCGGCTACGGCCAGGCCCCCCAGGGTGTGTACGGCCAGGCCTACGCGGTGAACCCGGCCCTGGAGAGGATCCGTTCGAACGCCTCGACCGTTCGTCTCCTCTCCTTCCTGAGCTTCATCTTCGGCGGAGTTTTTCTGGCCGGCGGCATGTGGTTCTGGGCGAACAATCTGACGGCTGAGGCTCAGAGCCTCGGTGCCCCGCTCGACATTTCGTCGGATCTGGCGAGTGCTCGTAACACCGCGAAGATCTGTTCGATCATCCACATCGTCCTCATCGTGGCGGTCGTGCTGTTCTACGTCATCGGCATCATTGCTATCCTCGCAGCCGATGGCTCAAACTACTGAGTTCTTCACGGTGTGGGGTCCGGATCGACTCTCGATCCGGACCCCACACGTGTATGTGCGAGCATCCTGTTAGGGTGCCTGTTGTATTAATCGGAAAGAAAATTGGAGCGTGTTGTGAGCGATCCTCTGAACCCTACCCCTGCGGATTCCGCCCCCCAGCCGTATGCTGCCCCTTCGCCGTACGCGCCTGAGGGCTCCGGCAGCGCGTCGTACGCTGCGTCGCCCCAGGCCCAGCAGCCCCAGTTTGGCCAGGCCGGAGCAGACCAGTACGCGCAGTACGGCCAGGGACCCCAGGCCTCGTACGGCCAGCCCCAGCAGGCCTACGGCCAGCCGGCATACGGCCAGCCGGCCTACGGCCAGCCGGCATACGGTCAGCAGGCATACGGTCAGCAGGCATACGGCCAGCCGGCATACGGTCAGCAGGCATACGGCCAGCCGGCATACGGCCAGCCCGTGTACGGCCAGCCGATGTACACCTCGCCCGCATCCGCGCAGTTCGACAGTTTGCGTACCCAAGCGATCATCGCGATCGTTGTGTCAGTGATCAGCTGGTTCTTCTTGTGGTTGCTCCTGTCGATCCCGTCGGTGATCTGGTCCTTCATCATCGACTCCAACGCGAAGAAGCAGGGCGCGCCGCAGAACATTCTTAGCTTGGCGAAGGCCGCGAAGATCGTCTCGATCATCATGGTGTCCATCCAGGCCTTCTTCTTCATTCTCGCGGTTATCGTCGCTCTCCTCGACTGACGCCACCGTGAGATTCGCTCGACAGTGCTGACTCCTCACACACGGGAGCCTGTAGGAACGGTGATGCCGTTCCCGCAGGCTCCACCTGTATTCTTGAGGGTATGACTCCCCGATACGAAGCCCCCTCGCGCTCGACGTCCGGAACCGACGCTGACCTCCTCGACCAGCTGCGATACGCGGACGGACGCCCCTACGGCTTCTACAAGAATGCCCTGGGCGCCTGGGATTACGGGGACTTCACCCTCGCGATCGATCACGTGCAGGCCGACCCGTATGCCCCGCCCTCGTCCCTGCGCGCCTGGTCGACGCCCGAGGCGATGGGACTGCCCGAGGCCGCCCTGGCCTCGTCCGACGCGCGCCTGGCCGCCGCGGACTTTATCGCCCGCTCCTTCGACGAGGCCATCCGCGCCCGGGGAGCGCGCGACGTGTCGATCGCCCGCGCCGGCGCCCTCATCCTCCAGCGCTCCTACGCGACCGTCCTGCCCGACCGCGTCGAGGTGCGCTTCCAGGTCAAGCTCCCCGCGCGAGGCCGCACGATCCTCGGCAAGAGCGCCGCCCGCCTCTTCGACGTGGACGTGCCCAACATCGTCATGGACTGCTTCGACTTCGTGTCCGAGGACCCGGACACGACCCGCAAGCGCTCGCGCCTCCTCGGCCACGTCGCCGCCTACGAGGATTACCGCGCCCTCCAGGGGATCCTCGAGGAACGCGGGTGGGTGTCCTTCGTCGCCGACGACGCCCTGCTGGCGCGCCGCTCCGGCATCTCCGAAACGCCCCTGACGGGCGACGGCGTCGTCGCCTTCAGTGCCCCCGAGTCCCTGCGCGCCACCGTCACCCTGCCGCACGCCGGCGAGGTGAGTGGCATGGCGATCCCCCCGGGCCTCACCCTCATCGTCGGCGGCGGCTACCACGGCAAATCCACGCTCCTCGAGGCCATCGCCCAGGGCGTCTACGCGCACATCCCCGGTGACGGCCGCGAGCTCGTCGCCACCGACCCCACCGCCACGAAGGTGCGCGCCGCCGACGGGCGAGCCGTCACCGGCGTCGACATCTCACCGTTCATCACCCACCTGCCCGGCGGCGCCGACACCACGTCGTTTTCCACCGAGAACGCCTCCGGCTCCACTTCGCAGGCCGCCTCCATCATCGAATCCCTCGAGCTGGGCGCATGCACGCTCCTCATCGACGAAGACACCTCCGCCACCAACCTTCTCATCCGCGACACCCGCATGCGCGACCTCGTCGCCGCCGAGAAGGAACCCATTACGCCCCTCGTCGACCGCGTCAGCTCCCTCACCGAGGCCGGGGTCTCCCTCATCATGGTCGTCGGCGGCTCCGGTGCGTTCCTCGACGCCGCCGACCGGGTCCTCATGATGGACAACTACCACTGCCTCGACGTCACCTCCCGCGCGCGCTCGGTCGTGGCCAACCTGCCGCGCCCCCGCACCGACGCCCCCACCAGCTGGGAGGCGGCCCCCCGCGTGCCCGCTGCAAAGGCCCGCGTGGACCGCCCGCGCACCAAGGCCTCGGGCACGTCCGTGCTGACCATCGACCGTTCGACCATCGACATTTCCGACGTCGCCGCAGTCGTCGACCCCGGGCAGGCCGAGGCCATCGCCTGGTGCGTGCACGGCGTCCTCGAGGAGATGGCCGGCAAGCAATCCATGCCCGACCTCATGGCCAAGCTCGGCCGGCGCCTCGCCTCCGAAGGCCTGGACGCCGTCTGTAAGTTTGGTGCCCGCTCCTACCCGGCGTTCCTAGCACGCCCGCGCCTCATCGACGTGGGTGCGGCCATCAACCGCTACCGGGGCCTGTCCCTGCGCGAGCCGCGCGAGGTCTCCGAGTCGTAGTCGCTTCAAACCCCACGGGTGTTCCGGGCGCCGGAGGGCCCGGCCGCCCACGGTCACCGCAGCCAGGCCAACGTGGCTATCGTGCGCCCAGCAATTTCGCGCGTAATTCCCCTGTGACTATTTCAGGATTTGAATTGGCATCGTTGGAATTGCAACGTTTCTACGCCTTGTTGAATGTTTAAGTAATCGAATTACGTGCGAGTTTTGGAGACGGGCCCCGAGACACAGCGCGGGGCAATCCCCGAGACGACCCCGGGTGGTCTCGGGGATGAATCAGGGGAAACCTCCGTAGCGGTGATGCACGCCGCAGGCGCACGATGGATGCATGAACACGAACACAACAATCGCGCAGGCCCCCGCTGCCGACCAAGGGGCCCCGGCCTCGTCCATCGTCCGACTCCAGGGCGTCTCCAAGATCTACGGAAGCGGCGACGCCCAAGTGCGCGCCCTCGACGACGTGAGCGTCGGCTTCGGCGCCGGCGAATTCACCGCCATCATGGGCCCCTCCGGCTCCGGCAAGTCCACGATGATGCACATCCTCGCCGGCCTCGACGCCCCCACCTCCGGGCACGTCTTCGTCGAAGACACCGACATCACCGCCCTCAAAGACACCGCGCTGACCAAGCTGCGCCGAGACCGCATCGGCTTCGTGTTCCAGTCCTTCAACCTGGTACCCACCCTGGATGCGCGCGCCAACATCCTCCTGCCCATGCGCCTGGCCGGGGCCACCCCCGAGAAGGAATGGTTCGACCTCATCGTTAGCTCACTGGGCATCTCGGATCGCCTGAGCCACCGCCCCTCCGAAATGTCCGGCGGCCAGCAGCAGCGCGTCGCCGTCGCTCGCGCCCTCATGAGCCGCCCCGCCGTCATCGTCGCCGACGAGCCCACCGGTAACCTCGACTCCCACTCCACCGACGAGGTCATGGACCTGCTGCGCCGCGCCGTCGACGAACTCGGACAGAGCGTCATCATGGTCACCCACGACACCGCCACCGCCGCCTACGCGGACCGCGTCCTCGTGTGCCGAGACGGCCGCATCGTCTCCGACCTGCGCGACATCACCGCCGACAACCTGACCGCGGCGCTGCGCTGAACGCGCGCCCACACCCCAAGGCTCACCTCATGTCTGCAACAAACTCCCTCCTGAGCGCCAACCTGCGCTCCCACGGCCGCCGCTACATTTCCACAGGCCTGGCCGTCGCTATCTCCACGGCCTTCATCGTCATCACCCTCATCGTCATGACGGCGATGACCTCGGGCCTGACCTCCAGCGTCTACAGCCAGTACCGAGGCGGTACGATCGTCGTCTCCCAGGACAAGGACGCGTCCGAGGGCGCCATCGAGGGCGCCGAAAGAACCCTGAGCGCAACCAGCGGTGTCACCGCCATCAAGCACATGGCCCAGTGGCCCGCCGACGCCCAGACCGACGCGACGCGCGGCCGACTCTACGTCTCGCCGCTGGCCCCCAAGCCCTTCGCCGGCCTCGACCTGAGCTCAGGAACCGCCCCGACCGCGGACGACCAGATCACCATCCCCGAGCACACGGCCTCGACCCTCTCCCTGAAGGTCGGCGACACTGTCCGCGTGCGCGCCGGATTCGGCGAGGGCGGCTACCGCACCCTCAGCATCGTGGGCACCACACGCTCGAACACCATCAGCATGGGTGTGCCCGCCAGCTACGTGACCGACGGAGGATTCTCCGCGATCTTCGGCACCAGCGCGTCCGGGCAGTTCATCGTCGCGACTTCCGGAGCGGATACGGACAGCAACGCAAACCCTCCCAGCGCCACCCAGGACGAATGGGTGGCGAGAGCAAACTCCGCGCTCAGCGGCATCTCGGGCGTGACCGTTACCAGCGCGCACAAGGCAATCCAGGACGACCTCGAGCAGGCGCGCCTGGGAGCGTCCATGACGATGGGAATCATGCTGATCTTCCCGGCGATCGCGGCGCTCGTGGCCTCTATCGTCGTCTCCTCGACATTCCGCGTCGTTCTCACGCAGCGCACCCGCGAACTGGCGCTGCTGCGCACGCTGGGAGCAACCAGGCGACAGGTCCGCTCGCTCGTGACTCGCGAGGCCCTCGCGATCGGAGCGATCTCGTCCGCGATTGGCGTCGCGCTCGGCTGGCTGATTGGCGCGCTCGCGGAGGCGGGCACCGGCCTGGCCTCTAGCGTCGGCGCGGCGCTGGCGGGCGCCTCCCTCTGGCAGCTGGGCCTCACGTGGCTGGGTGCCACCCTGTTCACGACCCTGGTCGGTATCTTCCCCGCCCGCGCGGCCTCCCGCGTCGCGCCCGTCGCCGCCCTCGCCCCCGTGAACGAGGCCGGGGCCGCCGCCCGTAAGAAGCACACCGTCCGCTTCATCATCGGCGCGCTCATCGCGGTGGCCGGGTGCGGAGCTGTGGCCCTCGCGTGGCGCTCGGATAGCGGCGGCACGAAATTCCTCGGGGCTTTCGGCGGGTCACTCCTGGCCCTCCTTGGCGCGCTGCTTGTCGCCTCCGTGCTACTGCCCGCCCTCACCCGCGCGTTCGGCGCAGCCTTCCCTGGCACCCTGTCCGCCATGGCCCGCGAGAACACAATGCGCAACCCCGGCCGCACCTCCGCGACCGGCACCGCGATCATCATCGGCGTGACCCTCGTCGTCACCATCATCGTCGGCGCCGCATCCGTGCGCACCACCCTGACCAACGCCGTGAACGACGCCCGCCCCTTCGACCTCATGGCCACCTCCACCACCGGGGCGATCACCGACGACCAGCAGGCCGCCATCGCGGCCACCGACGGCGTCGCCGCCACCGTCGCCCAGTACGCCGCCCCCGGCACCCTGACGACCACCTCGGGCGCGCCCGCCTACGCTCCCGGTGAGGGAAGCGGGTCGGAGGACGAGGCCCAGGCCTCGTCGGTCATGATCACCGGAGAACCCGACTACACGGGAGTCACCCACTCGACCGTCACCCAGCTGGGCGATAACCAGGTGCGCGTCGGCGACGAGGCCCTGGCCGGGCAGATGCTACGCCTATGCGCCGACACGTGCGTGGACCTGAGCGCCACCTACGACAAGAACGGTAGCGTCGGCGAGGCTCAGGTCTCCGAGAAGACCCTTCGGTCCATCGCGACGTCGCTTGAACGTCAGGCGATCATCATCAAGATCGTCGACGGGGCCGACGCCGAGACCGTCCAGGCCGCGCTGCTCAAGGACTCGCACCTGAGCGTCAACGGCTCCGCGCTGGAACGCCAGATGTACACGAAGATCATCGATCAGCTGATGCTCGTCCTCGTCGGACTGCTCGGCGTGTCCGTCCTCGTGTCTCTGGTGGGCGTTGCCAACACGCTGTCCCTGTCGGTCGCCGAACGCACCCGCGAGAACGGCCTGCTGCGGGCCCTCGGCCTGACGCGACGCCAGATGAAGAGCCTCCTCGCCCTCGAGGCGCTGTTCCTGTCAATGACAGGTGCGCTGATCGGCGTCGGCATGGGCGTCGCCTTCGGATGGGTCGGCGTCATGAGCCTGCCCATCGAGGGGGCTACCCCGGTGCTGAGCGTGCCGTGGCTGCAGTTGGTCGGCGTGTGCGTCGTGGCCATTGTGTCCGCTCTGATCGCGTCCTGGCTGCCCGGCCGCCGGGCCGCCAAGGTCAGCCCGTCGGAGGCGCTGGCCACGGAGTGATCGCCACTGGTCGAAAGACAGGATGTTAATGGGCGGGGTGCCGTGGGTTTATCCCACGGAACCCCGCCCATTGGCGTGTGGTGCTGTGTGGGATTGAAACCGTTATCGCCTTTGCGGGTGAGAAATGGGTGTTTTTGGTGCAGTTTTCGGGCGCAGAGGTGATGCCGGTTTCAGTGGTCCTTTGTTGGGGGTGAGCGGTGGTGTTGTTGGTTTCAATGTC
>ERZ772764.858-NODE-858-length-20113-cov-6.145329_pt1 | contig 20113 bp, 8 predicted proteins | sample MGYA00512163_ERZ772764 | MGnify/ENA primary metagenome ERZ772764 (study PRJEB29015, sample SAMEA2737903) | human oral metagenome | biome: human oral; feature: human-associated habitat; material: dental | place: China | collected 2094 ... | reverse complement strand
TGAAGTCACCGACAGCCTGAAGCATTTGATTGCAGGCCTGACGGCCAGCTTCCATTCCAGCAATCCCTGTTGTATAGGAAAATTCGACTTGTTGATTTTGTGTATTGCTAGTATCAACTCCAACGAGCTCACTGATAGCAGAGCCAGCTGAAATGGCGCTTGATTTAATTTGTCCCATTGTTGCTTCTCCTTTTGGAATTTTATTCAATAAAACATAAAATATACCCTTTCATTATAACATATCCCTCAAAATAATAGACGCAAAAAGAAAAAATCAGAAAGTCTTTCGACTTCCTGATGCTTGTTTAATAAAATACTGCTAATTCTTCATTCAGCTTCTTCATGTAGTGTTTGTGGACTATGTAAGACAACACAGCTAAGCCTGCTAAAACTAGAGCGACTATCATATAAATTACCAGAGGCGCAAGAACGTTGGATATAAAGAAGAGAAGGGCAACGACAATCAACATTCCTAAAATCAGGGCGATAGCTAGAAGAGTTTTCACCATACTGTTATCTCGGCTCATCAATTCTGTGACATTGGACCAATTGGTCACGAGATGCTTGTAGTCTCGGTAGTACCCCCAAGAACTCCACATTAGACTAATCAAGGCCCAAACAATCACCATGCCCAAGAAAGTCACTGGATGCATACCGGAAACAAGGCTGGTTATCAAAAGCAAGGTCAAAGGCAGGATAGACTGGACGGCAAAGAGCTGCCAAAACTTCAGACGAATATATTGCTTCAAATCAAAGGGGAGAACCTTGAGATAATCAAAATTTTCCCTTTCCAGAGAAATCCCAATAGCAGTAAGGTTGCTACCGCCTGAGTTTAGTGTTGCAATCAAAACAGCCAGGGCAATCATTGGCAAGAGAAAGCGCGGTCCCAGATAAGGAGTCAAAGACAGGCCGCCTTGTATCATCCCCATTCCCATACTGAAAATGACAATGTAAGGGAGAAAGGCCGACATAAAGATGGCCTGCATAATGACAGAACCCTCGCTCAAGAGCCTGATATTGTAGCGCCAGACAAACTTTTTGAGATTTTTTGCTTCCGCAATATTGATGTCATGCACGCGCTCCCGCTTTCCTACTGAAGAACCCGTCATGAGAGCCGCCTCATAAAACTCTGGAATCACCTTGGTCTTTACGATAAAAAATAGAAGAGCCGCAACTGCCACCCATCCCAAAAATCCCAGCAAGGAAGCTGCATGAAAAGGATGAAGGATAAAATCATAAAAGGCCTGAACTAGCGGGAAGAAAGCTTTGACCTCTGTACGATTTACAACGCTTCTGCTGTTCATTTGATTAATCATAAAATAGAGGAAAAAGGATCCGACAGAAACAAGAGCCAGAATGACATTGGACAGGATGGTCTTGTACTTCCTGAAAAAGGCTGTCTTGGTAATGAAATGGACAGCAATCAAAATCAGAAAGGTGATGACCGAACTTAAAATCAGAATAGCAAGCAGAGCCAAAGGCAGGCCCAAGAAAGGATTGCCACCTTGAAAAGCCAAAACCAAGAAATAACTGAACATAGGCAGAATGGCAATCAGCAAGGTCAGAATAACCGAAATGCTTTTGCCGACGATGATTTCTGCTTCGCTAAAAGCGTAGGGACGATAAGACTGCAAGTCCTTGCTTTCATAAAAGACATTGTAAAAAACCAGAAAGCCCTGAGACATAGAAAAGAGAGCAAAAGCGGAAACCAAATTGGCAAAGAGGCCCGGATTGCCAACCAGTTGGTTCAGGGAGCCCATCAAGCCGAAAAGAAAGAGATAGACCAGTCCTAAGATCAGATACATGCGGATGGCCTTCAGCGATACATTGACCTTGCGCTCAGGATTCTTAGCTTGCATCTTGCGGTACTGCTGCAGCTGAGACGGCTGAATGGCGTAGAGGATGTTGATATCAACGAGTTTTTTTATAGCTTTAATGCGCATCAGGACTCACCTCTTCTCTGCGGCCTGCTAGACCAAGATAAATGGTTTCAAGAGACTGTTCTGGATGTTGGCCTTTTAGTTCTTCAATTGTTCCGTAGAAAATCAATTTTCCTTTTTTGAGAATGGCCACCTTATCACAGAGCTGCTCTGCAACTTCTAAGACGTGGGTTGAAAAGAGAACTGTATTTCCTTTATCTGCATGCTCCCGCATCATCTGCTTGAGGTCAAAAGCTGCCTGCGGATCAAGACCTGTCAGCGGCTCATCCAGCACCCAAATATCCGGATCAGACAAAAGTGCCGCTATGACGAAGACTTTTTGCCTCATCCCATGAGAAAATGAATCAATGACCTCATACCGATGAGAGCCAAAGTCGAAAAGATGGAGCAGATTTCCCAACCGCTCTTCTACTTCAGCATTTGTCATATCGTAAGAAGTCGCTACCAGCTCCCAGAACTCATTGGCAGTTAGGCGCAAAAATAAATCAGGTGAATCAGCTACATAGCCAATTTTTTTCTTGATTTCCAAACGATTAGCGGACAATTCTTTCCCATCCACAAAAATCTGTCCACTGCTTGGATTGATGACGCTGACCAATGACTTAATGGTAGTAGATTTTCCGGCGCCATTGTGACCAATCAGACCGACGATTTCTCCGCTCTGCAAGGTCAGATTCAACTGATTGAGAGCTACCGTTCCTTCATAAACTTTAGTGACATCTTTAAATTCAATCATAAGAGAGCTCCTTTACCGATTTCTATACAGATTAGTATACTCTTTTTGCGGCTTTTTGTCTCGTCTCTGCCTAAGGTCGGATACAAGATAAAGCTAAAAGCAGCTGAACTTCATCTAACTATGAAATTCTAACTGCTTTTTGAACAGAACCACTAACGTTGTTTGTATTTCTTTGATAAACTAGATAAGCCTAGTGTGCTGACCAGCAGAGCCAGGCCAAGATGCAGGATTCCCTTATCTGAATTGCTTCCGGTTTCAGGTAAGGCAGCTGGAGCTTGCTGCTTATTTATCTTCTGAACTGTTCCTACTGCCCAATCATAATGTTCTGCATAGTGAACCGCCAACTGAACTGACGGAACTTCTCTGCCTTCCTCGCTATCTAAGATATACTCAGGAACTTCTAAAATTGCTGGTGCAACTAATTTGGCACCAATAATCTCTGGTAGAGCTGCATAAGCTGTATCAAGAGCATTCGGTATATAGTTCGCCTTTTGCAAACGACTAGCTTCCAAAGTAGGTATTAGGGCACTGATGGAGTCCGTCTTGAACGTCACTTCATATTGACGATCAATCGTGAGGTCGCTTGGGTCGTACGTGTTGAAAACCAGAGCCAGCTTATGGCCTTTTTTCACCGTATAGAGATTAGGCTGCAAATAGACTGTATAGTCGTGGAATTGACCAATTTGAGGATCAATACTATTTTGCGAGCTAGACGGCACATAGCCCGATTCTGGATTAGCCAGATTGACCCAACCTTTGGCAATGACTTTGTATTTGGTTTTGACAGTCGCAAAATTTTTGATATCCATATTGTTGAGATTGCTGCCCATCCAAAAGCCGTCTTTCTGACTTTCATCACTGGCTGCGCCGTTTCCAACCACATCAAACTCTTGGTCTGATACATCTACTAGGAGGGCATTGACCTGCAGATTACTGCCGCCCCCCTTTGCCAGAGCTGCCTTGAAATGGACTGGGATATGTCCTTTAATGGTCATATCCTCTTTGACATCTGTCATAAAGGTCAAATTAGCTTTAGAAGAAGCTTTGCTAACCGCTTCATCACGCTTGCTGGTATCAATTCCCGCTCCTGCGTAGTCACTGGAAATCGTTTCTTCTAAGCGCTTGGACTGAACTGTCAGAATCAAGCGATTACTGCTTTTCCAATCATCATAACTGGTCCATTTATTTGGATCATAGTTATTTTGTGCCAAAACAGCAGGAAGTTTGCTGACATCATTTTCTACATCATAGAGGTAATGAGAGAACCAAGTATTGAGCAGGTCATAAAAATCTTGCTTGTTAGCTGTAATACCAAAGCCTCTAGATACGGCAGCTGGGTTGATATGATTCCCTTGGTGAAGATAAAGTTTCACATCTTGACCGGCTTTTTTTAGCGCATCATACATGAGCTCAAAGTGTTTGGTTTTGACATTGTCATCATTCAAACCATGAACTAGCAGGGCACTGGTCTTTATCTTTTCTGGATGTAGCGTGTAATCCCGCTCCTGCCAGACCGGACTGTAATTGCGGCCGTGGGCATTCTGGTCCTTATTTAACTGATTAATGTAGTCAGCATACTTGTTACTGATAGCAGCCCAATCCTTTTGATCCAGCACCCGTGTAGCGACATAGAGCGACAGCCAAGATAAATCACTGTAGGGCGGATTGGTGTAAGCCGACCCTTGACTATTGAAATAATCATACCAGCTGGCAATTCCAGCTGCTGGAACAATGGTTTTCAAGCCTTCAACACCAGTCGTGGCCACACCGAAAGTTGTCGTACCAGCCCAAGACAGACCAGTCATACCGACTTTTCCATTAGCCCAGTCGGCCTTGATTTCGATATTATTAGTCCTGTCTGTGTAGGCCGTTCGTTTACCATTGATCCATTCGACAATATTTTTAAATGCTTCAATTTCTAAATCAGAGCCAGTTGTATTAAAACCTTCAGAACCTTTTGTTCCTAGACCAGCGCTAGAAACAAAGGCATAGCCCCGGACGAGGAAATAATCATACCAGTTCAAGTTTTCATAGTCATAAATCCCCTCATATGGACTGTAATAATACCAAGCCGATGACATTGCTCTTTTTGCTGCATCAATACTGCTCATGCTAGAAACTGGCTGGCGCTTAGCTGGCTGATTGCGCAGGCTCTTCATGTCATAAGAACCGTTTGTCGGCAGATTGAGACTTTCTAGCGTCACATGGTCTTCGTCCAAGGTTCCAGCGACATAGGGACGAGCTTCCAAGATTGTCGCAGCCTTATAATCACCCTTAGCAGCTGCTTTAGGAAGCTGCACAATAGCCTTGACTAAATCTCGCTTACCGTCACCATCCGTATCGTAGTCAGTCTCTACATAGACTGGGAAACGAACAATCTCACTGCCTTCATAAGTATACTCCTCATATCTGTCTTCACCACTACTATATGGAAAAATTGGCTGTGAACGTCCATTCAAAAAGAGGGGCTCTTTCTTTTCGGAGCGATAAGCATCATGCAGTCGCTTGGCAACCGAATACATAGATTGCAGATTAGCACCCTGGACACTGGCTGTCAAATCAGCCTCTTTTTCAATCATCCCCAAACTCTTTGCTAGATTTGCTCTATCCTCAGCACTGCTCCCCAACTGAGAATCACTGACTGCTGCCCACTTGAGCAATTCATCTACAGCCTCCTGCAGGGTTATTTCCTTATCTGAGAGTGAAGGATTTGAAAGACCGCCGGTATAGGCAGATAAATCTTGACCTTTCACAGCAGTTGAGGCAGCGGAAGGTGCTGAGCTGACATCTTTAGCCAAAGCAACAAGCTCCTGCTCCTGCGCTGGGCTAAGACTAGGTACCGTTCCCTCAGCTGCAAGCGGTGGCTTGTCTTGCTTTTCCTGCACCGAATCTTCTGAAGAAGTCTGATTTGAAGTTTCTACTGTCGTTGACTCTTGGTCCTTGGAGCCAGTTTCAGAAGCCTTTGCAACTGTTTCTGTCTTGAGATTGTCCGTGCGCTCGCTGCTAGCTTGAGTCGCCTCATCCGCCTGAACAGCTTGCGCCAATACCAAAGGTGCAAGTAACAAACTTGGTAGGAGTAATGTAACTAGTCTTTTCTTTCTCATAAAGACACCTTTCTTTAGATAAAGTCTTTTATAATAAGTCCATTATACTATGTAAGCGCTTTTGTTTCAATCTATTCTATCTTTTATCTATGGAAATGTCAAAATATCTATAGTAGCAGAAAAACGCAAACGATTGCGCCTTTCCTCTTCTTTTGGTACAATAAAGCCAATCAGTGAGAATGAAGAGGAAAATTTATATGGAAAACCAAACTTTAATGCAGTATTTTGAATGGTATCTGCCAGATGATGGTCAGCATTGGAGTCGCTTAGCGGAAGATGCACCAAACTTAGCAGCGAAAGGAATTCGCAAGGTCTGGATGCCGCCAGCTTTCAAAGGAACTGGCTCTAATGACGTCGGCTATGGTGTATACGACCTTTTTGATTTGGGTGAATTTGATCAAAAAGGGACCGTCCGCACAAAGTATGGATTGAAAGAAGAATACCTCCGAGCGATTGAAGCACTTAGCCAGAACGGTATCGAAGCTATTGCTGATGTGGTTCTCAATCACAAGGCCGCAGCAGATTACAAAGAGCGTTTTACCGTTGTTGAAGTTGATCCTAACGACCGCACAAAGGTTTTGTCAGAACCTTTCGAAATCAAAGGCTGGACTAAGTTTGTCTTCCCAGGCCGCAATAAAACCTACAATGACTTCGAATGGCACTGGTACCACTTCACCGGCACTGACTATGATGCAAAAAACAACAAGTCAGGCATTTTCCTCATCCAAGGGGACAATAAAGGTTGGGCAGATGATGAGCTAGTAGACAACGAGAATGGTAACTACGATTACCTGATGTATGCGGATATTGATTTCAAGCACCCTGAAGTCATCCAAAATCTCTACGACTGGGCTCATTGGTTTATTGAAAGCACTGGTGTACATGGCTTTCGATTAGATGCTGTCAAGCACATTGATTCTTTCTTTATGAAGAATTTCATCCGCGATATTACTGAAAAATACGGTGAAGATTTCTATGTCTTTGGGGAATTTTGGAATAGCGATGAGAAGGCCAATAATGATTATCTAGAAAATATTGACTACCGCTTTGACCTAGTCGATGTTAAACTTCATCATAATTTATTTGATGCCAGCAAATCTGGAGCAGACTATGACCTGCGAACTATTTTTGACCAGACACTTGCAAAAAATCACCCCGAATCAGCTGTAACCTTTGTGGACAACCACGATACTCAGAGAGGGCAGGCCCTGGAGTCTACCGTCGAAGAATGGTTCAAGCCTGCGGCCTATGCTCTCATACTTCTAAGAGAAGCTGGATTGCCCTGCGTCTTTTACGGAGACTACTATGGCATTAGAGGAGAATTTGCACAAGAGAGCTTTCAAGAGGTACTGGATAAACTCCTAGACATCCGCCTCAATCTAGCCTATGGCGAGCAGACCGACTACTTTGACGAAGCCAACTGTATCGGATGGACCCGCCAAGGCAAGGACAACGGTCAGCCAATCGCTGTCCTTATCAGTAATGACCAAGCAACCAGCAAATCTATGTTTGTCGGTCCAGAATGGGCTGGCAGAGAATTCAGCGACTATCTGGGTAACAGCTCTCAAATCGTAACTATTGACGACCAAGGCTGGGGAGAATTCCCTGTGGAGGAAGGCTCTGTCAGTGTATGGAGTGTTAGGTAATCAATTTACTTACATATAGCAAACTAAAAACCGATTAGCAGTGCACTGACGAATCGGTTTTTAAGTTTCTAGCCTTTGAGATAGTTAAGAAAGAGCTCCTGTTTTCTATAGAACTGACGTTACATGGAAATCCCAGCCAATAAGATAGAATGAAGTTCACTTACTCCACCAAGCCACTTCTTAGATAAGCATCCACCATACGCTCTGTCGCGACAACTGAATCAATATGGGTACGCTCATAAGAGTGGCTGGATTCGATACCGGCACCTAGCAGGGCATGCTTAACTTCTGCTCCTGCGCTCATAGCTGCAGAGGCGTCTGATCCGTAAAATGGATAGATGTCCAGTTTGTAAGGAATGTCCTGCTCCTTGGCCAAATTTACCAAATGCTGGCGGAAACCATAGTGATAAGGTCCTGATGCATCCTTGACACAGATGGAAACCGTATACTCATCTGTCTGCTGGTCGTCACCCATAGCCCCCATATCAACCGCCAAATACTCTACCGCTTGCGCCGGCAGGCTGGAATTAGCCCCATGACCAACCTCTTCAAAGACACTAAAAGCAAAATGAGTCGTCACCGGTAGCTGAATATTTTCCTCTTTATAAACGCGCAAAAGATTGAGCAAAATAGCTGCGCTGACCTTGTCATCCAGAAAGCGAGACTTGATGAAGCCTGACTCGGTAACAGTGGTACGCGGATCAAAGGAAATAAAATCCCCGACTTCGATTCCTAAATCCCGCGTTTCTTTCTCACTCGTCACCTTTTCATCCAAACGGACTTCCATATTGTCCTGAGTTCGCTCAACCGTCCCAGCATCCTTATAGACATGGCAGGAAGTCTGGTGAACTAAGATGGTCCCATTGACGGTCTGGCCACTGCTAGCCACATGGACTAGACAGTTTTCTCCTTCAATCATGTTCCAAGGGAAACCGCCAATCCGATCCAGCTTGAGACGACCGTCAGACTTAATGGCACGAACAATAGCCCCCAGTGTATCCACATGGGCAGTCACTACCCGATGCTGGGCATCATTTTCACCCTTAATTACAACATGAACGCCGCCTTTATTGGTCCGGACAGGCTCATAGCCCAATCCTTCCAGCGTTTTTACTAGATAGTCAGCCACCTCAGCCGTGAAGCCTGTTGGGGAAGGAATAGCCGTTAATTCTTGTAAATATTGAACACTTTGATTCATGAATGTCTCCTCATCGTTTTTCTTTATTATAGCACAAAGAAAGCCTGAACAAATAGATTTTCAGCAGGTATTAATGATTTTGAGAAATGATGATACCTCTACTTCTAGTATTTCATTTCTATTCTTCCTCATAGAAAAGCTAAAATCATCTAGGTACAAAGACAAGAAAAAATCATCTCAGCTAGCTGAGATGATTTGTCTGGCTAAAATTAATTAGCTTTTTTGAAACGATAGACAAGAGCTGATAAAAGAATCAGTGCAAATCCTGCTGCTATCGCAAAGATAGATGTTTCACTGCCAGTTTTCGGCAAAACTTTTTTGCCAGTTGCTGATCCACGAACATCTTTTCCATCTTTATCTGACGAATTACCTGGGGTTCCATCAGTCGAACCGCTTGGTTTATCACCAGATGATGACGGTGGTGGTGTCGAATCTGAAGAAGATGGTGGTGGTGTTGGTCCTTGTGGACGTCTAGCTTCAAATGTCCATGTGCCTGTAAATTTGACATCTGAGCCTGCAATAGTTTTACTATCCGCGTCATATTTAAGGAATTTCCAAGTACCTCCAGTTACTTCAATAGAATCCTTAGCTGGCTGAACCGCTTGAACTGCAGTACCATCTGTGTATTCATTGGCATCGGTCGGCAGCAATTCTGTTACCTCTGCTGGTAAGGCGCGATTCGGATCTGCGCTTACAAATTCATACGTTACCTTATATTTCGGTGCTGGAGTGAAATTCCATTTACCGGTAAATTTAAGGTCCTTATCCGCAACAGTCTGTGCATTCGTTTCTGCATAGCCTTCGAAAGTCCATGTGCCTTCAGTAACTGTAACACTTGTTTTAGCAGGCTGCTTAGCGTCTACATTAGTACCACTAGTGTAGCGATTAGCATCTGCTGGAAGCAAATCCGTTACTTCTTTTGGCAGGTTTGGATAGGCTGGGTTAGAGCTGAGAAACTCATAGCTGACACCATAGTCTTTATAACTGTTGGTGAATGTTGGATTGTTACCTGCGACAGCAGCTTCCAATTTGCCATTGTTTTCAGTCACTGTGACAGTCACAGTATGTTCTGTACTGTCATAAGTCACTCCCGCTTCATTTCCAGCTACTTCTTTCAGCTTGTAGGTATAAGTCCCTTCTTTATCATAGTTGATTCCAAGAAACTTAATATCACCGTTAGCATCATTTGTTGCTTGAAGTTCCAAGTTATTTCCGCCAACCTCAGTCAGTTTAAAAGTATACTTTTCAGCTTCAAGTGCTTTACCATCCAGAACTTTCTTAGCGGTAATCACTGCACTTGCTGGCTCTAACTTGTAGGTATTGGTGAAAGTCTCACGGTCATAGGTAACTGCTGCTGTCTTAACGCCGTTGTTATCTGTTACAGTAACAGTGACATTGATGTCTGAATTGGCATCGTTTGTCACACCTGGCAGATTGCTTGCGCGTTCACGAATGACATAGTTAAAGGTTCCCTCATTTTTGAAACGAAGTTTCTTAAAGGTTACGGCACCGTCTTTGTTTGTTACCGTTTGAACAACTTTGTTGTTGTCATCCTTATTGATCAAATCAAAAGTAAATTCACCATCTGCCAAATTGCGGCCAGTCAATTCCTTTTTGACTTTGAAGATAACTTCATCCGAACGGGTACCTTCCCCGACACCATCAAGTGTTGTCAAAGGCGCGAATGGACGTGCTAACAAATCAGGCATCTTTTGCCCATTAGATGTAACGGTTACATCGTTAAAGGCTTTTTTGGTTACCTTATCTACTGGCTCAGTCAAACGAGTCCGGTAGATAACATAAATACCTCTTCCACTCAAATCCCCAGCATTAACTGTGAAATGATTGGAGTCTGTAATTGAAACGACATCGCTTGGGTTAAAGGATTTACGTGTGCCAGAAGCACCTTCCCACTCAGTAAAGTAGTAACCTGTAATCCCTGAATCTTCATCCAGCTCTTGACCTTCTGGAATAGCGTCCTCAATGACAACTTGACCAAGATTTTGGACATCACGATTGACACGGATACGCCAGTTGACGTAATTTGGATCCTTAGAATCCTGAACACCCCACTTGGAATACCCCTGAGGTTCTTCATCAACCTTGATACGCTTCAGCCTATAGGTTCTAGCACCTGGGAAATTAACTTCTTGCTCTTGATCATAAGGCATATTATCAGCCCAAACCACTGTGAAAGAAGATTGAATACGCTTGGTATCTGGCATTTTCGCAAAATACTCAGCATTTGTGACAGTAATGGTCGCTGTATTGGTAACAGGATCTGTCACCAACTTAGCAACAACAGTACCATCCGGTGCACTTATGTTTTCCTCCAAAGTTCGCTCAATTTTGAACTGTGATGGAACACGATAAACCATGGTATCACCATTATTTAATACTTTGCTATCTGCAAATGTATAGGTCGGAGCAATGTAAAATTTACCTTCACCGTAGCCTGTATCCTTTAAAGGATTAGTATTAATAGTGACATCTGTAGTTAGCTGATAATCACTTTCACCTAACTCTGCAGCAGAAACCCTAGGACTTGAGCTTAACAAGGGAAGAAAGGTTGATACCAAAAGCAGCAAAGTCATCAGAGCATGAGACACTTTATGATAAGTTTGTTTCACCTTGAATGCGGTCCTCCTTCTTTTTATATTTTATTTTAGACAAATGCTGGCAGGCACACCATCACCTGTCTACCCCCTCATTTTCAGCCGATTTTAAATCAAGATTTATTACCAAACTAAAAATGATAGTACTCGTATATGATAAGCAAATATGACATATACATATCAATTATAACATAAAAATTATAATTTACGCCTTGTAAACTGCAATTTTTATTATCATTTTTCTATTCTTTGTCTACTTTCGTTACAAAAAAGTCACAAAAAATGGATTTATTCAGACTTGGATGGATTATTATTGATATATTAGAAATAAATGGCAGAAAAAATACCTAGACTTTTTTAGTCTAGATATTTTTAAATGTATTTCTGAAAAACATTTTGCCGCTTACTTATTAAAGATTGACTGTCTAAAGTCATCTGTCTCACGAATATAAGCATTGTAAATCTTCTTCTTGAGCAGATTGACCCAGCTAGCATCAACACGACTGGTAGCATTGGTAATGTTGCGTACATCCTCTGCTACTGCTTCGTCCATCAGCTTCTGCATCTCTTCATAAGAGCGAATGGTTACTTTCTTGGTACTGCTTGGGTTTCTGAGCTCGTACTCAATGGTGATTGGCTTGAGCTTGGTCAGCTGATCAATCCGCTCCTTATACATAGCTTTCTTGAAGGCTACCCAGGAGTCATATTCACCTTTGAATACATTTTCCAAGACTTTCTGGTCAGTCACGAGACCAACATCTCTTCCGGACCATCCATCCCACGTTTTCTTGCCTTCATCAAAGGCTTCCTTAGAGTATTTACCAGAAACATAAGGGATAAATCCTTCATGGTAACCCTTGGATGCCAGCAACTCGTAGGCTGTGCGGCGGAACATGACATCACCCGGCGCTCCATTTGGATTGCTCAAGGCTGAGTAGATTGGTGAGAAGAGGCTGAGACTGAGGTAGCCATTTCGGCCATATCTTCCACTATCCTTGTTCTCCCGACGAGTGATAACATCATTTTCAATCAGGGAGTTAAAGGTCTTCAGCTGCTTGATTTCCTCAGCAGTAAAGCTTCGCGTCTGGTTACCGGCATGGGTCTCCTTACCATACTTATCTGTAATATAGTAATTCTCCATTTTCCTGAACCACTGAAGCTTAGCATCATCACTCTGCTTCAGCATAGAGGTCCCTTCTAGGTAATCTAGGGTGTAGATCATGTCAAACATACCATGGACATAGTGCTGCAGGTCTTCTGCATTTTGAACGCGTTCCTTGAAGTTATATGTGTGTAGGCGCGTCTTAGAGTCCTTGTCCACCTTGAAGAGGGTATTGAGCGTAATAGTTGCCTCATCTGCACTTGGAGTAGACTGCAAGAGTCCGCGAGCATAAAGCTCAGCTCCCAGACCTTCGCGACGACCATTGCCCTCAAAGTAGATGCCTCCGTCAGAGTTATGGGTCATCTCATGCGTGTAGACAGAGTTACCATAGTCTTCTAACAAGCGAGCGGCATCAAAGTGGGTTACATTTCCTGTAGCATAGGCATTATAGCCCTTGCTTGGATACCACTTGCCGGCTGGTCCGAAGAACTCCTGCATAGCCAGTGATTTTTTGTCATTAGCTGGAGCCCAATATCTTTTACCATCCTTGTCAACCAATGAGAATCCATCGTAAACCAGAACAGAACGGAAGAGCTTGTCCTTGCTTTCAGGGCTTAGGATCTTATACCAGAAATCATAGTGGTCACGCTGCCATTCAGCTGACTTTCTAACTCGGTCTTCGACATACTCAACCAATTCTGCATCTGTTCGCACCCTGTTATTGGCATCAAGGCGGTAGCGATCATAAGCTCCCATAGAGACGGTGGACATATTGGAGATGACATAGACACCCTTCTCAGTCATGGTCAAGAGCGGCAGAAGCATGCCCTTGTGTTCCCAGTTATCTGCAGTAATCTTGTCATAAACGCCGACAGAATACTTGCTCTTGTCCTCGGCTCCATCCTGAAGCTGTCTAGCTTCTGGCACATCCGACTTAGCCTCAACGATATAGGCTTTTGTATTGGTCTTGAGCCATTCATTGTTGCTCTTGTCCGGAAGGAAGAGCTGACGATAACCTTCTAGATAGTTAAAGAGTCCACGCTTACCAGTCGCTTCAGAAAGCGAGGCATCATAAGCCATATAGTTGTTCTTAGCTTTAAGATTGTTCATGCCTGACTTACCAAGTGAAATAATGGTATCTAAGGTTGAAGCATTATGATTTCCAAAGAAGTCAAACTTATAGGCCGACAAATCCTTAACATTGATATTGTCATAGTTGATATTATACCAACGGTTGAGATAAGTTAGACCCAGTAGGAAGGCTTCCTTATTGGCTGTAATCTTCTGAGCTACATAGTCAGCCACGACATCGCCTTCAGTATTGATGGACTTATCCATAGCCAGAACTTTGCGCAACTCTTCTGACAGCTTGGTCTTGACTTGGTCAAAGGCTGTATCCAGATAGAGATCATCCAGAGAAGTGTCAGCATTCACGCCTAAAACAGTTCGCATAGCGGGGGAGTCAAGGACAACCTTGTTCAACTCTGGCAGCACTTGATTGAGAACCCTGCTGTAGTCTGATAGGAAAGCTTCTGGCGTATAAAGGAGGTCTAAGCCGTTTACACTGTACTCTGCAATTGCCTTATATTTGAAATCTCCCTTATAGGTCAGATCCAGGTAGTCAACCGTATTATCCTCAAAGTGCAGCATCAGACGGTTAATCCCAGTCTTGTTGCTATTGATATCAGTGATAATCTGGTCGCCTTTCATCGGAACAACGTCCAGCAAGTACTCTGTATTGAGCTTGTGATTATCTGGAAGTTTATTTCCATAGGCAACGATGGTCTCCTTATTGTAGAATGGAAGGAGCTTTTCCATGTTAGCATAAGCTATCAGACGATCTTCTCGGGCATTCTTTTCCTGAGCATAGTTGACAGAATAAATATTGAGATTCGTGTCTTCTAGAGTGGTCGTAATGTCTAAGCTAGTTAGCTTCTCTTCTGCCTCGTTCAGAGTCAGTGTTGAAGTGACAAACTTGTCATTTTCCAGCGTTTTATTTCCTTCAACGGCATAAGCTTCTGTGATACGGTTATTCTCATATCCCTGATCGCCAGAAATACTGTAAACATTTGTACCGCTGACATTGCTGATGACATTATCAATTAAGCCATTGAAGTAATTGGAACCAACTACGCCACCAATCTGACCGTTTTTAGTAGAGTTTTGAATCTTACCAGCTACATAAGAGCGGCTGATGCGGGCATTGTTTTCTAAACGGCCGACTAAACCGCCAAAGCGTTGGTTGTTGGCTCTAGCACCTGCTAGAATGGTCACATCTGCCCTGCTCTGGCTAATCAAGGAGTTTCCTCCCTTAAGATTAGCAACCAAACCACCGACATTGTATTCCTTGCCCTGCTTATCATTTGACACGATAGTTCCAGTAAAGGAGCTATTGGTAATTTGGGTATTGTTAGCAATAACTACCAAACCTGCTACCTGTGAAGCATTTTCTTTTACTTCTACTCTACCTTGGACTGAAACATCTGTGATTCGAGCATTTTCTGCATTGCGAGCTAGGGCAGCTGAGTCGTAAGTACCGACAATATTGACCTCTTTCAAATCCAGATTAGAAATAGAGGAACCACTCTTGAGGTTTTCAAATAAAGGCTTGGCTAGATTATAAATAGCGTACTGCTTGCCATTATGGTTACCTGTCAGACTGCCTGTGAAGTTCCCTTTGAGGTAGACATAGTCCGCAGGTGCCAGACTAACTTCGCTAGCATCCAAATCTGCTCCCAGAACATAGTTGCCAGCCATATTTTGCTTCATAGCGTCTACCAAACCAGCAAAGCTGGTGTAGACATTTTGCTGGCTAGGGACTGCCTTACTGATATAGAAATCATAGCCAGACTTATAGCCTGCCTCACCTTCTTGTACCAGCTCAGGCAGAGAGACTGTCACCTTATAGACATCCCTGCCATCCTTATGACTTTCCGCTATGCTGTGAACTGGCAGGAGCATTTCCTTAGATTCACTTGATTTGACTTTGACGAAGTAGTTTGACAGATCCGTAGGCATAGAGTTCATGGACACGACGCGCTTAAACTGGTCGTTTTCTTTTCTGTAAAACTCTGCCGAATCAATATCTCGGAAGGCAATCTTCTTGTATTCCAATTCAAAATTGCGGCTGTCCGTTTCAAGGCCTGTGAAGCTGCCATTATCCAGTTCATAAGTCAGCTTGGCTTTCAGGCTATAGCCTGTGTAGTAGTCTAAGTCGCCAATCTTCAGACTTCCTGCGAAATTGGTAATCGGAAGAGTGCGGACAAGCTGATCACCCTGGTACAATTCTGCAGTTGCTGAACGGAAGGACTGGGTCTGGTCTTCTAATCTATATTGGACTGTAACCGACTTATCGTCCGCATTTTCTGTCAGACTTAGAATGGAAACCGTAGGCTTGACTTTAGGCACTCCATTTAGAGCTTCTTTGGCTGCTGTCAGACTAGCAAAAGCTTGGTTAACCTGCACTTGTGTAGCAGTTTGATTATTCAGAACTCCTTCTGCCTTTGTCAATTCGTCAGTATAAGCTGTCTGCTTATCTGAATCCGCATTTTTATATTTAGCAGTTGTTTTAACAGTTGGATTTAAATCGTACTCGTTTTGAAGAGCCGTTTTGACAACCTCAAGACCGCTTAACTGAGCCTTGGCTTGATTGATTTGTCCCACCAGTTGGTTGACTTCTGCTTGGCTAGCATGTGATTGGTTCAGGAGTGCTTGACCTGCTGTCAAAGCAGTATCATAGCTAGATTGATGACTCAGACTATCATTGAAATAACGTGCCTGAGCTTTAATCTGATCCGCTTCTGCTAATAGATTATGCAGTGGAATTAAATCGAACTCTTCTAAAACCTCTGCTTTTGGCGCATCGTTCGGTACCATATGCGGCTTAGCTGTACCAACTTTAACAACTTGCGTTACTGGAGCCAAGGTTTCTTCATTGGACAGCTCTTGACGATCAATTTCTTGACCATTGGAGCTGTAAACACGAGTCTTGATTGTTCGCTCGCCTTGCACACCTGGAGTCGCAATTTGACGGGCGTCCTGAGGCAATTCATCGGTATATTGTTCTTCGATGTTAAAGGCTACTTTCTCTACACGCGTTTCATCGGTGTAAGTCAGTGGATACTCTGGCAAAGCATCGGCTTTTGGTGCATCATTTGGTACCATGTGTGGCTTAGCTGTACCAACTTTAACAACTTGTGTTACTGGAGCTAGAGTTTCCTCATTGGACAACTCTTGGCGGTCGATCTCCTGACCATTGGAGCTGTAAATACGAGTCTTAATCGTCCGCTCACCTTGGACACCCGGAGTCGCAATTTGGCGAGCATCTCGAACAAGTTCGTCCGTTTCTTCTTCACGAATGGTGAAATTAATTTTCTCCACTCGGGTTTCGTCGGTGTAAGTCAGCGGGTACTCTGGTAAAGTATCTACTTTTGGTGCATTACCTGGTACCATGTGCGGGTTAGCCGTGCCAACTTTGACGACTTGCGTTACTGGAGCCAATGTTTCCTCGTTAGAAAGCTCTTGGCGTTCGATTTCTTGACCGTTAGAACTGTAGACACGGGTCTTAATCGTACGCTCACCTTGCACTCCCGGAGTTGCGATTTGACGGGCATCCTGTGGCAACTCATCGGTATATTGTTCCTCGATGTTGAAAGCAACTTTCTCTACTCGGGTTTCGTCCGTATAAGTCAGAGGATACTCTGGAAGAACTTCTGCTTTTGGCGCAGCGTTTGGGACCATGGTTGGCTTAGCCGTGCCAACTTTGACAACTTGCGTTACTGGAGCGAGAGTTTCCTCATTCGAAAGCTCTTGCCGGTCAATTTCTTGACCGTTAGAGCTGTAGACGCGGATCTTGATGGTACGCTCGCCCTGAACACCCGGTGTTGCGATTTGACGAGCATCACGAACCAGCTCATCTGTATCTTCCTCACGAATTGTGAAGTTAATTTTTTCAACTCTAGTTTCGTCCGTGTATGTTAATGGATACTCTGGCAAAGCGTCTGCTTTTGGTGCATCGCCTGGTACCATATTTGGCTTAGCCGTACCAACTTTGACAATTTGTGTTACTGGCGCTAGAGTCTCTTCATTAGATAGTTCTTGACGATCAATTTCCTGACCGTTGGAACTGTAGACACGGGTCTTGATTGTTCGCTCACCTTGCACACCTGGAGTTGTGATTTGACGGGCATCTCGAACAAGTTCGTCCGTTTCCTCTTCACGAATAATATAGTTGATTTTCTCTACGCGCGTTTCGTTGGTGTAAGTCAGTGGATATTCTGGAAGTTCTTCAACCTTTGGTGCTTCACCTGGAATCAGGCTTGACTTACTTGTACCGACCTTAATAATTTGAGTAACTGCTGCAAGAATTTCTTCATCCGATAAAACTTGGCGGTCAACCTCTTGGCCATTCGAGGTATAGATACGAGTGGTAATCGCCCGCTCGCCCTGAACACCTGGTGTGACAATTTGGCGACTGCCTTCTGGAATCTCATCAGTATACTGTTCTTCAACAGAAAAATCTATCTTTTCTCTTCTTGTTTCATCTGTCGCAGTCAGTTCTAATTCTTGGGCTTGATGAACGGGTGCGTCATCTGGTGCTGTACCATAAGTTGTTAGTTCCGGAACTTCTTGGACTGGAGCGGTATCTGGTGCAATGCCAAAAGTCGTTGACTCAGGCACTTCTTGAACCGGTGCAGTATCGGGCGTTGTACCATAGGTCGTCAATTCGGGAACTTCTTGCACTGGAGCGGTGTCTGGTGCAGTGCCATAGGTTGTTAGTTCTGGAGCTTCTTGTACTGGTGCGGTATCTGGCGCAGTGCCATAAGTGGTTAGCTCTGGGACTTCTTGAACCGGTGCTGTATCTAGCGTTGTGCCATAAGTCGTCAATTCGGGAACTTCTTGCACGGGTGCGTCATCTGGTGAGGTACCATAAGTTGTTAGCTCTGGAACTTCTTGCACTGGCGCTGTATCGGGCGTCGTTCCATAGGTCGTCAATTCGGGAACTTCATTTACGGGTGCGGTATCTGGTGTAGTTCCATAAGTAGTCAATTCAGGGACTTGATGCACTGGCGCCTCTTTTGGCACAGATTTTACTGCAGCAGTTCCAACCAACACAATTTCCGAAACTGGCTCTGCAGTTACTTGGTCTGAAACGACTTCGCTTTTTACAATTTCTTTACCTGCAATATAATTGCGAGTGACGACAGTACGTGTACCAGCGACACCTGCGCGAATGACCTGAGATTGCCCCTCTGCGAGTTCATTTGAATATTGGTATTCTGTTTGATAAGGCAGGACTTGGGTCTGGCTGCTTTCTTGGCTCTTGAATTCCAGTTCTGGTACTTCAGTGACTGGAGAAAGCCGAGCAAATTCACGTTCTTTGGCAGCAATAATCTCTTTTTCTTGCTCTGTCAGTTTCTCTGTTTCAGTAGATACTGGCTTGTTGGCAGCACTCGGATTCCCAGAAAGACTAGCAGATTTGCCCGCCTGCTGATCGACTTCGACAGCTGACAAGTCCTTCTGTGCCGTAGGAAGCTGATGACTTTCTGCTGCGTTCTCATTGCCTTGTTCACCGCTTTTCAGATAGCCGACATACTCAAAACCAGCAATCTCTAAAGGCTCCGGCAGCTTATCTCCTACCGTCAAATTCAGCCTTTGATTGTAGGCGGCTAATTCAATATTGGTTACTGCAAATACAGAAGGAGCTAGGAGAATAGAGCCTAGACCTGTCACTAGCAAAATAGAAGACAGGTATCGCTTACCATTTCTACCTCGTGCAATTACTAAGACTGCTAAAGTCAGTCCAGCAGCTGCAAAAGTCGCTTCCCACAGACTTGAGTAGCCCGTCTTTGGCAAACTTTTTGCCGAAAGCCCCTGGGTCTTAGGACGGTAAACCAGATAATAAGCATCAGAGTTTTCTTCCACAAACTTTGGAAGCTCCTTAACAACAGCATTCTTCTCAGCTTCAGTCAGTTCAGACTCTACTACGTAGTGATACTGAACTGGAACGGTTTTGCCTGCTGAGACTTCTGCAGCCTCAACAGTGCTTATATTTCCCCCTATTGTGGTACTCAAAAAGAAGCTTCCGATTGTGGCGGAAACCAATCCTACTGATAACTTTCTAAAAGAATAGCGCTGGAGCGTATCGCCAGTGATTCTTTTTTCCATAATAATTCCCTTTTCTCCATATAATAATCTCTTAAAATTTTACAGAATTTCCTACAAAAATTCAATGCTTTTGCTTAAAAATATATCTTTGAAAGCTGAAATCATCATGTTTTTGAACAACCTGAAAATAGTGTTCATTTTTAACTAAAAAAACAAATCTTCGGTTAGAAAATTTGCTTTTTAAAATGTGATTTACTTTGTTAGTCAGGAGTTCAAATTCAACTCAAAGAGACCGTACTCATGCTTGTCCCCTTGCAGTTCTGCCGCATAGTGGCGCGTGACAGCTTTTTGATGAATCAAGGCCCCAATAGCTGAAGCTTGTCGCTTCTGCGCTTCTTTAAAAATCGGATAGGCCAAGGCAGAGCCCAACCCCAAGAATTGCTCATCTACTCCTAGATACATAATCGTATAACGTTTTGGAAAACGCTTGGTCCAAAAAAGCTTGGCTAGGTTAAGAGGAGTCAGTTTTTGATAAACCAGAGAACCGTAGTCCGGCATGGCAATCAGAAAACCAGCCAGCTTGCCCTCCTTATAGGCCAGCTTAACCATTGAAAAATCAAGAATATACTGGTATTTTTGAAAAATCTGACTGAACTGCTGACTGG
>ERZ772764.856-NODE-856-length-20125-cov-16.941106_pt1 | contig 20125 bp, 11 predicted proteins | sample MGYA00512163_ERZ772764 | MGnify/ENA primary metagenome ERZ772764 (study PRJEB29015, sample SAMEA2737903) | human oral metagenome | biome: human oral; feature: human-associated habitat; material: dental | place: China | collected 2094 ... | reverse complement strand
CAAATCGACAAATCGACAAATCGACAAATCGACAAATCGACAAATCGACAAATCGGCAAATCGGCAAATCGGCAAATCGGCAAATCACCAAATCGACAAATCGGCAAATCGACAAATCAAAAAAAATATGGCTCTTAAATTTTTAGAAGAAGTAAGAATGGGCATCCGCAGTGCCTCTCTTAAAAAAGACATTATCTGTTATTATATCAATAACGGTGATAACACCCTTGCCGACCTCGGTAAGGAACTCAATCTCAGCGTACCTACGGTTACCAAGCTGGTAGGCGAACTGATTGACGACGGTATCGTTATGGACTTTGGGAAGCTCGAAACCCCCGGAGGCCGCCGCCCTAATGTCTACGGACTTAATGAGAGTTCGGGCTATTTCATTGGGGTAGATATCACCCATTCTCACGTAAATATAGGGCTTATCAACTTCAAAGGCGAACTGATTGACGAAAAAATCCGTATCCCTTTTGCTGAAGAGTTGCCTCAAGAGCGTTTTGAGCTGTTATGCCAAATCATCAACGACTTTATAGCGCAAACAGTGGTTCCTAAAGAGCATATTCTCAGCATCGGCATCAATATTTCAGGGCGCGTCAATACCCAATCCGGACATAGTTACAGCGGTTTTTACTTCGATGAACGCCCTCTAACCGAAATGTTCGAAGAGCGTTTAGGCATAGGCGTTACCATCGATAACGACTCCCGCGCAATGGCTTACGGCGAATATATTAAAGGCAGGGTAAAAGGCGAAAAAGATATTCTATTCTTGAATGTAAGTTGGGGCTTAGGCTTAGGTATCATCATCGATGGACAGCTGTATTACGGCAAGTCAGGCTTTTCTGGCGAGTTTGGGCATATAGCAGTTTTCGATAACGAAATACTCTGTCACTGTGGCAAAAAAGGCTGTTTAGAGACTGAAGCCTCTGGCTCGTCATTACACCGCAAATTTATAGACAAACTCCAACACGGACATTCATCGCTACTCACCCAGCAAAAGAACTACGACCCCAAAGCACCTATCTCTTTAGAAGACATCATAAAAGTAGCCCTACAAGAGGATATGCTCGCCATAGAGCTTATAGAAGAAGTGGGCAATGCTTTGGGCAAGCACACCGCTAGCCTTATCAACCTTTTCAACCCCGAATTGGTGATTATAGGGGGCACGCTTGCCACTGCAGGCGACTACCTACTACTACCGCTGCGCAGTGCTATCAAAAAGTATTCACTAAACTTAGTAAATAAAGATTCGCAGATAAAAGTATCAAAATTAGGCGAAAAAGCAGGACTTTTAGGCGCTAGCCTTTTAGCCCGTAGCAAATTTATAGGACTGATATAATGGACAAACGACTCGAAGCCTTCCAAAGGCTACTAAACATAATGGACGACCTGCGGGCGCAATGTCCGTGGGACAAGAAACAAACGATGCAGAGCCTGCGTCACCTCACTATCGAAGAGACCTACGAATTAGGCGATGCCATACTCGATAACGACCTACAAGAGGTAAAAAAAGAGCTTGGCGACCTATTGCTACACATTGTTTTCTATGCCAAAATAGGCAGCGAGACTGGCGATTTCGATATTGCTGATGTTGCCAATGGGGTGTGCGAAAAGCTCATCATACGCCACCCTCACATCTATGGCGATGTTAAGGTCGATAATGAAGAAGATGTAAAGCGCAATTGGGAAAAGATAAAGCTGAAAGAAGGCAACAAGAGCGTATTGGGGGGCGTGCCCAAAAGTCTGCCAGCCCTTGTAAAAGCCAGTCGCATACAAGATAAAGCGGCAGGAGTGGGCTTCGATTGGGACAATATAGACGATGTGTTTGCCAAAGTAAAAGAAGAAATAGAAGAGCTTCACGCCGAAGTAAAAGCACAAAAGCACACCGCCATTGAAGCTGAATTTGGCGATGTGCTTTTCAGTTTGATAAACTATGCGCGCTTTCTAAAAGTGAATCCCGAAGATGCCTTAGAGCGTACTAATAAGAAGTTCATAGCTCGTTTTCAGTACTTAGAGCGCAAGGCTGCCGAGAGCGGTAAGTCATTACGCGATATGACTTTAGCCGAAATGGAAACCTATTGGCAAGAGGCTAAAGGGGTTTTTGAGCAATAAGAGCGATAGCATCAAGGTTTTGCTGGTGCTTGCGGAAAGATTGTTTCATTTTCTGAACGCGCTTGCGCAAGTCAGGGTAGCGCAATAAGTTGAATAAGAATTTGAGGGTGCGGAAAAAGCCTTCATCTTCTAAAATACGGCTGCCCTCTAATAATAGCATCGGGCTGTGTTGTTCTTTTATCACTTTAAAACCTTGTTCTTCTAAAAGTGTTTTCCACTCTTTAGCCGTCATAGGTCGGGCGTGTACCCTGATGTTGCTGCTAAGGTCTTTAAAAAGGCCATTTTTCACCTCTTCGCTCACCTCATCAGGCTGCAAGCCAAGTTCGTGTATAGCATAATACCCCCCTGGTTTAAGCAGGCGGTACGCCTCGTTTATAATGGCTCGTTTGTGCTCAATAGGCTGCATAGTTAGCATCGCCTCGCCGTATACCTTATCAGCAAAACCATCAGGCAGTTGGGTATCAGCCGCATCGGCTACAATCACTCGTGCCTTATCGTAGCGGATATTCTTCTTAGCAAGTACCGCCGCTTCTTTATTCATATCAACCCCCGTATAGCTAAAAGGTTTGTAAGAGCAGGCTATACTACCTGTAAAGCCCAGCCCTGGGGCAAACTCTACCACATCGTCTTTAGAGGTAATCTCTAAATTGCGTACCAACCATTCGGTAAGCAAGCGACCTCCGGGTCGCAATACTTTTTTGCCAAGTTTAGCAAGAATCCAGTGTCCTTGTTTCTGATTTAAGCTGCTTTCTGTTTTCATTGTTCCAATTATTTAATTTAGGACACAAAGGTATAAAATAAAAATTAATTGCCAATTATTACTGCTAATTATTAATTGTTTTGTACCTTTGCAGTGTTATAAAGAGAAAAGCGACAAGCTATCTAATTATTTTTTGAGAATTAACCTTGAATAAACAAAGAACAATGGCTGTACAGAAACCCAGTATTCCTAAGGGCACCCGTGATTTTTCACCTGCCGAATTAGCAAAAAGATACTTTATCATCAATACCATACGCTCTACATTTAGCACTTTTGGCTTTCAACCTATCGAGACGCCAAGTTTTGAGAATTATGATACCCTTATGGGCAAATATGGCGAAGAGGGCGACCGCCTTATCTTCAAAATTCTCAATTCAGGCGACTTTACACAAGGGGTAAAACAAGAAGATTGGGAGGCTAAAAACCCTCAAAAGCTCACCCCTCAAATATCCGAAAAAGCCTTGCGTTATGACCTTACGGTACCTTTTGCGCGTTATGTAGTACAGCACCAAGCCGAACTTACTTTCCCTTTCAAGCGTTACCAAATACAGCCCGTTTGGCGTGCCGATCGTCCGCAGAAAGGGCGTTTCAGAGAGTTCTATCAATGCGATGCCGATGTGGTAGGCAGCAATAGTTTATGGCAAGAAGTAGAGTTCGTTCAGTTGTACGATGCCGTTTTCACAGCGCTTAATCTAAAAGGGGTTACTATAAAAATTAACAACCGCAAGATACTCAGCGGTTTTGCCGAAGTGATAGGCGAAAGCGATAAACTCATCGACTTTACAGTAGCTTTAGACAAACTCGACAAGATAGGCGAAGAGGGCGTTATAAAAGAAATGAGCGAAAGAGGTATCAGCACAGCAGCTATCGAAAAGATAAAACCTATCTTTGGGCTCAAAGGGTCGTTTACCGAGAAGTTAGCTGCCTTATCTGCTATTTTAGCTACCTCCGAAGTGGGGCGCAAAGGTATAGAAGAACTCACTTTCGTAGGAGAACAAATCGCTGCATTAGGGCTACAAACGGCCTTATTAGACCTCGATGTTACCTTAGCACGCGGACTGAATTACTACACAGGGGCTATCTTCGAGATTGCGGCACCTGCCGGAGTGCAAATGGGCTCTATAGGGGGCGGTGGTAGGTATGACGACCTAACCAGCATTTTCGGACTCAAAGGAATGAGTGGTATAGGCATCTCATTTGGCTTAGACCGTATCGGTTTGGTGATGGAAGAGCTCAACCTCTACCCCGAAACGCTTAATAGTACAGTCGAAATACTTTGCTTAAACTTTAGCAATGCCGAAGCGCTACAGAGTATGAAGCTATTACAACAGCTCAGAAAAGAGGGCAAAAAAGCAGAGCTTTACCCCGAAGCGGCTAAGATTAAAAAGCAAATGGACTACGCTAACAAACGCGGCATACCCTATGTAGCTATTATAGGCGAAAGCGAGCTACAAAAAGGCACCTATATACTGAAGAATATGCTAACGGGAGAGCAAGAAGAACGTGAGTTTAGTAAATAATGATAATATTGTAATATATAACAAATAAACTAATGAAGAACTTTATAGAAGAACTGCGCTGGCGCGGTATGATTCAAGACATTATGCCTGAAACGGAACAACACCTTATGGAAGGGCTCCGCGCTGCCTACGTAGGTATTGACCCTACTGCCGATTCGCTACATATTGGTCACTTAGTAGGTGTGATGATGTTGCGCCACTTTCAAAACTGCGGACATAAACCTTATGCCTTAGTAGGGGGTGCTACCGGTATGATAGGCGACCCTTCAGGCAAATCAGCAGAGCGCAACCTATTAACAGAAGAAGTACTTGCCCACAATATAAAGGGTATCCAAAAGCAATTAGCTAAATTCCTCGACTTCGAAAGCGAAGCCCCTAACTGTGCCGAGTTAGTTAATAATTACGACTGGATGAAAGAATTTTCATTCCTCTCATTCATTCGCGACATCGGTAAGCACATCACTGTCAATTATATGATGGCAAAAGACTCAGTAAAAAAACGCTTCGACCCCAACGAAAACACCGATGGTATGTCGTTTACTGAGTTCTCATACCAATTGCTACAAGGGTATGACTTTTTGCACCTATACCGCCAAAAAGGACTAACGCTACAGATGGGGGGCTCTGACCAGTGGGGCAATATCACTACTGGTACCGAGCTTATCCGCCGTATAGCAGGAGGCAAGGCATACGCCCTTACTTGTCCGCTTATCACTAAGGCCGATGGTACTAAGTTTGGCAAAAGCGAAGGCGGCAACGTATGGCTCGATGCTGAAAAAACCTCACCTTATAAGTTCTATCAGTATTGGATAAACGTATCCGACGAAGATGCACAGCGATACATCAAAATCTTTACGATGCTAAGCCGTGAAGAGATTGAGCAACTTATCAGCGAGCACCAAGCAGCTCCTCACCTACGCGTATTGCAAAACAAATTGGCTGAAGAGCTAACCACACTCGTACACGGACGTGAGGAACTACAAAAAGCCCAAAAAGCTTCGCAAATACTCTTTGGCAACTCAACTTCTGACGACCTCAGACAGTTAGATGCTAAAACATTCTTAGAAGTGTTTGACGGAGTACCGCAAGCTGAAGTAACTCGTGCAGACATAGCAGCAGGCTTAGATATGATAGCGGCTTTATCGGCCAAAACAGGCTTTATAGCCTCTAACTCCGAAGCAAGACGCGCACTAAAAGAGAAGTCAATCGCTGTAAATAAAGAAAAAGTAGAAGAAAGCTATATAATTGGTGAGAAAGACATCATCGACGACAAGTTTGTCTTGCTACAACGCGGAAAGAAGAACTACTTTGTAATTGTGATAGTCTAAAAACAAGACAAAATACAAGATACAAAACAAAAAATGCTTTGACAAAGTTCAAAACTTTGTCAAAGCCTTTTTAGCAGTTATAACTCTCTAAAAGAGCTGATAATTTCTTTCATTTGCTGCTCGTTTTGAGTCTTTTTGCTATCGAGTGTCCAAGTAAAGATTTGGTAATAAGTTTTCTCAGTTTCTACCACTGCCACTATGTAGAACACCTTATTGCCGTTTACTTGTTCAGTAGTCTCAACCACCATAGCAGGCAGCCTATGAATAGTAGTGGTCGTGATTTTCGCCGCAGAAGGGCGCATCATCTTAGCCTCTACCCAACCCTGATAGCACACATCAAAGTAATCTTTTAGGCGAAAGCGCTCAGCAAAAGCTTTTTTGGTTTGTACGCCCAGCTTGTCTTTCAGCAGCTCAAACAGAGCTTCTGTCAGTTCCTCTCGATTATCGTCAATCACAGCGACAAAAAAGGCTTCTTTAGGATTGGCGTATTGTAGCGAGGCTTGGTCATAAAGATTGTTTTGGTAAGTAAGAGAAGTAGGTAGTTTCATTTCATACTTATCCTCTACTTTTACTACCTGCACCGAAGTCTCTGTGGCGCGGCAAGATACTAATAGTAAAAGGATAAAGATGAAAGGTAATTTTTGATTAAAACGTTTCATCTCTTGCTAATTTAGTTTATTTCTGCGTACAAAGATAGAAATTTTTTTGTTAATACCAATTTTTTGTAAGATTTTTTGTACTATAACTTTTTATAACCTATTTCATACTGAAAAATGTTCCCTTTGAAAGACACTTTAAAACACCGCGGTCTGCGCAATCAGTTAGCCGACCTACTCAAAGAAAAAGGCATACGCGATGCGCGTGTGCTCGAAGCGATACAGGCTATACCACGCCACCTGTTTATGGATAGCTCTTTTGAAGACCATGCGTACCAAGACAAGGCATTCCCAATAGGCGAAGACCAAACTATCTCGCAGCCTTATACGGTAGCCTTTCAGACCGAACTGCTACAAGTAGCTCCACGCCAAAAGGTGTTAGAGATAGGCACTGGCAGCGGCTATCAGTCAAGTGTGCTGATGTACCTCGGGGTATATCTGTATACTATCGAGCGGCAACAAAAGCTCTTCAAGCTCGCCCAACAACTGCTACCCAAACTGATAAATCGTCCTGTACAAATGTATTTTGGCGATGGTTATAAGGGCTTACCTCAAGAAGCCCCTTTTGACCGTATATTAGTTACGGCGGGGGCTCCTTATGTACCCAATCCGCTATTGGCACAATTAGCCATTGGCGGACGTATGGTGATACCCATAGGCGAAAAAACACAAGTAATGACCCTCTACGAACGCATCAGCGAAAAGGAGTTTCATAAAACTACCTACGGCGACTTCCAGTTCGTACCAATGCTGAAAGAAAGAAATTAAACTAACAGACAGGTTTTTAATATTTTTATAGATTAGAAAGAAATGTACTTAATATTCGATACCGAAACCACGGGGTTACCCCGTAATTATAATGCTCCTATTAGCGATAGCAACAACTGGCCGCGTGCGGTGCAAATAGCGTGGCAATTGCACGACCAGTGGGGGACGCTTATAGAACATCAGGATTTTTTAATTGCTCCTGATGGCTTTGACATTCCTTATGATGCCGAGAAAGTACACGGCATCTCTACCCTACTGGCTGAAAAGCAAGGGGTGCCTATCGCCGAGGTGTTCGCTGCCTTCAACGAGGCTCTTAGTAAGGCTCAGTACGTAGTAGGACAAAATATAGGCTTCGATATCAATATTATGGGGGCTGAGTTTTATCGCTATGGAGTGGAAAGTCCGTTGGATAAACTACCGGTAATCGATACTTGTACCGAGGCAACCGCTAACCTCTGCAAAATAGAAGGTGGTCGCGGGGGTAAGTATAAATTCCCTTCGCTTACTGAGTTGCACTCTTTCTTATTTGGCGTACCTTTTGCCGAGGCTCACAACGCTACTGCCGATGTAGAAGCTACTGCCCGCTGTTTCTTCGAACTTATAAGGCGTGGCGAGGGCTTCAAAGAAGGTACTTTTAGTAGAGAATATATTGAAAACTTTCAAGCGCATCACTCCTCTCCCATAGGGCTTATAGGGCTCAAACACGTAAACCTCAAAGAGGCTTCCGAGGCATTGCGCAGCAAAGGCAGTACTCCTGAAATAACCGCTTCGGAAGAAGAAATAGCACTACTTGAAACAGCTTCCTTTGCCCATCTACACAATCATACTCAATACTCTATCTTACAATCGACTACAGCTATAAGCGACCTTGTGAAAAGCACTGCTAAAGAGAAAATGCCTGCCGTAGCACTGACTGATACAGGCAATATGATGGCGGCTTTTCACTTTGTGCAAGAGATACAAAAATACAACAAAGAGGCTGAAGGCAAAAATAAGGAGGCTGAAGAAAAAGGTGAAGCACCTACCGAAACACTTATCAAACCTATTATAGGTTGTGAGTTCAACATTTGTGAAAATCACTTGGATAGAAGTCACCAAGACAATGGTTACCAAGTGGTTATCTTAGCTAAAAACAAAGAAGGATATCAGAATCTTATCAAAATGGCTTCGATAGCTTCTACTAAAGGCTTTTATTACGTGCCTCGTATTGACAAAGAGATTGTTGCGCAGTATAAAACCGACCTAATAGTGCTTTCGGGGGGCATCAATGGTGAAATTCCTTCTAAAATACTCAATATAGGTACCAAACAAGCTGAAGAGGCTTTGTTATGGTGGAAAGACCTTTTTGGCGATGACTTCTACTTAGAAGTGATGCGACACGGGCAACAGGAAGAAGAGCACGTAAATAGTGTGCTGGTAGAATTGTCTAAAAAGCACAATGTGAAGCTCATCGCTACTAATAACACTTTCTACATCCATAAAAAAGATGCTAGTGCCCACGATATTCTGCTATGTGTAAAAGATGGCGAAAAACAGAAAACACCTATCGGGCGCGGACGTGGCTATCGGTTTGGAATGCCTAATGACGAATATTACTTCAAAACAAGTGCCGAGATGAAGGCACTCTTCAAAGATATACCTCAGGCAATACTCAACATTCAGGAAATTATCGATAAGGTAGAGCCCTATGGCTTAGCCCGTGATATACTCTTACCTAAATTTGATATTCCTGAAGCTTTTCAGGTAGCAGACGACCCGACAGGCAAGAAAGGTGAGAATAATTATTTGCGTCACCTTACCTACGAGGGAGCTAAGCGTAAATACCCAGAAATTACAGATGAGGTACGCGAACGATTAGACTTTGAGCTTTCTATTATCGAAAAGACAGGTTACCCTGGTTACTTTCTGATAGTGCAAGATTTCATTGCAGCCGCGCGCAAGATGGGGGTATCGGTAGGGCCTGGACGTGGGTCGGCAGCAGGGTCGGCAGTGGCGTATTGCTTAGACATTACCAATATGGACCCGATAAAGTACGACCTGCTATTTGAGCGTTTCCTAAACCCTGACCGTGTGTCGATGCCCGATATCGATATAGACTTTGAAGATTCCGGCAGACAAGACGTTATCAACTACGTGATTGATAAGTACGGCGAAAGTCAAGTAGCACGTATCATCACTTATGGTAAGATGGCAGCTAAATCGGCTATAAAAGATACCGCCCGTGTGCTAGATGTGCCTCTGCAAGAATCGAACCGATTGGCAGGCTTAGTACCCTCTAAACCCCCTGGACTTTCGCTAAAAAACCTCTTCAATTGGGACGAGAAAAAGCTCAAAGAAAAGGTGCGTAGTGAAGAACTACCCAAAGTAGACGAGCTCAAACAGCTTTTGGCAGGCGGAGGCGAAGAGGAGAGCAACCAAACTATTCAGCAGGCCAACATTATTGAGGGCTCGGTGCGCAATACTGGTATTCACGCCTGCGGGGTGATTATTACCCCTGACGACATCACCAACTTTGTGCCTGTAGCTTTAGCCAAAGACTCTGACCTATTCGTTACCCAGTTTGACAACTCGGTAGTAGAAAGTGCTGGACTGCTGAAGATGGACTTTTTGGGGCTTAGTACTCTTACCCTTATCAAAGATACGATTGAGAATATAAAACAAACGCACGGCATAGAGCTTGATGCGGAGGCTTTTCCGTTAGACGATAAAAAGACCTATGAACTCTTTCAACGAGGGGAAACGGTAGGGATATTCCAATACGAGTCTGCTGGTATGCAGAAGTATATGCGCGAACTCAAGCCTACTGTTTTTGCTGACCTAATAGCGATGAATGCTCTTTACCGCCCAGGGCCTCTGGAATATATACCGAGCTTTATCAAGCGGAAACACGGTATTGAGCCCATAGAATACGACTTGCCTGATATGAAAGAGTATCTGGAAGAAACGTATGGCATCACGGTATATCAGGAGCAGGTGATGCTACTCTCGCAGAAGCTGGCAGGCTTTACCAAAGGTGAGGCTGACGTACTGCGTAAGGCGATGGGTAAGAAACAAATAGCCGTACTAGCCAAAATGAAACCTAAGTTTGTTGCCCAAGCCTCAGAAAAGGGACACGATGCCCAAAAACTTGAAAAGATATGGGCTGACTGGGAGAAGTTTGCGGCTTATGCGTTCAACAAGTCGCATTCTACCTGCTATGCGTGGGTGGGCTACCAAACTGCCTATTTGAAAGCTAACTACCCTGCCGAGTATATGGCTGCGGTATTATCTAACAATATGAACGATATTAAGACGATTACTTTCTTCCTTGAGGAATGTCATCGTATGGGTATTAGGGTATTACCTCCGGATGTGAACGAATCGTTATACAAATTTACGGTAAACAAAAATGGGGATATCCGCTTTGGTATGGGGGCAGTAAAAGGAGTTGGTAAGGCTGCGGTAGACACCATAGTAGAAAACCGCAAAGAGCGCCCTTATACTTCTATTTTCGACTTAGCAAAGCGAGTAGATTATAAGAGTATCAACAAAAAAGCCTTTGAAAGTATTGCTTTAGCAGGTGGTTTTGACTCTTTTGCAGGCACTCACCGCGCCCAATATTTTTATGCTGAAGCTGATGGTATTCCTTTCCTTGAGAAAGCTATTCGTTTTGGCAACAAATATCAGGAAAGCAAAAACTCGGCGCAAATGAGTCTGTTTGGGGGGATAGACGAAGCTGAGATACCTGAACCGGTGATACCTAAATGTGAGTCGTGGGGCAACCTTGAGCAACTACGGCGCGAAAAAGAAGTGGTAGGCATCTACATCTCAGGGCACCCATTAGACGATTTTAAGCACGCTATTCAGCATTATTGCAATATCAATTTATCGCAGCTACAAAACCTCACACCACTTATCAACCGCGAACTTACCGTAGCGGGTATGATAACCGATGAGCAGCACCGCACCAGCAAGAATGGTAGTCCGTTTGGATTCTTTACTTTAGAAGATTATGACGGCTCTTTCGAGTTCAGACTTTTTAATAAGGACTATGGTGAGTTTCGCCAATATATGGTAATGGGAGCCTTTCTATTTATCAAATTCAAAGTAGTGGAAGGCTTTTTGAACAATCAAACTCAGCAGCGAGGAGAGCCGCGCATACAGGTACTACAGATTGAGTTTCTGCAAGATGTATTAGAAAAACTCTCTAAAAAAGTTACCTTTCACCTAAATATAGAGGATATTAGTCAGCCGATGATTGATAAATACAGGTCCTTAGTGAGCAAACACAAAGGAAAACAGCCTGTTTACTTCGTGGTACATCATAAGGAGGATAATATCCACCTAAATATGGACAATGCACAGCTGAAAGTAAATATCAACAATGCGTTTTTAGATGAATTAGAGGCACAATCGGTAGTTTATAACCTCAACAACCAGCCTTTAGAGAAATTTATAGCTAAGAAAGTAGAGACTCAAGAAGAGGAAGAACCTGCTATAGAAGAATTAGGACTATCAGACTAATTTGTCGATTTGATGATTTGACAATTTGGCAATTTGATGATTTGACAATTTGGCAATTTGACGATTTGGCAATTTGACGATTAAGACAATAAAAAACTGCAAGAGGAACTAAGTACTCTTGCAGTTTTTTAGTTTTAGAAGAAAAGATTGTATGTTACCATCCAGGATTTTGTACTAACACTCCTTTATTCTTTTGCAACTCATCAAAAGGAATAGGGTATAAGTACATTGCTCTTTTGAACAAACGTGTTTCATAAGCAGTACGTTGGAAAAACTCTGCTTTATTATCAGTCTGCATATTCATTCCGTAGAAAGGTCCTCCTTGAGCACCTTGTCCAGGAGCGGCGTTATCGGCTATCATCCAGCGGCGTACATCAAAATAACGTTGTCCTTCAGTAGCGAGTTCTACACGGCGTTCACGGCGTATAGCCTCGCGTTGTTGTTCTTGGTTGCCTACAATACTAGGATAAGACACTTCGAGATTAGGAATACCTGCACGCTTACGTACCTTATTTACATAAGTAAGAATATCAGGTGAAGAAGGGTCTACCTCATTGAGCATTTCTGCATATAACAAGTAGAAATCGGCTAAACGGAAAATAATAGAAGGTCTGAACTTGCTACGAGGATGATTACCCGCATTGTAAACCGTACGATTGATGCGTTTGTAGAGCAAATAGCCAGACCAAGGGTAGTCAGCTTTGGTTTTATCATTGCCTTGACCTGGGAAAAAGCTCACTTTATTATTGCTAACGTGCCATCTTCTACCATGATAAAATACAGTTTGATAGAAACGAGGTTCGCGGTTTATCCACATTCTAAAGGTGCCCACCTCGGTGCGACCTGTAGTATCATCACCTGCTACTGACATACCAGTTTCGGAGTACAAAGGCGAATCTTGTATGGTTTTACCATCATTCATAAAGAAAGCATCGACAAGCTCTTGGGTAACAGCTATGCAGGCAAAACCTACTTTTTCAGTACGAGGCGTACAACGTCTGTCTACTCCTTCTCCTCCTATATTACCCCAGTCATTGAAATAGGTTGCCCATACAATCTCTTTGTTATAAGTTTGGAAAAGGTTGTAAAGCGACTTATCAGGGTCTACAGTACCATCGTTTTTCTTTTCTTCGTACAATTCGTATTTACCTTGACTGTAGTTGATAAAATCTCTTACTGCTGCTAAAGCTTTTTGCTTTTTAGTAGCATCGTAGTCAGGGAAAAGGCGTTTGCCATCAGGATTGGTAAGCGAAAGGGCTTCAGTATAACCACCATTGAATAGTGGACTGGCTGCATATACCCATAACTTAGCACGTACTGCTAAAGCAACCCCTTTAGTAGGCAAGAGGGCTTCGTTTTGCTCTGAATCTACTATGGTTTTTCCTGATAAGTTGAAGTCGGTAAGCCCGCTATTAGGATCGTCTATTAGGGCTTTGAGCTCTCCATCTATCCAATTTACCACTTCATCTACACTATTGCGAGGGAACTCCCACGATTTAGCACTAGGGTCGGCTATGGTGCTCATAATAGGGATAGGCCCATATTGCTCGAATAACAAATAGTGATAGTATGCCCTCATAAATTTGGCTTGAGCCATCATCTGTTTATAGTCTTCAGCACTTACATAGTCGGCAGTACCTTGTTCGGGTATTACTTTTGCTTTAGCCATAAATATATTGGCTTGGCGTATTTTTTGGTACATCAGCACCCAACGGTGGTAGTAGGCATTACTAGCATTATAACCACTACTTGTGAGGTTTTTGAGTGCCCATTGCGATATTTTCAGCTCATCGCTAAAGCCAGCCCAAGGATTAGCACGCCCCGTATTAGCATCGCCCCTCATAGCCGAATAGTCGGGTATGGCAGCAAATATGGCTCTGTGGAACTTCTTTTCCATAGTAGCATTATTGAATATCTCTTCTTCTGAGAGCTCTGCTGCTAACTCGTCAGATACGTTTAGAAAATCTTTATTGCATCCTACAATTAGTAATACTGCAGTAGCAATGGGTAGTATATATTTTTTCATAATAATCTTTTTTTAAAGTGAAAAGTCTAAACCAAAGGTAAAGGTTCTCTGTAAGGGGTATTTCATACCTGCATTAGCATTACCCATTTCAGGATCCCACATTTTGATAGTGTCCCACACGTATAGGTTGTTACCCATTAAGTACATTCTACCACTAGTTAAGCGCAATTTTTTAAGTAGGTCTTTAGGTAGATTATAGCCTATTTCTAAGTTTTTGAACCTAATGAAAGAAGCATCGCGTAGCCACCAAGTGCTGGCTACTTGGTTATGCCCATTATTAGCCGTTCTTAGACGTGGGTACAATACATCTTGTGAAGGATTAGCTGCTGTCCAGCGATTTAACGCTTCAGCACGTAAGCTTGATTCGTCTATACCCCAAGTGAAAGGGAAAAATCCTTCAGGATTGTTACCCCCTAATACTGTAGAGACATTGCCTACCCCTTGGAAGAACACGTTGAGATATAGATTTTTATATCCGAAGTTGAAGCCTACCCCATATGAAATCTCTGGAGTAGTAGGATGCCAATCGCCATACATTTGGTCGTATTGGTCTATTTCGCCGTCATTATTAAGGTCGGCGTATTTTATATCACCAGGGCGTAGCTCAGGTTGCATAGATGAGCGTGCTATATGAGCCTTAGGGGTGTAGGTTTTCTTGCCAGAACCATCAGTAGTAATATTGAAATCATCATCGGTTAAGAGGCGTTCGGCTACATATAAACGATTTTTTCTGAGGGGTTGCCCTGTAGAGTTCATCCATTCATAGCGGTTAGGTGTTTCGTCTCTTTCTACGATTTTATTTCGTGCATAAGTGAAGTTACCACGCATACCTACACTAAAATCTTTGATAAGCGTTTTAGCAGAGAAGCTAGCATCAATCCCCTCATTGGTTACGATACCGAAATTTTGCCAAGGATTTTCATTAAATCCGTTTTGTGAAGGTACCATCTGGCGTCTGAGCAAAATGTCGTGGCGTCGGTTATTGAAATAGTCGGCTTGAAGGGTGATACGGTTATTGAAGAACGCCAAATCTACCCCGTAGTTTTGTTTATCTTCTATTTCCCAACCCAAATTAGGAGAAGCAAAACGTCCTTCGGTGATACCGCCTAAATAGTTGATACCGCCATTGTTGTTGATACCATAGCCATAGCCATAAGCTCCTTGATTATATGAAGGGCGGTACAAGAAGCGGTCACCCCCTGTATTATCGTTACCGGTTCTACCATAAGAAACACGCACTTTTAGTCCGTTCATCACTTTGTGAAGTTTTTCACCATAATAAGGCTCATTATCTACTATCCAAGCTAAACCTACCGCAGGGAAGAAACCGAAACGGTGCCCCTTAGCAAAGTTTTCACTACCGGTAAAACCAAAGTTAGCTTCTACTGAATAACGCTTGTCGTATATATAGACAGCACGCCCTACATAGCCTTGTTTTCTGAAAGCTAATAGGTTGTCGTGGCTTTGACTATCGCTGTGGTTGTATAGTAATAGCCCTGTAACATTGTGCTTAGTATCGAATATACGTTTGTATTCTAAAGCACTTTCTATGTATATTCTTTTAGAAGAAGAGGTAGAAGCGTTGAGCGAAGTAAGAGGCGATTCGGTAACCATCTGTTTGAGGTTTAGGTTACCATTGATGTCGCGACCTCCGTTTTTGCTGTAATCTACTATATATTGAGCTGGTGTTTTGCTACGTCTACCTATCATAGTGGCAGTAGCATCATAGCTTACCATAGCTCTGAACTTAAGTCCTTTGGTAAGGACATCTAAGTCTTGCTTGAGGGTAACTGCTGACTGAATGTTAGAACGCCATTCTTTGGCATAGCCTGACTCCATTAATAGGTTATACGGGTTTTGACGAGTACTACTAGCACGTGGGTGAGCAGCGTGCATTCCGTTAGAAAACTGCATTGGGAATAAGTTAGGTGGTGCTAAGGTAATGACGTGGAAAAGGGCATCAGTACCTACCCCAGGGTATACGTTTTGCAAATACTGACCACTGAGATTTACGCCTAAAGTAGTGCTATTGCTGACTTCTAAGTCTACATTACTACGCAAGTTGTAACGTTTTACACCTATATTATTTTCGTATTCTTTTTTAGGATTGCTTTTGAATAGCCCAGACTCATCATAATAAGCACCTGAGATGAAGAATCGAGAGCGTTGCCCCCCACCTCTGAAGCTAAGGGTGTAGCGAGAATTGACAGTAGATTTCTTTAGCAAATCGAGCCAATTAACATCAGGATAGAGGTCGTTATCGGTATGGGCTGCATATTTATCAATAAGAGATTGTGGATATACGTGTGCTTTGCCTTCGTTTTCTAAAGCCTCGTTATAGAGGTTCATAAAATCTACAGAACCTAAGAATTTAGGCAACCGTGTAGGGGCAGAAACAGTAGTTTCGGCTCTGAAAGAGATTTTGGTCTTTTCGCGCAAAGCCCCTTGTTTAGAGGTGATAAGCACTACCCCATTAGCCCCTTGAGCCCCATAGACAGCAGTAGCAGCAGCGTCTTTTAGTAGTGTAAAGCTCTCTATTTCATCAGGCTCTATATCTGACATTGAGCGTGGTACCCCATCGACTAACACTAATGGATGAGTACCACCAGCAAATGAACTGATACCGCGAATGAAGAATTCGGAATCATCATAACCTGGTTCGCCAGAGCGCTGAATAGAGATAAGTCCGGCGACTTGACCCGCTAAACCATTGATAAAGCTACGCGAAGGGATTTTGAGGTCAGCACCCTTAACGGTACTTACCGAACTTACGATACTCTCTTTCTTCTGTGTACCGTAACCTACGACAACTACATCGGAAAGCTGTTGAGCATCTTCTTTCAGAATTACATTAAGGGTTAGGTTTTTACCTGTTCCTGTGACTTTTCTGCTTTGTAGTTTGTAACCTACATAGGAGAAGTCTAAGACATCTCCTTTTTTTACTTCAATGAAGTAATTACCGTCTAAGTCGGTAGTTACCCCTTTACTAGTGCCGTGTACTAAGATATTAGCTCCAGGCAATGGTAAATTTGTTTCGTCTGTTACTTTACCAGCTACCTTTACTTGGGCAGCAAGAGGTAAAGCAAAGAGAACCAATACGATGGATAATAAAAATCTATACATACAAATAAAAGTTTTTGTTTTGACTGCGCAAAGTTGCGAAATATTTTTATAACTACCAAATTTTCTTCTTAAAAAAATTGTAATTTTAACATTTAGAAAGTAAAACAATAAAAAAAGGCGAATGAAGGGGTATTACATTATTTGCAATGTTTCGATATTTTTATTGCTGATTTGATAATAGATTTTGTTGAGGCTTCCTGTATTCTTCCTATATCTATTATATATCCTTTCTGTACTGAAGATATAATTGCGGTATTTTTAATAAAGTGTGTAAATGGTTGTTTATTCTAAAATAAGAAATATCTATTGGTATGGTGTTCTTTTCAGCAAAAAATGGCGTACCTTTGCGGCGTAGAATTTTAAAAACAAATATCTTATGAAATTAAATACTTTAGGGCTTAACAAAGCCGATGTTGAAAAAGAAATTGGGCTACTTAACGTGCTCTTAGCTAATTATCAAACTTATTACCAAAACCTTCGCGGAGTGCATTGGAATATCAAAGGAAAACGCTTCTTTGAACTGCACGTGAAGTTTGAAGAACTATACACTACCGCCCAAGAACAGGTTGACGAAATAGCTGAACGTATCCTTACCCTTGGCGGCGTGCCTTTCCATACCCTTGAAAGCTACGTGAAACACGCCTCTGTGCCTGTAGGTGAAAATATCTTTGACGATGAAAAAACCGTTCGCTTAGTAATCGACACCATTAGTGCTTTATTGCCTTTGGAAAGAGAAATCCTTGATTTTTCTGACGAAATTAACGACGAGGGTACTAACTCACTAATGAGCGACTTCATCTCTGGTCAGGAAAAGAACGTGTGGATGCTTAAAGCTTACCTCAACGAAGTAATTTAAGGTTATCAATTCGTCTATATTTTTTAACAATCGAGACTGCCCCCAAAAAGGGCAGTCTATTTTTTTTGGCTGATTGGTATTTTTTTATTACTTTTGCGTATCTGACTTGAGCGAATTGCTCTTTGTTATTAACATACTCCGCTGCGCTAGCTCGCGAATAAAACATCCCCCTACCCCCCTTCAAAGGGGGAAATGTGATGGTCAGCATACACGAGCATTAGGACGAGGAAACGTGGCGGTCAGCATACACGAGCATTAGGACGAGGATACGTGGCGGTCAGTATACACGAGCATTAGGACGAGGAAACGTGGCGGTCAACATACACGAGCATTAGGACGAGGAAACGTGACGGTCAGTATAGATGCTATGGTCAATAAAGGATAATTATGATAAAAACCATTATAATCATCACGCTTATACTCTTAGCCTTATGGCTTACGGGCTGTTGGGGGTATAAAGCAAAACAAAATAAGGCTAATGCTAATGTCGAGCCTAAATACAATTGGGGTGTAGCGGTAAATGCCCCCATAGGTTACCCCATACGCTTTTACGCTGCTATGGTAGGTTCAACTCCTATAGTGCGCGAACTTTACTCCAAAACAAGAGAGCCCGATTGGGGAAATGCTGCGGGGTATGAAAGTCATTCAATGGACAAGCTACCTAAAAGTGTAGATATGGTATGGTTCTCATATAAAGAAGATTGCTTTTATAGGCTCAAAACCGCTATTGATTACGAAAAGATAGCAAAACTTTTTAGAGAAGGTTTTAATCAAAGAGTCCCTAATGGAGAAGTAAGACACGCAACTTATAATACTGTTGTGGTGGGTATTGCTCCAGGAGGGGTAGTAGTGTTATGGGTAGGTAAAGGTTATTTCCCTATTAAAGAGATAGGAAGATATCAAGCTGATAAAATAGAGCTTAGAGAACCTGAAGGATTAGACAATCACCAAAGACTTATATTTAGTAAAAAGGATAGAGAAGAAGTTTTAAATAGTAACACTATCATTCCTGAGGATTTTCGTGAGGCAAACAAAAATAAACCCATTCCCTTTGGTCTATGGGATAGCTATCGGGACAATCAGTATCAGTGGTATCCTACTTTTGAAATTCCTAATGGGAAAATAGGGGATGTAGATTATCAGTATTGGAATGGAGAAGCGGACACCTTTTTTTTCACAGATTTTATAACTTTAGAAGAGCATAAAGATGTTTTTGCTCCCAAAGAGTTGTATCACAATATAAGAAAACTTCCATTGTTTAAGGAAATACGTTTTACTTATAAGGCTGAAGATGGTATAAAATATGGAGTGGGGCTTCAGTTTGATTGGGAAAATATTTTAGCAACCTATAAAAAGGTATTCGGGGAACATCCTGAGGAAGTAAAAGCGTATTTGGATATTCGAATGAATCGCATCAATTCTTATCTTACAGTTCGTTTAGTGGGAGATAATGGGAAAGAGGCTTTTATAGAACCTAAATTAATTGACATAGGGGAAGCTAATCAAAAATATGCACCCCCTTTTGAATAACTAAATAGACAAAAAATGAAAACATACTTACCAAAAATAGGGATGCTATTTTCAGCAATATTCATAACCTCTTGTTCTATGTTCACACCCAAAGACGACAACATGAAATGGACTGCCGAATATAATTTTATAGATTTATATAAGAAAAAAAATGGACCTTTTGATCCAGATGCCAATATTGAACTAAGCTTGATATTTTCTCCTATAGAAAATGTCATTATTTTAGGAGCCCAGAAAGATACACCTGAGTTTGATCCTACAGCAACAGAAAGGCAAGCGGTACTCTATATCTCTACAGATAGAGGGCAATCCTACAAGGAACTCATTCTTGAAGGGAATGATGTCTATGATATTGCAGCCTATACCAAAGAGTATAGCATTATTGAGACTTCTGGAGATAAAAATAGATATATATACCTCCTTAATCATAAGACTTTTGAAATAAAGGAAATAGATAAGTATAATAGAGATGATGAAATCTATTACGATGATTTTGATGGTCGATTTCTCAAATGTAAAAAAAATGGAGTATGTTTTTTAGCAGATGTGTTAGCTAAAGATGGTGTAAAACTATATAAAATTCTTAAAAATTTCACTACTTATTCATATTATCCTATTCATCAGAATGGAGATATTCTATATTACAATGGAATATTAGAGCTTCGTACTTACAACGTAATTACAGGAGAAGACAAACTTTTTAAGCAACTCAAAGATAAATATGATTTCTTATCTCCAGAGAACTATTTGGATTATAATACCCCTCTTTCTTTGCTAAAGATAGAAAATATAAATGATAAGGAAAAAGAAATAACTACAATTTACGATCTCGAGGAAAACTTTGTTCGTAAGATAACCAAAGAGAATCGAGAAAAGTACTATTATTATAAGGATTTTATTTGTGATTATACAAGGCTTCACGCCCATTCTGAATTGCGTT